>Ga0247741_1000301_pt1 | contig 30171 bp, 25 predicted proteins | sample UWRJL213509R2_FD_180945 | JGI IMG/M metagenome (GOLD analysis project Ga0247741, IMG submission 180945) | Plant litter microbial communities from Arlington Agricultural Research Station in Wisconsin, United States - UWRJ-L213-509R-2 | ecosystem: Environmental > Terrestrial > Plant litter >... | reverse complement strand
CGACGGAGACGAGCACGCCGAGCTCGCGCGCCCGACGCGCCGCCCACAGGGTCGCGTCGGCGGCAGAGTCCGAGAGCGCGGGCGTGATCCCGGTGAGATGCAGTACGCGGGTCGAGGCGTCGAACGAATCGCGCACATCCGCCACCTCGACGGCGGAGCCCGCCGAGAAGGCGCGGTAGTACGCCACCCGCGAGATGTCGGCGACCCGCTTCTCGACGAGCAGGATGCCGGTCGCGCGCCCGGGGTCGCGAACCACGGTGGCCGTGTCGACCCCCTCGGAGCGCAGGGTGCGCAGGGCGAACGCGCCGACGTCGTCGGCACCGAGGCGTCCGCCCCAGCGCACCGCGTGCCCGAGCCGGGCGAGCCCGATGGCCACGTTCGACTCCGCGCCGCCCAGCGACATCGACATGGCGCCGCCGTGGCGCAGCAGCCCGACAGCCCGGATCGACCCCATGGTCTCGCCGAAGGTCACGACGTCGAAGGCCATCAGGCGTTCAGCCAGGGCGCGGCGGCGTCGTGGAAGGCGCGGGCGCGGTCGCGCAGCGCCGGCAGGCTGCCGCCGGAGGGCGCGTCGCCGAGCAGGGGCGAGCCCAGTCCGACGGCGATCGCCCCGGCGGCGAAGTACTCCCCCGCCTTGTCTACGTCGACCCCGCCGACCGCCACGAAGGGCACGTTCGGCAGCGGGTCGCGCAGCGCCTTCAGGTAGGCCGGTCCGCCGATGGACGCGGGGAAGAGCTTGACCGCCGTCGCCCCCTGCTCCATCGCCGAGACCGTCTCGGTGGGGGTCATCGCACCCGCGATCACCGGGAAGCCGAGCCGCACGCTCTCGGCGACGCTGCGGGCCACGGCCGGGGTGACGGCGAACGCACCTCCGGCGTCGCGCACGGCGGCGACGTCGTCGATCGTGAGCACCGTACCCGCGCCGACCAGGCTGCCCGCCGGCGCCTCGCGCACCACCTCGGCGATCACCGCGAGCGCATTCTCTGTGTTGAGCGAGATCTCCAGATAGCGGAAGCCCTCCTCGAGCAGCGTGAGAGCCGATGCAACGGATGCCGCGGCGTCGGTCCCGCGGATGATGGCGAGCAGGCGTGCCTCGCGCAGACCGGCCAAGAACTCTTCAGACATGATTCTCTCCCTCTACCACTCTGCGAATGAGCCGTCGGAGTGACGCCACACGGGTGTTCGCCAGGCGTTGCCGCGCGCATCGGCGGCGCGCACGGCGGCCTCGTCGACCTCGATGCCGAGGCCGGGAGCGGTGAGCAGCTCGAAGTGGCCGTCGACGAACTTCAGCGGCTCGGTGTCGAGCACATAGTCGAGCACCTCGGCGCCCTGGTTGTAGTGGATGCCGATGCTCTGCTCCTGGATCAGGTAGTTCGGCGTCGCGAATCCCACCTGCAGGCACGCGGCGAGGGCGATCGGCCCGAGCGGGCAGTGCGGCGCCAGCTGTACGTCGTAGACCTCGGCGAGCGCGGCGATGCGGCGCACCTCGGAGATGCCGCCCGCGTGCGAGAGGTCGGGCTGCGCCACGGCGATCCCGGCCTGCAGCACCGGCAGGAACTCCTGCCGGGTGTACAGCCGCTCGCCGGTGGCCACCGGGATGGTGGTGGAGCGCGCGAACTCGCCGATCAGATGGGAGTTCTCGGGAACCACCGGCTCCTCGAGGAAGAACGGGTGGAACTCCTCCAGCAACGGCGCCACCCGGCGCGCGGTGGCCAGGGTGAAGCGGCCGTGGAAGTCAACCGCCACGTCGCGATCCGGACCGAGCACGGCCCGCGCGGCCGCGACGCGGCCCACCACCGCGTCGAGCTCGGCCACACTGCCGTTGCGGCTCATCCGTCCGCTGGCGTTCATCTTCACCGCGGTGAGTCCCACGGAGATCTGCGCGGCGATGTGGTCGCTCACCTCGAGCGGGTCGTCGCCGCCGACCCAGCCGTAGGCGCGGATCCGGTCACGCACCGCGCCGCCGAGCAGCCGGTGCACCGGCACCCCGAGTGTCTTGCCTGCGATGTCCCAGAGCGCCTGGTCGATGCCGGAGACGGCGCTGGCGAGCACGGCGCCGCCACGGTAGAAGCCGCCCTTGGTGAGCACCTGCCAGTGGTCCTCGATGCGCGACGGGTCTTTGCCCAAGAGGTACTCGGCGAACTGGTCGACTGCGGTGCGCACGATGCCGGAGTTGCCCTCGAGCGACCCCTCGCCCCAGCCGACGATGCCGTCGGTGGTCTCGATGCGCACGAACAGCCAGCGCGGTGCGACCGCGAAGGTCTCGACGGAGCGGATCACCGCTGGTACTCCCCCACCGCGCGGAGCGACGCGACGAGCGCGTCGATGATCTGCGGCGGTGAGAGGGCGATGTCGACGGCGACGCCGCGCTCGTCGGCCTCGAGCGGCTCGAGCGTGTCGAACTGCGACTGCAGCAGGCCGGCCGGCATGAACTCGTGGATCCGCGCGCCGATCCGCGCGGAGACCAGCTCGATCGACCCTTCGGGGTAGACCACGAAGAGCTCGGGAACGGACTCGCGCAGCAGGTCGCGGTAGCGGCGCCTCAGCGCGGAGCAGGCGATGACGATGCCCGTGCCCTGGTTCTCGGCGAGCACCCGGCCGACCTCGCGCAGCCACGGCTCGCGCTCGGCGTCGGTGAGCGCGTTGCCCGCCGCCATGATGGCGACGTTCTCCGGGGAGTGCAGCCGGTCGCCGTCGATGAACGCGACGCCGAGCCGGTCGGCCAGCAGGGCGCCGATGGTGGACTTGCCCGCCCCCTGCACTCCCATAACAACAATCGGAGGAAATGTGGTGCTCATCTGCGGTTACCCCTTGGTCGCGCCGGCGGTGAGGCCGGAGACAATGTACTTCTGCGTGAACAGCGCGATCACCATGATCGGCACGGTGATGACCACCGCTGCCGCCATCAGGCCGCCCCAGTCGATGCTCGCATAGGCCACGAAGTCGAAGATCGCCACAGGGAGCGTCTTCGTCTCCGCTCCGGAGAGCACCAGCGCGAACATGAAGTTGTTCCAGGAGAAGATGAACGACAGGATCGCGGCGGTGGCGATTCCCGGCACGGCGAGCGGCAGCGAGATGCGCAGGAAGGCGCCGATCGGCGTGAGCCCGTCGACCTGGGCCTGCTCCTCGAGCTCGAGCGGCAGGGAGTCGAAGAACGACATCATGATGTAGACAACCAGCGGCAGCGACACGAACATGTGCGACAGGATCAGCACCTCGAAGCCGCCGACGAGACGGAGGTTGGAGAAGATGATGTACCAGGGCACGAGCAGGCTGACGCCGGGGATGATGCGGGCCAGCAGCACCACGGCTGCCGACTTCTTCATCACGTAGCGGCTCATCGAGTAGGCGGCCGGCACCCCGAGCAGCAGCGACAGGCCGGTGGAGGCGAACCCGATCCAGAAGCTGTTGAAGATGTACTTCAGGTAGTTCGCCCGCCCGAAGACGGTGTCGTAGTTGTCGAGCGTCGGCGTGAAGATGAATGCCTTCGACGAGTCGTAGATGTCGACGTTGGTCTTGAGCGACGCGAGGAACATCCACACCAGCGGCGCGATGAAGGTGAGCACGATCACGGTGAGGGCGACCACCCGGAACACGCTGTAGGGCCGCACCTTGGTCTTGCGGTGCATCGGCGCCATCACGGGCGCCGGGGTCTCGGTGACGACTGTGGCGGTCATGAGTTGCCCTTCTTCCTGCGCGCGGTGAGCAGCCAGATGCAGCCGATGATCAACATGAAGAAGACGATCAGCACAGCGGATGACTCGCCGTATTTGTTGTAGTCGAAGCTGAGTCCGTAGGCGTACACGTTGAGTGTCTCCACCTCGTGGAACGATCCGCCGCCCTTGCCCTTCGTGGCGTAGAGGATGTCGAAGGTCTTCAGCGCGTCGATGCCGCGCAGCAGGATCGCGGTGATGAAGGTAACGCGAATCAGCGGGAAGGTGACGAACCAGAAGCGCTGCCAGGCGTTGGCGCCGTCCATGCGTGCCGCCTCGTCGGGCTCGTCGCTGAGCGACGTGAGCCCGGCGAGCAGGATGAGCACCACCATCGGCGTCCACTGCCAGACGTCGATGAACATCAGCGTGGTGAGCGCCGTGTTCTGGCCGGAGAGGAAGGGCTGGGCCGGGATGCCGAACCAGGAGAGCATCTGGTTGGCGAAGCCGATGTTCGGCTCGAGGATGAGGCGCCACATCATGCCGACCGCGACCGGGGTGGCGACGAGCGGAAGCAGGATGGCGATGCGCACCCACTTCTCGCCGCGGAACGGGCGCCAGAGCAGCAGGGCGATGATCATGCCGAGCACCAGCTCGAGCAGGAGGGCGCCCCCGGTGAAGTAGACGGTGCGTCCGACCGCCGGCCAGAACCGGTCGAAGTCGGTGAGTACGTCGGCGTAGTTCTCCAACCCGATGAAGTCGGATTCCGCGCGGACCGAGCCACGCGCATCCGTCAGGCTCAGGTACAGGGTCCAGCCCACCGGGAAGGCGATGAGCAGGGACACGAAGATCATGGACGGGGCCGCGAAGACCCACTTGCGGTGCTTGTTGGCCCAGCGGGAGAAGGACTCCGCGGGGCTCTGCTTCTGATCGGCGAGCACGCTCATCAGGAAACCTCTCTCTGCCGGACCGCGCCGGCCCCCTCGACGGGAGCCGGCGCGGTGGTGTCGGCTGGTTACTTCTCGTCGTCCAGGAACGCCTGGAACTCGGCCTGGGCGTCGTCGATGGCCTTGTCGACGTCGCCGCCGGTGATGGCCACAACGATGGGCTTGCCGACGATCTCGCGTGCCTCGGGCACCGAGACCACGAGCGGGCGGTCGTAGCCGACGCCGTCTTCAGCGGATGCCTTGATCGCGTCCGCGAGGTCGGTCGGGTAGGTCTCCACCCCGGCCGCGTCGTCCCAGACCGAGGTGCGGGGTCCCGGGACGCCCTCCTTCTGGATCTCCAGCACCTTCTCCTGGCTGGTGAAGTACTCGATGAACTTCCAGGCGTTGTCGGAATTGACCGACTCGGCCGAGACTCCGAGCGCCCACGACGGCACGTTGTACGGGCGCGCCCCGTCGTCTCCGGCCGGGAACGGCGCGAAGCCGACGGTCTCGGAGACGGTGGAGTTGGCCGGGTCGGTGGCGTTCTTGTAGAGGCTGTCGGCCTCGGTGTAGAAGGCCGCGCCGCCCTGGGTGAAGATGGCCATCGCCTCGGGCCAGCTCATGTCGGTGGAGACGTTCGCCGGGCCGTACTCGCGGATGAGCTTTCCGTAGAGCTCGACGGCGGACTTGAACTCCTTGGTGTCGAGCGAGGCGTTGCCGTCCTCGTCGATCCAGTCGCCGCCCTGGCTGTGCAGGAAGCTGGAGAACTGGGTGACGGCGGCCGCGACTCCGGTGCGGGCGACGAATCCGGCGGTTCCCGGGTTGGCCGCCTTGATCGTCTCGGCGGCGGACTCGAGCTCGTCGAGCGTGGTCGGAACCTCGAGGCCGGCGGCCTCGAGCAGGTCCTTGCGGTAGTAGAGCACCTCCCGCTCGGTGATGATCGGCACCCCGACCACCTCGTCGTCGACGGTGGTGGACTCGACAGGTCCGCTCTGAAAGTCGCTCCAGTCCCAGTCCTCGTTCGACTCGACGCTGTCGGTCAGATCGGCGAGCCATCCGTTCTGCGCGAAGAGCTTGCCCTCCTGCAGCGGGCGGTACATCATGACGTCGATCTCGTCGCTGCCGGCGTTGAGCTTCACGTTGTACTGGTCGCTGAGCTGGTCCTCGCCCAGCTGGGTGAGGTTGACCTTGATGCCGGTCTCTTCCTCGAAAGCGGGGAGCGATTCCGTGACGATGTCGGTCCAGACGTGGTTGGCGAGAGTGACGTTCAGGGTCTTCGACCCCTCGCCCTCGTTCTCGGATGTGCTGCTGCACGAGACCAGTGTCGCGGCGAGAATCGCTGCCGTGGCGATACCGGCGACTCGCATTGTGCTGTGGCGCTGCATGTCGACTCCATTCCGGACCACCGCGTCGTTACGAACGGCCCAGCCGGATGCATCTTTACATCCGTCTTGTGAGAGAGATTACTGACAAAGATCATACTTATGCAACACATTCCTGCGCTTGGGTATGATTTCTCCCGTGACCACCAGCGGAACACCCGTCCACGCCCTCCTGCACGGCTCCGTCGCATCCCGCACCCACGACGCCCCAGGCCTGCACTCGCAGGTGCTCGACGAGATCGGTCAGGCCATCTGCGAGGGGCGCATGCCCGCCGGCACCACCTTCACCACCGAGGCGCTCGAGATCAAGTACCAGGTGTCGCGGTCCGTCATTCGCGAGAGCCTGCGCGCGCTCGAGGCCATGGGCATGGTCACGTCCAAGCGCCGCGTCGGCAACCGTGTGCTCCCCATGAGCGAGTGGAACGTCTACGACCTCAGTGTCATCCGCTGGCGTCTCGCCGGCCACGGCCGCATCGCCCAGCTGCGCTCGCTCACCCAGCTGCGCACGGCGATCGAGCCGGAGGCGGCCAAACTCGCCGCCAGCCGCGGCGCCCTCACCCAGGCCAGCGACCTGATGGGCCTCGCCGGCCGGCTCTGGGCGGCGGGCCGGAGCGGCGACCAGGAGGCCTTCCTCACCCTCGACATCGAGTTCCACTCGCTGGTGATGGAGATGAGCGGCAACGAGATGTTCACGCGGTTGAACAACCTGGTCTCCGAGGTGCTGATCGGCCGCACCAACTACGGCCTGATGCCGCAGTTCCCGCACGATGAGGCGCTGCAGATGCACGTGGACGTGGCGAACGCGATCCAGAGCGGCAACTCGGAGGCGGCAGGGGCGTCGATGCTCGGCATCATGACCCGCACCATCCGGGAGATGGGCCAGATCTGGGACCAGAACCTCGGGCAGACCGCCCATTCAGACGACTGACAGCGCGCACCCGATTTCGGCCGCCGGTTCGCCCTAGGCTGGACGAGGACCTTCTGAGGAGAAAAAAATGACTGAGTCACAGGCAAACATCGGCGTCGTCGGCATGGCGGTGATGGGCTCGAACCTCGCCCGCAACCTCGCCAGCCGCGAGGGAAACACGGTCGCGATCTTCAACCGCTCGTACGAGAAGACCCAGACCGTGTTCGACGAGCACCCCGAGGCGGAGTTCCTCCCGGCGAAGACCTACGAGGAGTTCGCCGCCTCGCTCTCGAAGCCGCGCACCGCCATCATCATGGTGCAGGCAGGCCGCGGAACCGACGCCGTGATCGACGCCCTGACCGGAGTCTTCGAGCCCGGCGACATCATCGTCGACGGCGGCAACGCGCTGTTCACCGACACCATCCGCCGCGAGAAGGCCGTGCGCGAGACCGGCATCAACTTCGTCGGCGCCGGCATCTCCGGCGGCGAGGAGGGCGCACTGCTCGGCCCGTCGATCATGCCGGGCGGCTCGGACGAGTCGTGGGTCACCCTCGGCCCGATCCTCAAGTCGATCGCCGCGGTCGCCGAGGGCGAGCCCTGCGTCACGCACGTCGGCCACGACGGCGCGGGCCACTTCGTCAAGATGATCCACAACGGCATCGAGTACGCCGACATGCAGCTCATCGGCGAGGCCTACGACCTCATCCGCCGAGGCACGGGCAAGACGCCGGCCGAGATCGCCGACATCTTCACCGAGTGGAACTCGGGCGACCTCGAGAGCTACCTGATCGAGATCACCGCCGAGGTGCTCCGCCAGGTCGACGCGAAGACCGGCAAGCCGCTGGTCGACGTCATCCTCGACCAGGCCGGATCGAAGGGCACCGGCGTCTGGACCGTGCAGACCGCCCTCGACCTGGGCATCCCCGTCTCCGGAATCGCCGAGGCCGTCTTCGCGCGCGGCGTCTCCTCGAAGCCGGCGCAGCGGGCCGCGGCATCCGCTCTTCCGGGTCCCACGGCGTCGCCCGTCGAGGACGTCGACGGCTTCATCGAGGGCGTGCGCCAGGCGCTGTACGCCTCGAAGGTGATCGCCTACTCGCAGGGCTTCGACGCCATCGTCGCCGGCGCCGAGCAGTACGGCTGGAACATCGAGAAGGGCGAGATCGCCAAGATCTGGCGCGGCGGCTGCATCATCCGCGCCCGCTTCCTCAACCGCATCACCGAGGCCTACGCCGAGAACCCGGGACTCGTCTCGCTGGTGACCGCGCCGTTCTTCACCGACGTGGTCGCGAAGGCGCAGGACTCCTGGCGCAACGTGGTCGCCGACGCCGCACACGCGGGCATCCCCGCGCCGGTGTTCGCCTCCTCGCTCGCCTACTACGACAGCCTGCGTGCCGACCGCCTGCCCGCCGCGCTCACCCAGGGGCAGCGTGACTTCTTCGGGGCGCACACCTACAAGCGCGTCGACATGGACGGCACCTTCCACACGCTGTGGAGCGGCGACCGCACCGAGATCGAGGCGGTCGACGCGCACTAGGCGCCCTCCCTCCTCCGTTGGTTGAGCAGCGACCGACGGAGGGGGCCGCGTATCGAAGCCGTCCCTCCTCCCGCTGCCTCTACCAGCGCGGCTCGTCGGAACCCAGGTTCCGCGGGCCGCGCTGCCAGTCGAGGCCGGTGCCGCCCACGGTGAGCGGCGACGGCAGCAGCCCGGCCGGTCCCCACGGGGTGTCGAGGGAGCGCGACCCGGTCGCGGACACACCGAGCGGATGCGGCGGCTCCGCCGCCGGGTGCTGCAGCAGCAGGGCCGCGGTGCGCGCCAGCGACACCCGCGCCCGGCGCGGGATCCCGCGGGTGCGCAGCAGCGCGACCGCGGCGATCGCGGAAGCCGCCGCGAGATATCCGGTGGCGTGGTCGAGGGCCTGCACCGGCAGCGGGGTCGGCACGTCCGCCCCGGCCGCGCGCATACCGGCCTCGGCGATCCCCGAGCTCATCTGCACGAGGCTGTCGAAGCCGCGGCGGTCGCGCCACGGACCGTTGTAGCCGTAGGCGTCGATCGCCACCTCGATCAGCCCGGGCCGCAGCACCCGGCGGCGCGCGGCGGGCACCAGCGCCTCGAGCGCGCCCGGACGGTAGCCGTGCACCAGCACGTCGGCCCCGGCGATCAACTGCTCGAGCGCGTCGCGCCCCACGGCGGTCGTCGCGTCGACGCGGGCCGTGCGCTTGCCGAGCGTCATGTCGGGCACGATGGCCGGCTCCTCCCAGGCGGGCGGGTCGACGCGCAGCACGTCGGCACCGAGCCCGGCGAGGAACCGCGTCGCCACCGGTCCCGCGATCACCCGGGTCAGGTCGAGGACGCGCAGTCCGGCGAGGGGGCGCCGCGGGTCGAGCGCCCCGGCGTCCGCTGTCGGGCGAACGCGCGAGTAGGTCCACTGCACGAGCGGCTCGCGCGCGACCGCCGAGCCCTGCGGATGCCGCGCCCACTCGTCGGCGGACCGCATCACCGCCGCGCAGCCGCCGGCCGCGACGATCGCCGCCTCGAGCCGCTCGCCCTCCCAGCGGCCGACCGCCTCGGCGACCGCGGCGCGGTCGGGCGGCGTGCCGAGGTCCGCTTCGGCGACTCGCTCGGGTGCGGTGCCTCGCTCTGGTGCGGCTCCTTGCTCGAGTCCGGTGACTCGCTCGGGTGCCGTGCTTCGCCCGGGCGTCGTGCCGAGCACCGCCAGTGCGGCCGCGCGGTGCAGCGGCGCGTTCGTGTGCAGGCGGATCCAGCCGTCGGCGCTGCGGTAGTCCCCGGCGAGGGCGTCCCACGGGGAGGGCAGCTCCCAGCCGACCGGGGTGACCGCGGTGCCGAACCAGGCGCACGCGAGCGCGCGGTCCACGACGACCGGCGCCGGCGCATCCGTTGCCGCCTCGATCAGCAGGCTCGTCGCGGCGCCCGCGGCGGCGACGCTCGCGGAGGCCAGCTCCGACACCGCGAACGCCGAGACGAGGGTGCCGTCGCCGACGAAGCGCACTGGCGGCTCGGGATGCAGCACGAGGGCGTGGGCGAAGGCGGCGAAGAGCGAGGATTCCGGGTCGGTCGTGGTGCCGGTCATGGGGACACTGTGGCACGGCGGGGGCGCGGCCACCACGGGTGGTGCGGGGTGGGGGCGGTGCCGGCGCGCCTTGCCTTGCCGCGCCGAGCCGTGCCGCGCCGCGCCGCGCCGCAATCGGCTCATGAGGCGCCGGCGGTCGAACGAGCCGGCCGCGGCCGCCGCTGTTGTCCGGAATCGGCTCGCAAACGCCGCAGCGGATGCGCGGGCCCGGCGTGCGGACAGCCGCGTGCTGCGAAGATGGGAGGGTGACCGACGGACATCCCGAACTGAACGAGTACGAGCCCGGCAACGGCAAGCCGCTGCGCTCGAAGCACACCCTGCGCGCGATGCGCGTGGTCGTGGTGCTGGCGATCCTCGGTCTGGTGCTTCCGGGTGTGGTCTCGACGCTCAGCGTCGCATCCGCTACGGCGCAGTCGGCCTGCGAGACCTGGGTTGCCTACGAGGTGGACGGCGCGAGCGGCGCCGAGGTGCGCTTCGAGGCCTTCGGCCCCGGCGGACTCGGCTGGGAGTGCTACTCCGACGGCGCGTTCGGCGGCGACCGCCACATCGTCTCGCTCGGGCTCATCCCCGGGGCGCCCAAGCTGCCGTCGGGCGTGCCGCGCGACAGCTGAGCGGTGCGCGTTCGGACCGGCGCTGTCAGACCGGTCACGTCGTCGTGTGCGCGCTGTCAAACAGGTCGCGTCGTCTCGCCGGCGCTGTCAGACCGGTCACGTCGTCGTGTGCGCGCGCTGTCAGACCGGCGCGCGCTGTCGTTTCGGACGGACGCTGTCGGTTAACGGACAGCATCGGTCCGAAAGAACAGCGCCACCTCAGCGGATGCGCCCGTCTGACAGCGCCAAGCCAACCTGACAGCGCGCCCAGCGGATGCGCCCGTCCGACAGCCCCGAGCCGACCCGACCCGACCCGGAATGCCCGCCCTACGCCGCGCCGTCGAACATCGACGTGACAGAGCCGTCGTCGAAGACCTCGTAGATCGCCCGCGCCAGCAGCGGCGCGATCGGCAGGACGGTGAGGGTCGGGAAGCGCTTCGATTCCGGCAGCGGCAGGGTGTCGGTGACGACGACCTGGTCGATGAACTCGCTCTGCAGCAGCTCGACGGCCGGGTCGGAGAAGACGGCGTGGGTCGCGGCGACGATGACGCCGAGGGCGCCCGCCTCCTTGAGCGCCTGCGCGGCCTTGGCGATGGTGCGCCCGGTGTCGATGAGGTCGTCGACGATCAGGCAGACGCGCCCCTCGACCTCTCCGACGATCTCGTGCACCGAGACCTGGTTGGGAACCGCCGGGTCGCGGCGCTTGTGGATGATCGCCAGCGGGGCGTCGAGCTTGTCGCTCCAGATGTCGGCGACGCGCACGCGGCCCATGTCGGGCGAGACCACGGTGAGCGTGGTGTTGTCGAGCTGCTTGAAGTGCTCGAGCAGCACGGGCATGGCGAAGAGGTGGTCGACGGGGCCGTCGAAGAAGCCCTGGATCTGAGCGGCGTGCAGGTCGACGCTCATGATCCGGTCGGCGCCGGCGGCCTTATAGAGGTCTGCCATCAGACGGGCGCTGATCGGCTCGCGACCGCGGCCCTTCTTGTCCTGGCGTCCGTAGGGGTAGAAGGGGAGCACGACGGTGATGCGCTTCACGGATGCGCGCTTGAGCGCGTCGACCATGATCAGCGACTCCATCACGTGCTCGTTCAGCGGTGCCGGCATCGACTGGATGACGAACACGTCCGCGCCGCGCACGCTCTCGTCGTAGCGGGCGTAGATCTCGCCGTTGGCGAAGGTACGTGCGTCGGTGTGCACCACGTCGGTCTCGAGATGGGCGGCCACGTCGAGCGCGAGCTGCGGATGCGCGCGTCCCGAGACGATGACCAGTCTCTTCTGTCCGGTTTGCTTGATCTCGGACACGGTTCCCGCTCTCTGTTCGACTAGCTGTGAATTCCTACGGTGCCGCTGCTACGCGTCGTCCGCATTCGCCGCCGCTGCCGCCTGGGCCGCCGCGGTTCCCGCGCGATGCGCTTCGACCCAGCCTTCGCTGTTCCGCTGCGGAGCCACATTGAGACCGAGTGCCCCGGCCGGTACGTCCTTGCGGACGACAGTGCCGGCCCCCGTATAGGCTCCGTCGCCAATTGTAACCGGGGCGACGAACACGTTGTGCGACCCGGTGCGAACATGGGAGCCCACCACGGTCTTGTGCTTGTTCACGCCGTCGTAGTTGGCGGTGATCGTTCCGGCGCCCACGTTCGACTCCACGCCCACCGTGGTGTCGCCGATGTAGCTCAGGTGCGGCACCTTGCTGCCGTCGCCGATCGTCGAGTTCTTGGTCTCCACGAAGGCGCCGATCTTGCCCGTGACGCCGAGGATCGTGTTCGGACGCAGGAAGGCGAAAGGACCAACGGATGCGCCGGCGCCGATCACGGCGAGCGTCGCGTCGCTGCGCACCACGGTCGCGTTCTCGCCGACCTCGGTGTCGCGGAGAGTGGTGTCTGGTCCGACCACGGCGCCCGTGTCGACCTTCGTCGCGCCCCTCAGCTGCGTCCCGGGCAGGATCGTCACGTCCGGCGCGATGGTGACGTCGCTGTCGATCCACGTGGTGGCCGGGTCCTGGATGGTGACGCCGGCCAGCTGGTGGCGGCGCACGATGAGCTGGTTCAGGCGGATGCCGGCCTCGGCGAGCTGCACCCGGTCGTTGACTCCGGCGACGCGCCACGAGTCGGTGACGGCGAGCGCCCCGATGCTCGCGCCGGCGCGACGAAGCAGGCCGACGACATCCGTCAGGTACTTCTCGTTCTGGGCATTGTCGGTTCCGACCAGCGCGAGCTGCTCACGGAGGGCGGAGGCCGAGAAGACGTAGGTTCCGGAGTTGACCTCGGTGATTTCGAGCTCGACAGCCGAAGCGTCCTTCTGCTCGGTGATGCGGTCGAGGGCTCCGGTCTCGTCGCGCACGACCCGGCCGTAGCCGGTGGCGTCGTCGAGGATCGCGGAGAGCAGGGTGGCCGCGGCCTGGCCCGCGCGGTGCGTGGCGACGAGGCCGGCGAGGGTGTGGCCGTCGAGCAGGGGCACGTCGCCGCTGACGATCACGACGTCGCCGTCGAAGTCGGCGGGGAGGGCTTCGAGCGCGACCTCGACCGCGCGTCCGGTGCCGGGAACGTCGTCCTGGTCGACGATCGTCACGTCGGCGTTGAGGCCGATGATCGTGCCCGCGACGGTCTCGCGCTCGTGGCGCACCACGGCGAGGATGTGCGTGGGCTCGAGCGAGGCTGCGGCGGCTAGGACGTGGCCGATCAGCGAGATTCCGCCGATCTCGTGCAGGATCTTCGGACGCTGCGACTTCATTCGCGTTCCCTGACCGGCGGCGAGAACGATTACGGCGAGATTGGCGTCAGTCATGGGGTCTAGTCTGCCGCACTGGGAGGGCGGTCGTGGCTAGTAGCGGATGCTGGGGGCTGGGTCGTGGGGGCCGTTGCGTGGGACTCGGCATCCAAGTGGGATCGCGTGCAATGGAACTTCATGCCGGAGCGCAAAAAAGAGGCAAATCTTTGCCTCTTTTTTGCGCTCCGCCTCCAGGATTCGAACCTAGACCGAACAGTTCCAAAGACTGTCGTGCTGCCATTACACTAAGGCGGATCGCGCGCGGGAGGCCCTGTGGGAAATCGCGGCGCTGGTCAATTCTGCCAGATAGCGAGCAGGCACGAGACTCGCCGCGATAATAGGACGATGCCCACTAGCGACGAAGTCGACCGGATCGTCGATGCCTGGGAGCGCGAGCGTCCCGACCTGGACTTCACGCCGCTTCAGGTGCTCAGCCGTGTCGGCAGGCTGGCCCGCCATCTCGACCGGGCCAGGCGGACGGCCTTCGCGGCATCCGCTCTGGAGTCCTGGGAGTTCGACGTGCTCTCGGCCCTGCGTCGCGCGGGCGCCCCGTACCAGCTGAGCCCGAAGGCGCTGCTGCTGCAGACGCTGGTGTCGAGCGGCACGATGACGAACCGGATCGACCGGCTCGTCCAGCGCGGCCTGGTGGAGAGGCGCACCGACCCGAACGACGGGCGCGGCATCCTCGTCGTGATGAGCCCGCTCGGGCAGGAGCGCGTGGACACCGCGATCAGCGAGCTGCTCACCGCCGAGGCCGAGCTGCTCGACGCGCTGTCGCCGCTCGACCAGGAGCGCCTCGCTGTGCTGCTGCGCAAGCTCAGTCTCGACTTCGACTAGCGCCCGCTGCCGGCCGCGCGGCTGCCGCTCCCGACCGCGCGCTGCCCGCTGCCCGCTGCCCGCTGCCCGGCTGCCGAATGAAGGAGAAATCCGGCCGTCAGCCAAAGTGAGGCGGATGCGCGGCCCTCGCCGCCGAGATCTCCTTCATTTGGCAGAGAACGGCTCGTACATTCGGCAGGGAACGGCCGACTGGCGCTACCCGAAGCGGCCGTTGACGTAGTCGAAGGTGCGGGCGTCGATCGGATCGGAGAACATCGCCTCAGTGTCGCCGTGCTCCACGATTCCGCCTGGCGTGCCCTGCGCCGCGAGGAAGAACGCGCACTGCGTCGACACCCGCTGCGCCTGCTGCATGTTGTGCGTGACGATCACGATCGTGACGTCCTGCGCGAGCTCGAGCATCGTCTCCTCGATCACCCGGGTCGAGGTGGGGTCGAGCGCGGAGCAGGGCTCGTCCATCAGGAGCACCTTCGGGGTGACCGCGAGCGATCGGGCGATGCAGAGGCGCTGCTGCTGGCCGCCGGAGAGTCCACCGCCGGGGGCGCGCAGGCGGTCCTTCACCTCTTTCCAGAGACCGGCCTTGGTGAGGCAGCTCTCGACGAGGTAGTCGCGGGTCTCGCGGGACGCCTTCGTGCCGGTGAGCTTGAGGCCGGCGAGCACGTTGTCGTAGATCGACATCGCCGGGAAGGGGTTCGGCTTCTGGAAGACCATGCCGATCGCCTTGCGCGCGTCGACCAGTTTGCGCTCCACGTCGTAGATGTCGACGCCGTCGATGAGCACCTCGCCGGCGAGCGACGCCGACGGCACCAGTTCATGCATCCGGTTGAGGATGCGCAGGAAGGTGGACTTGCCACAGCCGGACGGCCCGATCAGCGAGGTGATCACGCCGGCGGGCATCTCGAGCGAGACGCGGTCGAGCACCTGGTGGTCGCCGAACCAGGCCGAGATGTTGCGGGCCTCGAGCGAGGCGAGCGGCGGACGCTCGAGAAGGGCGGTGCCGAGGGACTGAGCGGATGGCTGGCGGATCGCCACGGCGGACGCGTCGTCGATGCGCTGCGCAGCCACCGGCGGGCGCCGGTTCTCGATCGCTGAGCGCGGTGCCGGCAGCACCTGGGTGAGGTCGTCGTTGCCCACGGGGTCGGTCATGGTGGCTCTATTCGTCGGGGTGGAGCGCGGTCAGAGGAGGTTCGGCAGCAGCAGCGTGAGCTGGTTGGTCACGTACAGCACGGCGAGCACGCCGACCGGCACGAACACCACCCAGGTCTTCTGCGCACCGAGGCGGCGGTAGGCCCACACCGCGGCGAGCTGCGCCACGATGAGGAACTGCAGGGCGAAGACGAGCGCCCACACCGTCGAGGTGTCGGTGGCCATCGCCTTGTCCTGCGGGGGAAGAGCGGTGAAGGTGGTCTGGCGCTGGCCACTGGCCTGCACCTCGCTGCGCAGCTCTGCGTCGACGTAGGCGATGCCCGAGGGGATGAAGGCGGGGCCGCGCGCGGTCTGCAGGATGAGACGGCTCTCCCCCGCCTTCGGCGACGCGGGCGAGGGGTCTCCGGCGTAGCGCACACCGATCACCTCGAACACCTGCTCGCCCTGGCCGGTGCGCACGGTGAAGCTGTCGCCGGGGGCGAGCTCCTGGATGCGTCCGAAGGGCGCGCCGAACGCCGCGGCGCGGCCCATCAGCACGCTGATGCCCTGCTGTCCGGGGAGCACGGTGTCGCGGCGGTGGCCGGGACCGGCCTTCAGCGTGTCGCCGGAGGTGCCCTCGACGATCACCTGGCTCACGCCGATCTGCGGGATGTCGAGCAGCGCCAGCGGTGCGCCGTCGGCGAGGAGCACGTCGTCGAAGTCGCCCTCGCTCACCGGGGCCGTGCCCGCCGAGAGCTGCTCCTTGAGCTGGTTGTGCAGCTGCTGCTGCGCGACGAGGTGCTGCACCTGGCTGAGCACGATCACGTTCGCGGCGAAGGAGATGAGCAGCGCGGCGAGAATCATCAGCGAGCCCCGCACCAGGATCACCTGCGGGCTGAGCGGCGCGTACTGCTTCGGCGGGCGGGGCGCGCGGCGGGGCGGCTTCGGGATCCGCGGCGGCTTCGGCGCGCGCGGCGGCCGAGGCGGTCTGCCCGCCGGCGCCTCCTCGATCATCTTCTCGAGCTCGAGCGTCACGCCGTCGCCCCCGCGAAGCCGGACGGGACGAAGGAGCGGCGCACGAACTGCACGAGCGAGAAGCCGGCGAAGGCGAGTCCGCCCATCGCACCGAGTCCGAGAACGCCCCACGGCGGGATCACCACGAACTTGTCGCGCGTGACCGAGGCGAGCTCGACCCCGTCGACGCTCTTCGGCGGGCTGAGGGTGGCGTGCACGTTCACGAAGGTGGACTGGCCGATGCCGCCGAGGCTGGCGTCGACCGTGCGGGACTCCCCGGGCTTGAGCGCGGTGATCTTCACGCCCTTCACCTCGCTCAGCCGGTTGCCGACCGGGCCGTCGGCCCAGAAGCGCACCGTCGAGCTGAAGGTGCTCTTCGACACGTTGCGCACGGTGATGCTGGTCTCGGCCGCACCGCCGAGCGGGTTGATCGACCAGTCGTAGGAGGAGGTCAGCCCGCTGACGAAGAGCACGCCGCCGAGGTCGATCTCGTCCTCCGCGAGCACCGGTGTCGCGTCGGAGGCGGGGGCGACTGCGTCGCTCGTGGTGTTCGGAGTCGTGATCGTGCGTGTGCCGGAGCCCGTGCCGGATCCCGGTGCCGCGGGCACCACCGTCGAGTCGACGGGTGCCGGGGAGACCGTGACACTGAGGCCGATGCCGTCCTCGTCGTCAGCGGATGCCGCGGAGGAGCCGAGTCCGACGGTGGCAACCAGGCCGACCGCGGCCAGCACGAGGGCCGCCGTGGTGATCCTGCCGGTGTGCCGCATCATCGAGTTCCGCCTTCGGTGCCGAAGCCGGTCGCGACGAGCTCGCCGCGATCGGTCTCGGCGTTGCGCCGCGCCTCGGCCTCCATGTGCGCCATCCACTCGGCGGCCCGCTTGTTGTCGATGCGTCGGCGGATGCGCATGGTCAGGTAGATCGCGCCGCCTACGACGACGACGAGGACGAGCCACCAGGGCACGGCGATCGCCACGGTGTCGCGGTCGACGGTGGCGAGCGGACCGGGGTTGGTCAGGTCGGCCGCCGCGATGGGGGCCAGCGACACGTAGGGATTCAGGTAGCCGAGCTGGGCGACGCCGGGAACGGTCATGGTGAGCACACGGGTCGAGCGCGGGAGCATCTCGCTGAGCTCCTCCCGCACGATCGGTGCCGCGCTGATGCCGAGGTAGGTGTTCACGCCGACGATCGTGGCTGCGCCGAGGGCGACGTTGCCCGAGTTGCGCACGGTGAAAGTGACGGTCGTCGTACCGTCGAGCGGGTTGAGGCTCGGCTGGTAGCTGGAGGAGATGCTGCCGACGGTGAGAGCGGCCTGCAGTTCTCCGGGCACGCGAACGTAGAGGCGGGTCGCGACCCGGCGGTCGACCAGGATCTGCCCCTGCGGGGTGGTGACCGAGATGACGATGCCGGCGGCGTGGTCGCCGGGAGCAGCGTCGGCGGGCACGGTGAGAGCGAAGGTGACCAGCTGCGACTCCCCTGGGGCGAGAGGAACGTCCACGAACTTCGCGCCGTTCGCGAAGGTGACCCAGGTGCCGGCGTCGACGGGTTCGGCGTCGGTGTCGAGCAGTCCGTAGGACCCGTCGTCGGTGTTGAAGGCGTCGGTCGCGAAGACCCGCATCACCTGTGACGTCGTGCCCGTGTTGGTGACGCTGTAGTTGTCGAGAACCTGCTGGCCCGGCGCTGCCTCGTAGCTGAATCGGCTGCGGCCATCCGCCCCGGTCTCGCTGGCGGGGGTGCCGGAGATGCCGTCTGTGTCGTCGGCATGAGCCGCCCCGGAGGGGACACCGAGGGTGACTGCGGAGCCGACGAGCAGGACCGAGAAGGCGAAGAGGAGGGCGCGCCGCACTAGGGGCGCGCGAGCAGGGAGGCTGTGCACAGTACATTCACCCATCGTGAGTTGGCCCGGAGGCCTCGGGAGGTTGAACCGGGGATGAACGACAGGCCCCGAACGGAAAGAGATGGCGAGCAGCGAAGGAGGGGCCACGCCAGGCGCGACCCCTCCCCCCATTGCGCTGCTACTTCGAGGTGAGCGTGAGCGTCATCTTCGAGGTGTAGGTTCCGGCCGGAGCCGACGCCGGAGCGACGAACTTCAGGTCGGCGTTGAGCACGGTGTCGCCCACCTGGGCGGCATCGGTTGCGGACGCGAAAGGCTTGCCGGTCTTCGCAGCGGCTCCTGCCGCCGCAGCGAGCACACCCGTGGCCGACGTGGAGACCAGCTTCGGGGTCACGGTCAGCTGTGCGGCCGAGATCGTGCTGTCGCCGGCGACGAAGTCGGCGACGGTGCTCTGCAGCTCCCAGCCCTTGTGAGTGACGACGCGCGAGTCCTTCACCGTGATCTCGCCGAGCACACCGGTCGAGGTCGACAGGTTGTCGATCAGGGCCGGGTTGCCGATCACCGCGGTGGAGTTCGCCGGAACGACGAGGCTGAGCGTGCCGTCCTCGGCCGCGACGGTGGTCGCGGAGAGGTTGATGTCGGCGGTCGTTCCCGCGGGCGGCTCGGTCGGAGCAGCGTCGGTCGGGTCTTCGAAGGTGTACGCGCCCGTGACCGGGGTCACGTTGATGTACATGTAGACCACGCCGGCGGAGGCGACCGTCAGGCCGTTGTTCTTGGTGAACGCGAAGCCGACGCTGTACTGGCCGCCGTTCTGCTTCACTGTGGCGGGTGCGCCCTCGGTGATGCTCGCCGGGGCGATGGACGGCTGGAGAACGGTCTTGGTTCCCGGAACGAAGCCGCCCGGCGCGTTCGCAATCCACGCGGACGGGATTCGCTCCTGCCCGCGGGGTGCGATGAACGTTCGGACGTTGTCCGCGTCGTCCGAGCCCACGAAGAAGGTCGTCTCGATCTCGTCGGAGTTCTTCGATGTGCCGCCGATGGCCGCGGCGTTCCACTCGATCGTGGCGCCGGGGGCTACATAGAGGCCGGTCTCCCCGTCGTAGTGGTACATGATCTGATCGGAGCCGTTCGAGGCGGCGGCCGTAGCGCTCGACGCCGCGGCACCGGCGACGAGAGCCGCCGCGATGCCGAAGGCGAGGGCGATCTTCGATGTGTTGCCTATCATTTCTATGCCTTTCTGAAACGTGATCGGTGACTAGAGGGCGGGCACCGCGCGAAGCGGCGTGCTGGAGGCTGGAGCGAGGAAGCCGAACTTCTTCTTGACGGCTCCGGGCTGGCTCGAGAGCGAGCCGAAGTTGGTCAGGCTCGTGGCCGAACCGCTCACGAGGTTCGCGAGTCCGGCGTCGTACTTGGCGTCGCCAACGGTGACACGGGCGTACTCGACGACCAGGTAGGTGTCCCGACCGAACACGGTGCTTCCGTAGTAGGCGGGCGAGGGGACGAGGGCGGGAACCGTCCCCGTGAACGGAACTGTCGAACCGAGGGGCGTTCCAAGAGCGGCGGTCGCGGCTGTAGTGGTGTTCGATCCGGTGACGCCGTTGGCCTGCGCGATCCAGCTCGCTACCGAGAAGGGGATGATCTCGCCGGCGGCAAGCACGTTGGCGTCGTTCTCGGCGGTGGTGTTGCCCGTGTCGTTGACGCCGGGAGCTGATGTACCCGTGTATCCGAGCGCCCCGAGGAAGAAGTTGCGCGTTCCCGAACCGGTCTGGGGGAGTCGGGGCTTGATCGCGACGCCGTCGACGGTGGTCAGTGTTCCGTCGAAGATCTGCTTGAGCTGCGCCGAGGAGAGGCTCCCCCACGCGGCGGTTCCGCCCTTGTAGGCGTAAGCGACGGCGTCACGCGCATAGGGCACGTAGAGGAGTTGACCGGCCGCGTTGACGGTGGGTGCACTGGAGGAACGGGCGACATCGACCTGGCCGGTGATTACCTTCCCGAGGTAGGGAACCCCGGTGATGGACGCGCGCAAGGCGGTGACGCCCTGACCGGATCCGGACGGACGGGTGAAGAAGGGGCCGTTCGCCTTGGTCTGAATTGTGGGGCTGCCGAATGCGTCGAAGTTGCCGAGGGTCGAACCGTTGGCGGTGATACGGAGGAACGGCCCGCCAGCGGTCGTGCCGTTGGTGAGGGCGTTCGTGGAGTCCTGCAGCGTGTCCGAACCGACGAGTGCATAGCCGTTGGCGACGGGCTCCGCATTGGCGGTCGAGAATGCAAGACCAGCGAGGGCGACGCCCGCGATGGTGCTCATTGCGATGATCTTCTTGATCTTCACTGTGGTGCGATCCTTTCAAGGGGGTATACCGAGCATCCGCGAGCGCGGCGGCTTCGACTTGTAGCTGCTGAGTTGCTAGGTGCCGTCTCAGACGCTGGCAAGAGTGTGGGCATCAGAGTCGTCTCCGTCTGACGCGGGTGATGAAGGGCACGAGGAGGGCCGAGGCCAGGCCCGCGAGGAGACTGCCGGGTACCGCCGCTTCGAGAGCGGACGATGCCGGGTCTTTCGGCGTTGCCGCGCCGGCCAGGGCGGCGATCGCTGCGCCGGTGGCGGTCGGAGGCGCTGCGGCCGGCACCGCCGGGTCGAGTGTGCCGGTGGCGAAGCTGCTTGCGGGCACCGGTGCTGCCGCCTCAGCCGCAGCAGCGACCGGAGCCGCCGCCGCGGGTGCCGCCGCAGCTTCGATAACGGTGGCTGCGGCGAGCGCCTGCGTCTTCCACCCCGAAGGAATCGGCGCATAGCCGGCGGGCAGCTTGCCGACCTCGGTGCCCGGTTCCTGTCCGGCGCCCACCGCGTAGCGGATGAAGTTGGCGTAGCTGAGGCGGAGCTCGGCGTCGGTTGCAGCGGGATTTGTGGCGGCGTAGACCGGCATTGCGAGTGGATATGCACCGGGCGCGCCCGAAGCCGCCGTAGATCGGGGGTCGAACCCGTACACCTGCGACTGGCCAGACGACACGGTCATCGCCGCGGCTGCCGCCGACAGCGACTCTGTCGTTGGGGCGACGAATTTTCCGGCCGGGTTGAGCAACGCCGCGGAGAAAACCTGGTACTTCGCCGCCGAGGCCGTGTCTGTCAGCCCGATCACGCGCTGGATGCCCGGCACGCTGCGAACGCTCTTGGAGTACTTCGGAGGCGTGGACTGCGGATCCCACCCGCCCAGGATCTGGCCGTCCCCACGAAGGATGAGGTACGCGCCCGAATCGAGGTCGTTCGTGTACGGGCGCCAGGTAACGACGTTGATCGGGTCGACGCCGGGGCTGGCCGGCTGCTCCGAGCTGTCCGCCTTCGGGAAGTTGTCGCGCGGAAGCTCGAATGCGGAGCCGTTCTTGTTGACCGTCGCGTCGGTGGAGCTCCACGGGTTGACGACCATGCCCCACTCGTCTGCCGTTCCTGCGAGGAAGTCGACCGCTTCGGCATCGGCCATCACGTAGGTCCACAGCGCGGTCGCTGCATCCGATCGGCCCTGCGGAACGAGCATGTCTGCCAGCGAGGGAGTGGAGATCGCCTGATACGCCCACTCGCCATCGGGGCCGCCGTTCACGGCGATGAAGTCGGGGTCGAAGGTGATGTTGCGCGGGTTGTGGCCGGGATCTGCAGGGCTGCTGTAGTTGAGGTGGGAGCGGTCGGCGCCGTAGGGCAGGGAGTCGATGTAGGAATTCGTGAGCAGCTTGGCGACGAGCCTCGGTGTCAGGTTGAGCGTCTCGAAGGGCAGCCGCTCCTTCGCGGCGTACTCTTCCGGGATGCCCTGGACCGCCTTGGTCTCGCGGTCGATCGCGAAGGAGATCGACAAGCCGGTGAGCGCGACGGGCGCGTAGGCGAGAGCGTCGGTGACGTCGGCCTCGAGCGGGAGCGAGGTCAGGGCGAGAGGTGCGGGCGCCGTGCCGTTGGCCGACACCAGGGCGTCGGCCTCGCTGCCCGTCGCGATCGTGTAGATGGAGCCGCCGTCGGCGTTGCACAGCTTCGGCTGCCAGGAGGCCACCGCTCCGGCCACGAGCTCGCTGCCAGAGATCTGGCGCTCGGAGGCGCCGAGTGCGCAGTGCAGGCCGATCGGACGGAAGTCGAGTTTGACCGCGAGTTTGTGCTTCCATGCACCCTCGAAGAGGCCCGACTGCGTGATGGAGCTGGAACCGCCGTCGGCGATTCCACGGGGGACGATGACGAGCCAGCACGATGACCCGGTGATCGTTCCATCGGCGGCGGTGATGGGCGTTCCGCACCCGAGTCCCGGTGACTGCTGAGCCGTCTGCACCTCGAACTTCGCCGAGCCGGAGCCGTCTTCCCCGGAACCCGCCCATGCGATCTCGTTCGACGTGAGCGCCGAGAAGTATTTGTTCGTGTTGACGTCCACGTTGACCTGTTTGTTGCCCACCACGGAGGCAAGGGTCTCCTCCCCCGTAGCGGGCCTGAACGGAATCGATGTGTATGTGGGAGCGAGCGGGGCGGTCGAGGGGGCCGTGTACTGGATGTCTTTGGGATCGATCGTCGCGGTCGACTCGCGGTAGCTGTCGCGTTTGGCCCCGGCGCCGAGAGTTGCCCCGTACTGGCAGGTTGTGCGGTCGGGTTGTGCCGTGCCCGCCGCCGCTCCGGCCGCGAGAGGCTCGTCGCCCCAGCACTGCATGATCTGCAGGAAGTTCTCGCCGCCGGACTGCGTGCTCGCGAGCGTCGACTTCTTGCCGCCGGTCCAGGAGACCTCGAGACCCTGCGAGACGAGATTGTCTGTCTGCGAGACGGTGACTGCGAGCTTGGGGAAGGGAGCGTTGGCGACATCCGGGTCCTGCTGTGTGGCGGAGACGGTGACCGGGGTAGCTGCGCTCGCGGGCTGCTGCGGAATCACCACGCCCCCGACGGTGAGCAGAGCGCCGACGACGAGGGTCGTCGCAACACCGGTGATGCCCGAGAGCAGCCGGGTGCGGCGCGCAGGGGTGATGGGTCGTCTAGGCACAGTGATACTCCAGGTTGAAATCTCAACGATTTCTCGGGTCGAACGGGATGAGATTATTTGCGGGTGGTGACTACCGCATGAACGAATCGGGTACGAGCACTACCGTCGATCGGTCCACCTGGGGCGTACGCCTACGAACGAGAAGCCGTCACTGGCCGGGGCTTTTGCCGCCGGAGGTCTTGAGTCGGCGGGAGAGCACCGGCGGCAGTGCGACTGCGGCCAGAACGAGAACCCCGGCGAAGAGCATGACGAACTGCGGCCATCCGAAACCGGAGTCGGCCAGGGCGAACGGCGACGACACCGCGCCACCCGACGTGCCTCCCGACAGCAGCACGCCGTTCGCATCGTAGAGGGGCGTCTCACCGGCGGCACTGTCGCCGCCCGCGGCGGCGGCCGCTGCAGCTGCCGCTGCGGCAGCTGCCGCAGCCGCCTCAGCAGACGTCGGGGCCCCGCCCGCCGCAGCCGGTGCGGCTCCCACCGCGACAGCGCTGCACGCACCCACCTGCGCCGTGGCTCCCGGGATGCGCTTGACCTGGTCGAGTCCGGCGTTCACGAGATTCTGCGGGAGCGGCGAATAGCCGAGGACCTCCGCCTGCTTCTGCCCCTCGCACAACATGTAGTTGGCGAAGGTGCTGAGACTCGCGCCCTTCTGCACGGAGAAGATCGCAGTCAGGGCGGTCGGCACGATCATGTACGAATAGCTCGACAGCGGGTACGCGACCGGGTCGGCGCTGTTGTACACGCCCTCGAGGTTCTGGGTCAGGTAGTCGGGCGACGAGACGGTCGTGTTGATCACGGCCTTCTGGAGGGCCGTGGCGACGGCCGATCCGGTCGGCTGCACGTAGGCGCCCGATGCATTGAGGATGCTCGCAGCGGGGAAGCCCGACTTCAGCGCGTAGGAGTACTCCACGTACGTGATGGCCCCCTCGCCGTAGTCCTGGCTGACGTAACCGGCAACGCCGAGCGAACCGCTCTGGGCCTTGCCGCCCGGCGGCGTGGGGTACTGGGACGTCAGGCCACACGGGGTCGGACGGTTCACGGTGGCGCAGTAGGCGTTCCAGAGCGCGGGATGCTGCTTCGACATCCACAGGGTGAACTGCGCCGTGGAGCCGGAGCCGTCGGATCGGACAACCGGGACGATCGTCTTTGTGGGCAGCGCCAGGCCGGGGTTGTCCCGCGCGATCTGCGGATCGTTCCAGTTGGTGATGACGCCGGTGAAGATCTTGGTGACCGTGTCACCGGCCAGGTGCAGATCGGTGACGCGCTTGCCACCGATCTTCAGGTTGTACATGAACGCGGTGCCGCCAGCCACGATGGGCATGTAGGCGAATGGCGTGGTGGGCTTCTCGGGTGCGGAAAGGTCTTCCGGCTTCGTCTGGAAGGGGATCTCGCTGATCGCGAAGTCGACGGTGCCCGCGATGAAATCCTTGCGCCCGGCCGACGAGCCGGTACCGGAGTAGTTCACTGTCATGCCGTAGTTCGCCGCCACGTTCTTGCGCCACTGGTCGAGCGCGTTCTGCGACCAGGTGGAGCCGGTACCGGAGATCGGAACGTAGGTGGCCGCGTGGGCGGCCTGCGTGGTGAACGCGGAACCGACTCCGCCGGCGATGAGGAAGACGAGCACGAAGGCAATCAGGGTTCGTGCGGGGCGGCGGGTTCGCGTCGTCACTGGGACGGCTCCTTCGGGAGGTTCTCGGGTTCGGATGTGGGATCGGAGTCTGGCGCGGAGTCGGCCGCATGGGCGGGACGTGGCGGGGCGGACGTAGCGGGTTCAGCGGCCAGCGCTCGCGAGGGCGGCGCCGCTGCGCGGGCGTCCGCCATGCGCTCGAGGTCGGCGGACGAGGCCGCGGCGACCCGTCGGCGCTGCCGGTCGGACAGGTGTCCCGGGCCCCGTCCGCCGATGACCCGGGCGACCGCGAAGAGCAGCACGACGAGCAGCAGCAGAACGGCGGCAGTACCGAATCCTCGCGCGATCATCGACGGCTCGGGCGACTTCACAAAATCGAACACCTGCAGCGGCAGCGAGATCATCGGGCCGGAGAACGGGTTCAGGTTGGTGACGGCGGTGATTCCCGAGGTCAGCAGAACGGGCGAGGTCTCGCCGATGCCCCGGGCGGTGCCGAGGATCACCGCGGTGACGAGGCCGGAGCGCGCTGTCGGCAGAACAACGTGCCAGACGGTGCGCCAGCGCGTGGTGCCGAGGGCGTACGACGCCTCGCGAAGATTTCCGGGCACCAGACGCAGCACCACGTCGGATGCCCGGATGACGATGGGCAGCATCATCACGGTGATCGCCATAGCCGCGGCGAAGCCGGAGCGCTGGTGCGTGATGAGCTGCACGATCGCCGCGTAGACGAAGAGCCCGGCCACGATGGATGGTAGAGCCGTCATCGCATCCGAAATGGTGCGGACGAAACGGGCGAACCGGCCGCCGATCTCGTTGAGGAATACGGCGGTGGTGATGCCGAGCGGGATCGTGATCGCCAGTGCGATGGAGATCTGGATGAGCGTGCCGATGATGGCGTGCACGATTCCGCCCATGGACAGCGGGTCGAGCGGCCCGGCGAGCTCCATCGTCTGTGTGAAGAAGTTCAGGTGGGGCAGCGCGTCCTTCGCCCGCACGAGCGTGTACGCCACCACGAATATCAAGGCGCTGAACAACACGACACCCGAGCTGACGAGCAGCACCGTCATGATGCGGTCGCGGACCTCCTGGCCGTCGGATCGCAGGGAGACGAGCAGACTGTAGAAACCGATGAACGAGACGAACGCCACGACGGCCCACCCGACCACGCCGGTCATGGGGGTGAACCACCCGAACAACAGGGTCGCGAGAGCAATCGCGGCCACGAGAGCGCCGACTATGTTGAATCGCTCGTCGAGCGTGGCGCGGCGCAGCACTCGGCGTGTGCCGACGATTGTGTCGCCGTTCTCCGGGGTATTCGTGCGGGGCGTGATCTCCGCCTCGTCGAACAGCGCGATGTCGCCATCGCTGGCTCTTCTGGACTCGTCTATTACAGTCATCAGCCGGATTCAGCTCCCGAACGTGAGCGCGCCACGATGGACGACGCGGTGAAGTTGACGATCAGCGTGATGACGAACAGCACGAGACCGGCCGCCATGAGTGCGGACAGACCGAATTCGCTCGCCTCGCCGTAGCGCAGCGCGATCAGGGCGGAGACCGAGTTCGTACCCGTTTTCAGCACCTGCCAATTGATCGTGAAGATCGGGGAGATGATCATGTAGACGGCGATGGTCTCGCCGAGCGCACGGCCGAGGCCGAGCATCGTGCCGCCGATGATGCCGCCTCGCCCGAAGGGCAGGACGACCTCGCGGATCATTCCCCACCGAGTGGACCCCAGGGCGAGCGCCGCCTCGCGCTCGCCCACCGGAGCCTGAGAGAAGGCCTCGCGCATGATCGACGTCTGGGTGGGAACCACCATCAGGCCGACGACGATGCCGGCGATGAAGGCCGACGATGTGAAGGCGCTGGCATCCGTGAGAACGTCACCCGACGCATCCGCTACTCGGAAGATCGGGATCCAGCCGAAGTAGGTGGAGATCCACTGCGACACGGGGATGACATTCGCCTGCAGGAAGAAGAGACCCCAGAGCCCGTAGACGACACTCGGCACAGCCGCCATGAGGTCGACCAGGGAGACGAGGAAGCCGCGCAGCCTGCCACCGACGACCTCGGAGATGAGCAGGGCGGTACCGAGGGCGAGGGGAACAGCGACGACCATGGCGATGATCGCGATGGTGAAGGTGCCGAGCAGGATCGCACCGATTCCGAACACGCCGGTCTCCGGCGACCACTGCTGCTCGAAGAGGAAGGACGGGCCCGCCACCGAGAGCGCATCGCCGGCGCGCAGCGAGAGGAAGAGGCCGACCATCAGCATGATGCCCACGGTCGTCGCACCCGCGAGGAATGTGACGGTCTTGAATACCGAGTCGGCCCGCGAGGGTCGCGACACAAGTGATCGCCGTTCGTCTATCACTGCCACGTGCGTGCCTCCCCAGGCGCGCCTCGATAGGACGATCGACCTCGCACTGACAATGAGCGTGGTCGGTGAACGACGGGGGTTGCCCGTGTGAAGGAGACGTGGACACGGTCACAACAGATGTCAGCCACCGGGGACGGCCGTTCCGGAGGGCGTCGGGACAGGTGAGGGCTGGGCTGCGGCTGGCGCGAATGCGACGAGTATGGTGACCGGACGCCCGAGGAGAACCGCCGTGCCCGCGAGCGGATCGGTGCCCAGGATGGTGCCGGTCACCGCTGCCGTGTCGTCCCTCACGGCCATCAGCACGGAGAAGCCCGCGTTCTGCACGGCCGCGATCGCCGCGTCGCGTCCAAGCCTGGCCACCTCGGGCACGGTGCCGAGGCCGCTGGCGACGACCAGCGAGACGACGCTGCCCGGCGACTGGCTGCTGCCCTCCTCGGGCGAGGAGCGCAGCACCGTGCCCGCCGCGGACGCGGAGTTCTCGTCGCTGATCTCGCCGGCCACGAGACCGGCCGCCTCGATCGCCAGGCGCGCGTCGGTGATGCTGCCGCCTGCGACGCTGGGCACCGTCGCGGCCACCGGCGCCGGGGGCGGCACGGGCGCTTGGGCGGGCGCCGACGCCGAGGCCGCCGGGGTCTGCACCACGCTGGCGGACGGCTCGGTCGCGGCCTGCGGCGTCGGGCCCCCGCTGGCCGAGGAGACGATCCAGGCCACGATCGCGACGACGACCACCAGGGCGATGCCGGACTTCCACAGCCAGGAGGAGTCGTCGGCGGCCGGCGGCGGGGCGGGCGCGGGTGCCGCCACGGGAGCCGCCGGGCGCGGCGCCGACTGGGGCAGGCGCGGCCGCCGCTCGGAGTTGCTGGTGCGCGCGGCGGGCAGCAGCAGCGTCCGCGGCTCGAGCGGATGCGGCTGCGCCGTCCCCTGCGCGTGTGCATGGGGCTGCGCCGCGCCCAGCGTGAGCGCGTCGACGGCGAGCAGCATCGCGGCGGCGGACGGGAAACGGTCGCCCGGCGCCTTGAGCATCGCCTTCACCACCAGCCGGTCGACCGCGCGCGGGATGCGCGGCTGCACCACCGAGGGCACCGGCGGCGGGGCCGAGAGGTGCGCCTCCACGGTCTCCGCCGCCGTGTCCCGCGGGAACGGCGGCCGGCCGGTAAGCGCGAAGTAGAGCACCGCGCCGAGCTGGTAGATGTCGCCGCGTTCGTCCACGGATGCGCCGGAGGCCTGCTCGGGGGAGACGTAGTTCACGCTGCCGAGTGCGCCGCCGGGAGCGGAAGCCGCGCTGTCGGGGGCGCGAGGAGCAAGGGCGGCCCGGCCGGCGGCATCCGCCAGCCCGAAATCGAGCAGGCGCACGTCGTCCGCGGTGAGCAGCGCATCGGCCCCCGGCGAGAGCATGATGTTGGCCGGAGAGACGTCGCGGTGCACGAGCCCGGCGGCGTGCGCGGCCTCGAGCCCGCGCAGCACGCCCGCCGCGAGCGCCAGGGTCTGCAGCGAACCGAGCACGCCGTGCAGCTCGACGTGCTCGGCCAGGCTCACGCCGGGCGCGAGCTCGAGGGCGATCCAGGCCGTGCCGCCCGGGTCCTCCCCCGCGTCGAGCACCGCGACGATGTTCGGGTGCCGGAGACCGGCGGCCGCGCGCGCCTCGCGCAGCAGTGCCCCGCGGGCGGCGGGGTCGTTCGACAGGTGCGGGTGCAGGATCTTGAGGGCGAGCGCGCTGTCGTCGCGCACGTCGACGGCGGCGAAGACGGATGCGGAGCCGCCGGTTCCGAGCAGCTCCCCCAGCCGGTAGCGGCCGGAGACCAGACCCCCGCCGGTCACCACGTGGACGTCGCCACCAGGCCGCGCCTGGCGCCGCGGCCCACGCTGTGGCTGCCCACCCACACCCCGTCGGACACGTGCGCGGTCTCGAAGACGGCGAGCGTGGTGGCCGCGGAGTGCAGGCTCGTGGAGGAGGCGCCGAACCAGCGTCCGGAGGTGATCACCGGCACGTCGTCGAGGGTGGCGATCCAGCCGAACTGGCTGGAGACCGCGCCGCGCACCCCGACGACAACGAGCTCGTCGACGAGCCGCTGCAGCCGCAGCACGTCGTCGCGCGCGGACTCGAAGGAGGGGTAGGCGCGGCCGCTGCGTCCGAGCTCGCGGTTGTTCGAGGCGAGCAGGCGCCAGATGCCGAGCGGGCCGGAGGGCTCCGGTCGCGCGGGGGCCGCCCTGGTCCTGGCGGCGGCGCGCACCGGGGGCTCGGCGGCAGCGGATGCGCGCCCCGTCTCGGCCGCGGCAGCAGACGGCGGCGCACCGCCGCCGCCGAGCCGGGTCGCGGCCTGGATCGACTCGCGGAACGCGGCCCAGCCGGCGAACTGCTTGTCGCTCACGGAGTCGAACGCGGAGAACACGAAACCCGGCAGCGCAGACACCGTGACCCCCCGATCGACTGCGGGGACCGCCCACGGCTACTGTGCCGTGGCGCGCTCGTCCCTCGTCAGACGATCACAGTGCTGCCTCAAGGTGTCCGAGAAGGTACGGCGGCGGTACCAACGGGTGTACGCGACGTGACCAATAGAGCGGATGCCGCTAGTTCAGCAGGTCTTCCAGCTCCAGCCAGCGGGTCTCCAGCGTCGCGATCTGCGTCTCGAGCGCCTGGATCTCGCTCGTCATCACGCCGAGGCCCGTGTAGTCGCTCTGGTCGTGCACGGCGAGCTTGGCGTGGATGTCGGCGATCTGCCCGTTCATCTTCGCGAGCTTGCGGTCGGCCGCCGCGAACTCCTTCTGCGCATTGCGCAGCTCGGCGCCACCGAGCTTGGGGGTCTTGGCCGGGGCCTTCCCGCTCGCTGCGGGAGCGGCATCCGCTTTCACCTGGGCGAGGCGCAGCTCGAGGTACTGGTCGACGCCGCGGGGCAGGTGGCGCATGGCGCCGTCCATCACCGCGTACTGCTGGTCGGTGACGCGCTCGAGCAGGTACCGGTCGTGGCTCACGACGAGCAGGGTGCCCGGGTAGGAGTCGAGCAGGTCCTCGATGGCGGCGAGCATGTCGGTGTCGAGGTCGTTGGTGGGCTCGTCGAGGATCAGAA
>Ga0247741_1000300_pt1 | contig 30173 bp, 16 predicted proteins | sample UWRJL213509R2_FD_180945 | JGI IMG/M metagenome (GOLD analysis project Ga0247741, IMG submission 180945) | Plant litter microbial communities from Arlington Agricultural Research Station in Wisconsin, United States - UWRJ-L213-509R-2 | ecosystem: Environmental > Terrestrial > Plant litter >... | reverse complement strand
AGCTCGCTGTTGTCGACGATGAGCTCGCATCAAAAGTGGCTGCGAGCAAATGTCCCACGTCTGAATGCGGATGGACCCGTCACGCGACCATGCGACCGGTGATCTGCATTTGGACCGGTGGGAATAATACGGATTCCCATCATAATCATAATACGTTCGTATTATGGTATCCGAACTGACTCTTAGCGTTCTGACAACTCGCGAGAAAGTGGCAGTACGCGTCAATATCTCAAACACCCCGGGCGTTCCGCAATGCATTAGCCGAGTCGGGAATGTCAATTCTTCATTACTTGGATGGCACGCAAAATTTTCTACGGATAATCTAGACCACTTCAGAACGGAGGAAATCATCTCCCGACTGTCTTCACAGTGTAAGTACTCGCCAGCCTATATTATTCCCTGCACTTTAGAGCTTTGACTCGGAAGACCTTAAAATAGAGACACCTCGTAGTGATTTGTCTTTCAAATGTTAGCCACACATACCGTCTTTGTTGTTCTGTACACAAGATACCACACGCAGAAGTGAAGTATGACATGGGATACCGTCGTCGGAATTTTGACATTCGTGGCTATTTTAGGCATACGGCCGCAAGCTGTCAACCCCACACATCGGAGTCCGCTATGCGGCTATCCCGTCGACAGTGATTACTGCTAGAGAGCTAACATTCTCACTCGTCACGAATATAGTATAAATACCAGCTTACCACCACTCTCAATCGTCAGGCAGGTCCTACCGCACCTCTTCATTCAAACCTTCTTTTTAACCTTCCTTTCAAATTTTTACTTTTACTCTTCTAAAATGCGCTGGTCGTTCATTATCTCCTTCACCACTCTTCTCTTTGCATCCACTCTTCTTAATCACATTGCTGCTGCCCCCGTCAAGGACAAAGACGCGGTGAACGCCGGTGCATTCAAAAAGGGCAGCAAAACATATCGAAACGCTGCTCTGAAAAACCCGACTTCCTATCAAAAAACTACCCTCGGTGGTCAAGTGGTCAAGATAAAGACACCGAAGGCAGCACCGGCAGGGAAGGACGCTGGTACGTACTGATTCCCAAATTAATTCCAGGAGAGCATTAATTTACTAGGTACTGCATAGATCATAAACTTGAGGCGCAGACTGTGGCAACTGCGGTCAAGAAAGCGGGCATTAACAAGAAGTCGTCAGTAACCCGTTTCAACCGTTAATGAATCATAATTGCTGACCCACGAATATATTCAGAGCTATCAAACCTGCAGCTATGAAGGAAATCAAAAACATCCTCAATGCACCCGATAATATGGCATTCGTCGATGCAGACGTGAACAGAGCGGTTCGTCTATAATCTACCCCTACTAAATTGATCGGGCTCTAATTCTGGTAATACAAATATATAGAAAGGTCAAGCACAACGATCAGCTCTCAAGGGCAAGAGTCCCGCCGTCGACGCGCCTGTCAAGCATTACATGAAGCAAGTAGGCACAGATGCCAAAGCCACCGCAAGCAGCTTGATGCCGCTTTTAAGAAGGTCAGTTGATATGTTACATGCTTAAGGTGAAGTCACCAAACGCTTCATAATTCCACGTACAGCACGGCTATCCAGCAGTCAAGGTCGAAGAAGAACAGGAACGAACAATGAAGAAGTTGAGGTTGAGGAGAAGGTTTTTGGAGCTCTTGGACGGTTACTAGAAGGAAGGGGTGATGGGAATTGGTATCATTGCAGCACAGATGATTGAACCCTTATCATGATATATCTAACCATCGCTCGAAACTACGAGCATATTGAACCAAACTAGTCCATCGAATGTCAAAGCCTCAGATTGGCAAGAGGGGCTGAGTCTGAATTGGAGACTGAGAGGGAAGAGTTCCACCAAGATTGAATTAATAGCCAGTAAGAAACAAAATAATGATGCGAAAGACGTCTCTTCTAAGTAATCTCGAGGTGGAACCTTCCTAGAAACGTCCAGCGGGAGTAAGACGGCGACATATTGCGGTGGAGTCATTTTGAAGTGCTTAAATATTAAAGGCGTGATCAACTTCCAGCGGGCGTGGTTGGAATGTTGCTACATTGAAAATCCTGAAAATATTCGCACGTCACGGACGACTTTGACTAAACTGCGAAGCCGAGCGATATGTGAGACCTGGAATGAGAACGGGCATCGGGCGTTGAAGGCGATGTGGATGTAGATCGAATTTGAGGGATGGATGGTAGCAGACTACGAGTCTAGGCGGATTAAAACGCCCATATAAAGTGCCAGAAGAGTTTGACGTGATACGAGATAGCGAAGTTGTCAACCCTCGCCAGACTGTTCGATCGTATTGAACGGGATATAGGTCCAAGTATTCCCAGCAGACTGGAACTTAATATTGGCTGGATATCACCACATCATCATGAGTATACGACAAAGGCATTTAATTACTACCATTTACGGGTAGAATATGGCGGTGGTCATTTCTGTCCCTCCCTGTCTCTCGTACGACTTGTAAACTCTGGTTCCAGGATCTCGTGGTTTCGACGGCATTACGACCCAGGACTGTAATACCACCACGTATCATATTATATGGCAGTCTCTTGGTTTATTTGAATAGAGTAGAGCTGCCCCAGCTCATAATACAGAAAATAATCAATAACCACTGGGGTAGAAATAAGCGCCCTTCCACAGCGTGGGAATTTCGATGAGCAGCAACCGTCGTCATGAGCGAAGTGTACTGAATGACTATTGTAGAGGATAATGTAAACAATATTAACTTCACGCTGCCTAAAAACTGTCGCAGTAAATGAATTTTCTGACCTTCTACCTGTCCTGGAAGTTAACAACTGTTGGTAAATTTCACATCCGACGGCAACGCTCTTTCGATATTTTAGTTCGCTACCGTTCCATAGAAAGAGCATAGTCTTCAAGTAACTCGACATCTCCAAGTCCAATATCTTCTTCTAGTGGCCCATCATCCTCAAATTGTTCCTCTACCTCTACCAAACGTCACGATCGAAAGTTGTGGGTGAGTGCTCCCTCTTTGACCATTGACATCACTTAAATCCTTCTACACCTGGTCTGCGTCCTAATGTGATTCCTGCCTTCATCAAGATTCTCTCTTGGGTTCTCGCAACACCCACTCCTGTAATTGAATTCTGTGGTCACGAACCAATGAGAAACGCTACGATATGATGCGGAGGAAAACAAGATATACCTTCTTGAAAATTCTGTCCACCTTCCTGGCCACTGCTATGCCAGCTTTTGCAGTCCGCTTCATGTATTCCTTGACATCTGGGTCAATATTGAATGTGCCTCCCGCCAAAGCTGAACGATGAGCCGCGCCTTTCTAACAATTTACAATGCTCGTCAGTGTACGCTGATCAAGTTCATAAGTTTGGACTCACTGCCATATTTACCTCGCCGTTGACCAATGCCATATTATCTGCATGGTTGAAAACTTCCTTCACGTCTTCGAGTACGGCGGGGCTTAGAGAACTACGCTTATGGATATCGTGTCAGACATCCGATATCCCCAAATGAGATTTTGACACGAACGAGAGAGAACGTCCTGCTTTCCGTACGGCATGGGCAATGGTTTGTGCCTCCAAAATGTGATCTACGATACAATTAGATTGGTCACAGTCAATATTCCTCAATACACACACCAGCGCTCATACCTGGCTGTCGCATTGGTATTTGAAAATGCTTCATCCCCGACTGATCCTTTACAAACATGCCGTGGGGACTCCTATAAGCGGCTCTCCGATACTTGGAGCTGTAGCCAACCTTCAAGTGCGCCAATGTCAGTGTGTCAGAATTAACCAAGACATTGTCAACTGGCGTCGTAAAGACCACCTGAAGGACCGATGAAGTGGAGAGCAAATCGGTGACAGTCAACACGAATTTGAAATGACATGAGTTCATAAACCGGCGAACATTCGGCGAACCCATTGATACCAAAGATATCTCAACTTCTGAAACTGTGTGCTGAAATCAGTGCTGCAAACAACGAAGCAAGCAAGCAAAGAGATGGATTATGTTTTACCTAGGTGAACTTGTGAGGCAACTGATGAGTGGTTACGGTATATGCAAGCTATTCAAGTAATCGGAAAGTGGGATATGTGAAAGAGTAGAACAGATCGACAGTAACTAAAGTATCATGAAAACTGTCAAACCAGAATGGACGTGAAATGTAATACACCAGTAACGCAGCGGACACATTACTAAAGTTCAACATTGTTATCATCTTAACTGGAACGTTCGTGGCATATCTACCGGGCGTATTATATGAGTACAGCTTCGGATATTCACACTTGGACGCTACCAAGTTTACCGGGCAGTCTCTAAATCATTGGTGAGGTATGGTGTAAGATTGTTTTCACCAAGCCATACATTCGTAATCACCAAATGAGGAAATTATCGTGCCGCCGCAGTGGGTCAATAAGGAGCGCGGGAAGCCTCTGGTTCATGATCCTGACGACTCCAATTTGTTAGACCCCGAGTAGATGGAGAGCCAAAAACCAAACTCTGAAGCGCGAGGTGTAGCCAAGGTTCGGGTCGAAAGTGGGGGAAGGAGTTGGCGCTTAAACTTTAAGGAAGCGCCAATTAGTTGGTGACCCTTTGATTGGCAGGCAGCTACGAAGTTACGTTACTCGAATAGCGTTCTCTGAAAGGTATCTAATGATCAAGTCTAGCTCCTACATAGGGTCGTACTATATGCCACAAACGAGACTCCGAGAGCTGTTGTCCATTGACATAGAAAACGTAAACAATTTGGAAGAACACATGTCAAATGACAGTGTACGTACCGAAAGCGCGAACGATCACATTCCACCGCTCCTGGTGTCTCCATCTCGATTGCTCCCCGTTCTTCAAACCTCCATGGACGTCGAATCAGAACAACCCAGTATCCACCTCGAGTTATACGACGTTCGCGTGAGTGTAGGGGTTGGGGTTTGGCAGTTGGGGGTGGAAGATCAAGGTAAGATTTCGAAATGAATGCTAGTAGTTCCCACCATTCAGTCCTCTAAGATAATTCAAATCCTTCGGTTCCGACTATGCCCTGTTTTTCCTTCGAGTCGACCGAGAACTGAAACCAAATCCATCGCATAAAGTCCCTGCTGATGGCCAATGAGACGGAAGCAGGATAGGGTTGAAGTTGAGGTTGAGGATGAGAACGACAGTAAAGATGTCGATATACGTAGGCTGAGGTAGGTTTGCGTGAGTTCGAAGACGGGATGATCGCCACCCCCGATTTCCTTTCAGCCTCGTTGACTCTGGACAAAGACCGGGCTGCAAAAACGAACAAAAGCTCAGAGTCTTGCCCGTTTCCAGTGCGGAGGTCCGCCTCCCTCCTCCAAATAAACCGCGAACGATTCCACCGATGCCCGGCTCTGAGTGAGCTGAGAACCATGCGGTAAAGGCTGAGCACGAGGCCAGTGCGCAAGGAATGAGGAGTAAGGTGGAGGCGAGGTTGATATCGATACTACGGCCAGGAGCTCATTGACGTCGAGTTAGGGTACATGGAAGAAGAGTAGGGGCGAAGATGTGCGCTGAACGTTCAACGTCCAACGTTAGCTATCTCCAAAATGCGAAGAACTCCTAGCCCGAACGGATGTTGCGTCCTCGAAGCCCGCTAGTTGCAGTGGGCGCTGACTATTCACTCCTGATCCTGCGAACATGTGCATGACGACGCCATATTGCTTGCTGTAAAGATAGAAGTTGGCATTAGCCAGTGAGCGCTGAGAACCTGAGCAAGAACAAACAGGGTTTATGAATCGGAATAGGATGCACAAGACAAGATAAGAAACATACCAAAAGTGTAGGTCGACCCCCGCTGATCCCTCGTCTACTCTCATCAGAAGTTGTCCTTTATCTTCGAAGGTTCTCAACCTTTTCTCCTTGCACATTAAACCGCACTAGAGTGAAACAGAAATGGTTATTCGTCGTTGGGTACAGATAGACGAGGAGGGGTCAAAGCGATGAGCAAGGAATGGGGCCAGACATCGAGAGCTCTGGAGAAGAGTTCGATAAATGTTGAAGAGCAGGGCGAGCGGAGGTTTAGAACCAGACGGACGAAATGGGAGGGACACGAAGAATGTTGGCCTAAATGGAATGTCGCGTTTGAATGAGACCCAGGGGTCGAATTGACGAACGCGGGATGTACGAGGAACAAAGGTGGGTGGATATTTGCTGACGGAATCCTGCGTCCTGAATCCATGACCCACCAGGGAGCCCTAACGCTCGACGCGGAAAGGGGAGACGGAACCCTTCCACTGCGCAGCACGGGCTGGGCTCTACATCTCTCTGCAACCCAGTTTCCAACTTTCCTGGTCCACGCCGTCATTCTGAATTCAGGGAAAGATCTTGGTCATATAAGGATGCTGATCGACGGCCCACGGGATCAAGGTTGTGGAAAGATGCTAAGCTGTCACTGAGCATTCAGTGCGCGGCTGGGTTAAGCGAGGGTTGGGTGCTTCGGGTGTTGAGCCTAGGAAAGGAGTGGATGTGCTCGGTGCAGGTAGAAGCTAGCGCCTAGCGGGTAGCCTTCAACTGTGCAGACGTCCAAGGGCCAAAGATAACTCGCTAACCATGCGTTCTTCGGATCGTTGGGGTAGGAGGAAATCGTATAATGAGGACTAAATGCAACTAGTCGGCGGCAGTCGTGAGTACATGTGTGTGAATTGATATTGAACAGCCGACGCCGGGCCGAAACATTTATGTGCAGCGGCGTTCCCCGAGCCTTGACGATGTAACGTGATCAGTCCCGTCGCGCGCAGACGCGTCGTTGAGTCTCCTAAGCTCGATTTGTACTTTGTGCCAAGCGTCACATTTAAAATTAATTGTCCTCTTTTCTCACGAAGAACAAGTTTTATATGTATGGGGAGTAGTTATACTATCGCTTGAACGCCATTTGGTCGTCTTTTGTCTTTTTTAGCGCGCCTCAATTACTAATCACGGCCTGAGAATCTAATGGTACCCACGAGACCCCTGGTGGCACTGGTGAGTTATGAAGATGGGAAAATATCGTTTATTTAAGCCATCATTTCAACTCGAACCCAATACTTGTTGGACGGCCCTCGTTACTCTGATCGGTCGCGGTTTTTTGTTCGTCATTAGTCCGGTTATCCTATTCATTTACTGTAATCCAGCCGTGTATATATCTCACTGTGGGTACAAATTCGAACATCAAGCCCCTTGCCAACAAGTCTTCAATTGAAAATCATGCCCCTAGGATCAAATATCTTTCAACTGTCTTGTATATCACCACGCTTCATGTATTCCCGTTCTTCGGCATCTCTACCACGCTGATCTCCTGTCATCCTTGTATTCATATTCCCATTTCCAATTGCGGACCCCCTAATTTTTATTATTGGATTCTAGTCAGCGGGCCAATGTTTACAGTTATACGATTTCGTATCCATCCCTGTCCTCACCACCATCATGACCTGTAGAAGCCAACACCGATGATTGGCTGCGCAGCGTGTGCTTGCTGAGTTTCGAAGCATTATTGGGGCTTTAAGCATCAGCAATAAAATGATATAAACACTTAAAATGGCTCTTTATCTATCCATCTCCTATTTGAATGTAAGTCGAGCAACGTGCAAGGGTGGCCAGACCTGAATCTTCCTGTAAGTTTAAACTCAACCCCTCATGTACGGGTCTAGCAAGAAACTAAGTACCTAGCTTACATACGCACGCTCTATCATCATTTGGAGCTGGTTCATGATGCACGTCTTGATGATAATGATAAGGACACATCTTCGAGCCAGCCTGATCTCGAGGAGCTTTTATTTATAAGCCTATCTTGTATTAAGTTCACCTGAATCTCTCGTGCAATGGTCACAACAGAAACTGCCAAGGGTGAAAAATATCCGTAGGCTAAAAATAGACGCACGCAAGGGTTTGCCACTAGCGCTTGCGGCTCAGCACCTCGTCTCGTCCTGTGGTTGTACCTACGATATTATATCTGCGTCTATATGGATATTCGAATTGGAACCTAAAAATATACGTCCACTCGAGACTTTATTATAGGTCCGTCGAGATTCGGAGTTCTGACAACTGGCGACAAGGTGGCAGTGCGCGTCAACATCTTAAACAGCCTTCCGCAACGCATAGTCCGAGTCGGGAATGCCAATCCTTCATTACTTAGATGGCACACAAAATATTCTACGCCTAATCTAGACCACTTCAGAATGGAGCAAAGTATCTCCCGACTCTGTCTTCGCGGTGAACAGTCCTCACCAGTTTATATTATCCTAGGTTCTTCGACTGCACTGCAAAGCTTCGAAGACCTCAAAACATCGACGCCCTCTTATCAATTTGTTTGCTCTAATAGTAGCTACACATACTGGCTTTGTTTTTCTGTGCACAAGATCTCTAAATAGAATTAAAGTACGACAAGTGATACCCTCGTCGGGATTTTGACATTCGTGGCTATTTTAGGAACACGGCCGCAAGCTGTCAACCTCACACATCGGGATCCGGGATGCGGCTATTCCATCGACGGTGACGGACTGCACCTACTGCTAGAGAGCTAAAATACTCACTCTTTCATGAATATAGTATAAATACCAGCTTGCCACCACTCTCGATCGTCAGGCCGGTCCTACCACACTTCTTCCTCCACATCTTCCTTTCAACCAAACTTTCAAACACTCCACTCTACTCTTCTAAAATGCGCTGGTCGTTCATTATCTCCTTCACTACTCTTCTCTTTGCATCCACTCTTCTTGATAACATCGCTGCTGCTCCCGTTGAGGACAAAGACGTGGTGAACGCCGGTGCCTTCAAAAAGGGCAGCAAAACATATCGAAACGCTGCTCTGAAAAACCCGACCTCCTATCAAAAAACTACTCTCGGTGGTCAAGTGGTCACGATGAAGACACCGAAAGCAGCACCCGCCGGGAAGGATGCTGGTATGTATTGGTTCTTTAATTAATTTCAAGAGAGCGTTTATTTACGAGCTACTGAGTAGATCATAAACTCGAGGCACAAACTGTAGCAACTGCGGTGAAGAAGGCAGGCATTAACAAAAAATCGTGAGTGATTCATTATGACAGTCAGTTTTAATTGTTGTTTGATCGAAATATATTCAGAGCGATCAAGCCGGCGGCTATGAAAGAAGTAAAAAACATCCTCAATGCCCCTAGTAAAATGGCGTTTGTGGATGCAGACGTAAACAGAGCGGTTCGTCCACAGCTTCATCTAAAATACCCAAGTTAATCATCCGGGATGCCCCCAATATTCAGAAAGGCCAAGCACAGCGATCAGCTCTCAAGGGCAAGACCCCAGCCCTCGATGCCCCTGTCAAGCATTACATGAAGCAAATTGACGCAGATGCCAAGGCCACAGCAAAGCGGCTGGATGCCGCCTTTAAGAAGGTTAGTCATGACATTATACTTCCAATGAATTTTCTCAATTGTGGGACCCTCTTAACTTGCAGCACGGGTATCCCGGAGTACAGGTCGCGCAGGAACACGAACAGGCAACGAAAAAGATGAAGTTGAGGAGGAGATTTTTAGAATTCCAGGACAGCTAAAGCTTTGTCTTTATCACCGAGTCGAGGGTGTGCACATGCCTTCAGATGTGGATCTCGCTGCGTAGAATCGCATGTATGTGCACTTAGACGCCGGTCATGAATACGTTAGAATTTTGGTGCATTTGCGGGGAGAATTTTATCCAAGGGGGTTGGTCTGATACCTGAGGACAGCTATCAGATATAATCGGTAATCCAAAAATAGTAGAGAAAAACGAGTCCGCTGGCGATAATAACAAGCAAAGAGTCTAAAACTTTGTCTGAGACCAAAAATGACGAAATTAGAAAGTAAAACTATGTATATGTGGGCTTCGGCCGGGATTGGCTGGATGCGCACTTTGCTGATGCGTGATTCCTACTTGGGATGCTGGCCGCTAAGTCATTTTGCGTTTGGGTTTGATTCTGTGCTCAGAAATGGAGGGTACCTCACATCTCCGTGCGACCATGAAGATGAGAACTCGTTATGATTCGGTAATGGGTAGAGTAGACTTCCTAGTGTCGGTGTAACGTCGGTTAACGAGACTTCACGCAAGTTAATGATCATGCGCGCCGCCTGATTAAATTTCAGTTTTAGAATATCATAATCGAACTTGACTCACGCAGACAGAAGTAATCAATAGGTACCATCTAAAGTAAGCGAGTGTCAAATTAAGGGAAAGTTTTCAAGAACTAACTCACGGCTCAAAAAATATAACAAATTGCCCATGAGCCAGATTCCAATTCAGTGTTCCGCCAATTAGTGCAACTAGTTATGTTGTACTCAGTGATTACCCCTGGTTGCATTGTACGCAGAACATACGGAAGTTGCTGATATGACAGGTTAATAATTTTAGACATCTGAAAAAATTAGTAAGTTGGACGTACCCGAGAAAGTAAAGCGCCCCATCACTCCAGAAGGCCTTCATTAATGGAGAGAGCTCTAATTTAACTCCAATTTTACGTGCTTCGCTGTACGTTTTAGAGAACCTGAAACACATTATGATGAAGAGAGTTACTGTAGACCGTTTGTTGAGTCAACATCATTCTAAGCACAAAATTCGACGAAAGCACCTGCAACAGTGATATCTACTATCCTAGTGAGGAGTAAGTGCCTGCTTACGTCTATGAAGAAGCAACCGACCAGATAGGTAAAGTCAGCACCATATTAGATTCTGCAAAACATCCAGGCAGTCCAATTTCGGGCATCACAAAAGTCGTTTTTGCGGTCTCCCGGCCCATTTGATATCCCACACTGATGTAAGCCTAGGTATTATTAATATATGATAGATTTTGACAATGACAACAAAAATTACCCCAATTTCTGCTAAATACGAGGCGTTCACAAGTCAGTACAAATTTTGAGCAAGTAAAAAATTACATACATAGCAACAAAAGGAGAAGAAACAGTCCAACTAAACCTTCACGTAAGGAGCGTCATTGGGCACATCTACACCTGTACACACCTTTACGGTTATGCCCATAGAGTGCGTATATTCGGATCCCAAGAATCACGTTGACAGCAAATGACACCGCAGCGGTCCCTCTGTGTACAGGATCAGCGACTAGTGGAACCATCGAGAATATGTGTTTTACCCCACGATTTTCAACCAAAAGAAGAGTCGACATCTATCGGCGAGGAAAGTTATTGGCGATAAACGAATGGGCTGGGCGATATCTACTGCACCTCTGTTAAAGGAATTCCAGAATATCATTAGTTGCATTCAGGTCCGGATATAGCACTAACCTCGACAGAATGTTGGACAGACGAATAAACTATACTCAAACTTTATTAAGCGTATTGAAAGGTGGTAACCAGAAACGGGTGGTACCAATGAAAAGAATTCTGGTAAAAAAAAGTGCCAATTCAGCCAATAAATAAGTCGACTGAAGACTTTCAAATAGCCTACGTGGATAAGAAGATGGTGTAATATCGAATGAAGAGGTAGAGGACTTTGGGAACCGACCATTTTGCACTTGCAGAGGCAAATAAATTGCGAACAGTGTTAACCATTGGCAGATTGTGACAATTTGTTTCAGATCGCACCTCCATATGTAGTTTATCTAAATATTATCAGAGCAATTACACAGGGAGAAAGGTGGGATACTTGCCTCAAGTGAAAACTGGAGTAGAGTATCGTATACAAGAGCCGCGAGAGCTGAAACTAGGTTTATATGAATTCGACCTCTGTTGGATGTCCAGAAAGCAATATCTGTTACGCACTAGAACAATATGAGAAGGCATGCGATACATCGATAGTTTTCAATAATTCCTCCAGTAATTCGGACATTTTCAATCGTCCAGGGTGGAAGTCGGGAAGAATCACAACGCATTGAACCTACTTTATATATAATTGGTAACTAAATAGCACAGCTCCAGGGGGCAGTCCCATGTTTTCTCCGCTGAGATGTGAATGTATATGAACAGGGACATTGATCCGTGGACTAAGCTTTCGAGACTGTTGTATCCCCCTTCAATCTACGCACTGCATAGCCTGGTCATTTTTCCAATAAGTATTTAGATAGTTGCGATATAGCGGTGACATTCTGACTGGATATGGGATGAGCTCTCTACAGCCGATTCTTGTGCCGCTTCTGATAGATAGCCGGATGATGTTGAAAGGCCCGGGACGTTCAACATAATCGGGCCGAACGCTTCGCCTTTTAGCTGCCTCGTTCGAAGGAGCCGTCACATATAGCCACCCATACTTGCAGTACTTACCTTAAATTTATTACTCTACCACTACCAGCTCGTCCATACATGCCTCGGGAGTTGTGTTGAGTTGCGCTCGTACATATTTCTGTCTTCCGGCTCAACCATCACGCGGTACCGGTGGGTTATAGATTTCCTACAAAAATCGTACCAAGTCCATTCTTAGACCTAAATAATGACTGGCTGAGATGACTGCAGACTGCAAATTTCGGTCTACACCAGCACCCCCAAGTCGTCGTCTCTTAAACTTCCATCCAAGATGATCTGCGAATGGTAAAATGCAAGCCCCATAAGATCCGCGGTCTTTATATCAAAAAGCAACTACAGTGATTTCAATTGAAGTCGCTTCTTCTGAGTACCAGCGCGGTGCTTCTGTTCACCGTGATATCTATCATTGGTGAGACCCTAAATCACTGGTCTGAGTAGCACGATTGTTAACACTCGAATACCCAGCACCGTCTTGTAGCCCTGAGCGCCATTTTCTAATTAAGCCTGTTGTGGAAGGAGACTCTCCTGTAGACCCTTATGTTCGAGTCTCGATTAGCTATATCATACGACAAATTTCTTCCCTAAACGCTCATTAGAACAAGACGAGGGTAGGATGGACTCTGAACTGGAGATTACTGGTTACCTTCCAGTCGATGAGTTGCAAATAACCACCTAGAATACCTAATTCCCCTTGTAGCAGTTGTGCTTCAATTGATATTACTGTTATAAATCACGATTCGGTCGTTATGTAAAAATTTAGGCGCTAAATTCTACATCTGTGTACAATCCACGATACGGTCTACATTACCCTAATGGAACGTCAGTGCCAATAAAACTGAATCAGACGCGATCGGTTACGATACACTTTATTTTATTTTTATAATTGAAATCGTTTAAATGAATTTTACGAAGCTCAGTGCGGCCACATACGGACACATATGGTTAATATGGTTAGGATTGGTCAAAGCAAAACCATACTCCTACCGCCATCTATTCATAGAAAACGTACCAAAAATACATCTGGTCCGGTACTCAGGCGTTCCTTTAAGTTGATCTGGAAGTGATTCGCTCGGGTGCATAGCTATAATTTATCTTAGCAGTCGATCATCTTATATCATATTTTCTTCTTCAATGTCTAGTTCGATTTCTCAAGATGACTACTACTAGTCGGAACAAGGATATTGTGAAATACTGAGTTTGAGTTTGAAGTTCTAGTACTACTCATCTTCAGTAATTGCCATCAAGTTTCAGTCTTACGACTCGTCTTCATGCGGACGTGAATGCACAAGCTCAATGGGGCGTGGAAACGTGTTAAACAGGCTTCCCAGTGTTGGTGTGACATTGGTTAACGAGACTTCACGCAAATTAAGGATCATGCGCGTCGCCTGACTGAATTAGTAGTCCTATGAAATACAACTAGAACTTAACTCACTGAGACGGAAGTAATCAATAGGTACCATCTAAGGGGGATGAGTTCTAGAGATCACGCAAAAGGCTTCAAGAACTGACTCACGGCTCAAAAAATATCACAGATTGTCCATGAGCCAGATTCCAGTTCAGGGCGCCTCCAATCAAGGAAACTTTTAATGTTAAACTCAGCATTTAACCCTCAGGGCGATGTGCACAGAACATACGGAAGTTACTGATTTGACATGTTAACATGTTTGGATATTTGAGAAGTAGTGAGATGACGCACACAAGGAAATAAAGTGCCCCATCACTCCAAAAGGCCCTCATTAATGGAGGGAGTTCGAGTTTAATTCCGGCTTCACGTGCTTCACTATAGGTTTCATAAAACCTAACACACATCAAGACGAAGAGTGTTACTGCAGACGGTGTGCTACATCAGCGTCATTCTGAGTAAAGTGGCTGCATGAAATTTACCTGTAACGACCATATCTAATATCCTATCATGGAGTCAGTAACTGCCGAAGTCTATTAAAAATATCTATCAACCAGATGGGTAAACTCAGCATCAAATCAGGCTGTGAGAAACATCCAGGCAATCCGAGTTCGGGCTTCACAAAAGCCGTTCTTGCAGTATCTGGACCCATCTCATATACCACATTGATATAAGCCTAAATGTAAGTGATTAATGCTAAAATTTGACAATAGAAGGGAACCAATTTACTCCGATTTCTGCTGAGGACGAGACGATGACGAGTCAGCATATATTTAATCAAGTTACGACCGCCACATACATAGTAAGAGGAGGAGAAGAAAAATCCCAACTAAAATACCATATAAGGAACATAAGCAATTATATTTGATTCCATACTCACCTTTACGGTTATGCCCATAGAGTGCGTATATTCTGATCCCAAGAATTACATTTACAGCAAATGTTATTGAAGCGGGTCCTCTGCATATGAGCAATGAATAAGAGAAAAGATCAGGGAATTTGAGTGCCGCACCCTATAATCTTGAACCAAAGGAAAAGTCGACATCTGTTCACGTGTAAAATCATTGGACTATCGGGTGGCCTAATACGATAGCCAGCGTAGACATACCTCTGTAGATAAAATTTCAGAAAAGTAGCTAGATTCAGGTTCAGATATGAAACTAACCTCAACGGAATGTTGGACTGAAGAGTAAACTGTGCGTAAAACTTTATTAACCCGAGTTGTAGTGAAAGGCTTCAACAAGGAAGGGACAGTACCTATCAGGAGGATACTAGTAATTAACGTGTCAATAATCAGCTCCACACGGTAAAAAATTCCATAAATTCTACCTGGATAAAAGAAGGGTGTAATATCGGATGACGAGGTAGAGCACTTTGGGAGCCAACCACTTTGCACTTGCATAAGAAAAATACATTACGATCAGCGCAAATTGCATCGCAAGTTTCTGTCAGACCATACCTCCATATGTAGGTCATCTAGCACTTATGATAAGAAATGTTATACGGGAAGAAGGTAGAACACGCACCTCAAGTCGAAATTGGAGTACAGCATCGTATACAAGAGCAGTGAGAGCCGACGCTAGTGTCGAAAACAAGTTCAAGCTCAGTCGGACGTCCGGAGAGTAATACATTTTAGGTACCTAAACAATAAGAGAAGGCATGCGACACCAGCATGGCTTTGAATAACTCCTCTGGTGAATCGGACATCTTCACTCGTTCGGGTGTAGAAGTTGGGAAGAAGGACAAGGCACTCGCACCTCTTCATACTCTTGCAGCCTAAATAACCCAGCTCGAGGCAGGCTCATGTTTTCTCAGGGAGTGTATCTGTATTTATATAGTGCCTCGAGTCTGCATTTTGTATTTGCCGGGGGTGCATGTACGTGAACGGGAAGATTCGTCCGACGTTCCACTACAGTGACCATACCTTCGAGCCCTTCAACCAAGGAACATTTATAATTTGGCTACGTGGCAGTGTCCCAGCGCGCCGTGGATCGTGCAGTACATAGGGTAATTTCATACGACGAATATTGTGGGTCCAAGCGCCGAAGCCTGCCAAGTGGGCATATCTTCTTTCAGTTGTCTTTCAGTCAAAGAGCACTTTCGATGCTCGTGATATCAGTTAAATTCTAACTTTGCATATCAGATGAGCTCTTCATGGTGGTCATCCTGCTGGCATATGACCAGAATATATTGAAGGACTCATAGGTGAATATTTGGGTCTGCTGTCATGTGGGCAAATTCCACTGCCGTGTGAAGAGGCTGTTAAATTGCCTCTACCACTATTCCCAGCTGGTCTATATTTTTGAGAATCGTACGCACCTAGTCGTACTCTACTCTGTACCTAAAATTTCCTTCCGATTTGACCGCCACCTGATGAGGATTCTCGGTTTCTGAGTCCTGAAAGCGGTTGAATTCTCTTCAGTATCGACTAGCTAAGGAGACAACATTCAACCAGGTCATTTGGGTCTGCCAGGGAGTCACCAATATCCCATATTCAAACACCTTGGGCATGACACGACTTTCAAGTCGTTGAATCTTCATCTCCTTCCACTACCAATATATCTTTTATCTACAGGAAGTTGTGAGATAATGTGCCTTGGTATCAAAAGACGTAACCGCTGCGATGTCAGTTCGATTGAGATAGCTTCTTCTGAGCACCAACGCATGATAATGCTGTTCACTGGATTCAGCAAGGCGAGACAAAGCATAATTGTATGCAGGGCTGGGATGCTCCGGATGTACGATTCGACTCACTGCCTACAGGTCTACAGTTAACTTAGCTCGCAGGGACGGTCAAACATGCCCGTCATCGACAGTTGAATTGTCCTGGATATCTGTGATCGAGTCATGCTAGTCAGATCGGACTGAGCTTGGGTTTCTAAATGTTCACCATCGTCTGATTTCGCCGAGATCTCATATCCTTGCAACCTGCGTGAAGCTCAAACGCCTATCTATCTCGAATATCTTGCGGTCCACATCGTGTCTTCTCCAAATGGCGAGACTGGCACACTTGGCGAAGTCTGGGATGTCTTAGCATTCTACAATGTGGACTCGAGCGTGTTTCCTCTATGGCAGATCAATCAATGCTTGCAAATGGTTCTGATCTTTATATACATACAGCCCTAGGTGCGTACGTGTAAATCAATCCCGAGATAGAAGATTGTATCAAAATCAAAGTGAAAGACCTCCACGTGTGTGCGATTACGACCTAGGGGTGTAAACTGCCGCAATAACGGACCGAATTTCCAGACATAAAAATCGAAGCAAAGAGTATCAGCTCCTATTAATGCACTTGAAATTACTGGTACCGCCGTCTTTATAACCATGTTTATATCCATCAGTTCTTTACGCCACCGAAATCGAAATAAGCGCCCATCCAGAGTGTGGGAATTCCAATTGCAAACATCTTATTCATGGGGCGTGAATGGGGTTGAACTGCATACATGTTTACTGTGAAAGATAAGGAAAGCGAGGCTACTCAGATCCCTATCGACACTGCTTTCGTTGACGTTCGGCGATTCTTGACTCAAACTCGATTATCGCCTATTTATTTTGAGGCTCGATGGCTCTCCCAGATCATTCAGGGACACGCACCCAAGGTAATGTACTCGGGCCCCCAAAAAATTTACGCGATTATGGCTCTTTAGTGACATTTTTACTCGTCTTGGAAGTGAAACCGTGCCCAACAGCAATGTTCTTCACACAAAGATGCGCGTCCTCGTTGCAAACTTCTCAACCCCGCTCAGGTGTAACGAGGGGCTAAAAATCCTCCCAATACGATCCAGTGACTATTCAAACTTTTTCATTAACTGCCAGCAATTCGCTGCTTCGTTTATCATTGGTTCAGAGGCATTTTGAAAGAGAAAGATGGGGATCCTATGGTGTCACAAAGGATTGTCATATGACCCAAGTGCTCAGTGTACTCGAGGACGGTTCCATGGTTTCGTCTCCTAGTGTCCTGTCCTTTATATCTTTCCTGGTGGCTAATCCTGCGCCTATCATAGGAGCGATCATCGGGACGTCGTCTTTGGTTTGGAAAAACTGACAGAATCAGACGATCCCAGGACTTCGGGGGTTTCTTCCCAGGTGTCTGCAGACGACAACCGATTCAGATTGATGCGAGGACAATTCTTAGCAATAATTCAGTTATTGAAACGTATATTTCACCCGATGACCAACACGATGATGACCAGATACATTCAAATGTATACAAATGATTTGACTATAGTCGCTGTCGATGTAGTCTCAGTCTTATGTACATTGTAACCCAGATCGCATTGAACTGGTAGCTGAGGTTGCCTCTACTCCATGTCCACGCGTCGAATTCGTGCGAGCGAGAGATTGAGTTGGAAGCGACGACCTATATACCGAAAGAATCGCCTTAGCAAAATGTTATAAAATGGAAGGTGGCTGAGACCATAATTCAGCGTACGCACCGAAACTTCTGTAGACCAACCTTGCTCCTGTCCTATGTGTCCTCCATCTTTCGTCATTTTCACTTCCGAAACGCCCCTCCGTCTTTAGACGCATATTGAAAGACTCGTATTCCAGTCGTAGACTTAACACTGAACAGCCAATGGTGCCCGAATTCGCGCGTTGAGAATTTGAAGTCGAGCCGAATGGTGTCAACGTGCGGACCGTCGGGCTTGAGCTTGTTCGTCTATCATTCTGTCCTTCAAAATTCCAACCGAATCCTCCTCTCCCTCAGAGTCGATGGGGACCTTGAACCGAATCCAGAGCATATCGACGTGAAGGAGGACTAGGACACTGGACCGCAGGCAGCGGCTGTATTGAAGTTGAAGTTTCAGCTCAAAGCGCGAGAGGAGAGGATGCTGTGGATGAGGACAGAGGTAGACATACGCGTTTTACCAATGGACGCTGGGCTGACGCGCCCCCTTCTCCTCTTCCTCTTCGCTCATAGACCGCCGGAGATCGTCCTATGGCGTTGTCCTCCGTGGTTTTTGCCGTCATTGGTCAATATTCTTCGAAAGATCGAAGTTCATCGTACCAGTTCGAGGGTTTCGAGCTCTGAGTCTTGGCATTGCAGTTTCTAGTCCGGGTGGACGAGGCAAGCGACGAAGGACGAATCCAAATGAGGAAGTGGAAGTGGAAGTGAGGTGGAGGTTGCACGGTGAGGCCTTTTGAGGCGAGTAAGGACAAGTGGGTTTCTGTAAGCCCTTGAGAGGAGGACAAGAAAGAGGCCAACGGCGAATGGTAGATTGAGGTAAATTGTGGTCCGAATGTGGAAATTCCAATGGGTTCAGTCAGGGAACAGTGCTATGAGGAGTTCCAGAGTCCTGAATCCACAGATCGCCGGACACGAATATGGCACTCAATGCTCGACGCCCAGGAAAGGGAGAGTCACCACAATATCTAGAACCGTCCACTGAGTCAGTGCAGCACGGGCTGGGTCGATAAATCCGTATGCCGGCGTATTTCCGGCTTTCTATATGTGATACTGACTGTGGCCGGTATTGAAGGGCATTGGAGGACGGGTGGCGAAGTTGGTTTAGAGACAGGACAAGGTGAGGACGGGCCAGATACAAGCGATGGGAGGAGTAGACTGAGTGCAGGTCGATGGAAGGGGGTACAAAAAGTCTTGAGCTTGAGTACATGAGTTCTTGGGGTGTTCCACTTGACAAAGATCGAGTCACGGGCGTAGAGCGTAAAGAGTTCGGTCCTGCGGGCCATCCTGGTGTAGTTTGGTGCATTCAACTTGCAGGAATTGGCCTGACGGGGCCTAACCGATTGGAATTGACGCATGAGGCCTGAGGATAACGAGATCCGAGATGTGGGAATCGAAGAGGTGCTGGCTTGGACGAGCACAGTGGGAAAGGAAAGTGTACTGAACCCGACCGGACCGGAGATCCCGTCGGATTTACTTATTTGCCTCTCGTCTCAGAGGCCTTTAGGCTCTACCTTCTCTCGATTGAAATATCTCGTCTACCTCTTCAAGCTGTGCCAAACAGAACACGTGCATTACTCGCATTTTCATGCGCTAGCACCCACGCTTAGCTATAGCAATGCCTCGGTCAGCTATGCCTGAAGGCATCGACTCCGGCTCGAACTCAATATATACATTCTTGTATCCCTGCTGTGTATTTTGTATGGGGGCGACTGCCATAGACTCGAATTTGATTTCATTACGAAAGGATCACATCTATGTTGACGCCGATGTGAACAGACATGTGGCTCAGATATCATTTCAGCGGCGAACCTCCTCTAACAGTCGAATTTCAATCCAACAGAAAGGCCAAGCTCAACGATCTGCGCTGTCGGGTAAAACAAGAACGGTCGATCCTGTAGTCCATCATATTACATGCCACAAACCAAACCTGTCGCAAAGCAGACTGCGAACTTGAAGGAACTAAGTAGACAAAGCGTTGATTGTAACGGCGAGAGATTCAGAATCCCAGCAAGATGATGTGATTGGAGGAATTTTTCAGGATAATCGCGACTGACAGCAAATGGTTTACCCTCACCGCGCTGGATATGCCTGTAACTGACTGGCGTTTAGTGTGAATTTGAGTATCTTATTGCATGTCAGGATGCATAAAATGTATAAATATTACAAGCACGCGTTATACGTCGCGTACAAACTGACAGAATGCAGGTAATACTGTTCCGCATTCGAAAAATATTCAATAATGATACCCGAGTATATATAAGGCCTACGTACTAAAGAGGGTAATTCAAAGAATGGGATTTGACTGTAAGTATGTCTTCACGGTGCTGTCCCATACGGTGATGGTTTGGGACAATTTGAACCGATTCCACTATGTAAGAAGTCCAGATTTTGATTCAATGCTTTCAGCAGTATCCCAGTTGGTTTTGGATATAACCCCTTGATGGTTTGATTGACAAAGTTCGTGTACAACAAGCAGAACTGGTTCAAATTCGCCGAAGTTGGGTCGAGCACGTAGTTGTTGACCCCACCAACATTCGCCCCAGGCCCGATGGGATGCGCAGCGACGACCTTGTCAAAACCTTCGGCGCCTCTGGATCCGTTAGGGCGGAAGAAATCATAAGGCATGCGGCTGTCCTTGAAGAACCCCTTTGCAGCGATGAGGTCCAGCTGCCCGGCATCCGAGCCCGTCTGACGCCCGTCAATAAAGAAGTTGATTGGGAAGGTAGACTCTGCGTAGGCTGTGAAGATACGAGGAGCGACGAAGGAAAACTTTGGGTTGGTAGCGATAGACTCTTGGATGCGTTGCCACCTTAGCTCGCCTGCAACGGTTAGATTATATTTCCCGGCGCCAAAGCGGTTGCTGAAATCGACAAACTGAGAAAACATGTGTTTAGAATGAAATTTCCTAGGTAGTGAAAGGATTATTCAAATACCTGGTTGAATAAAGTCTCATTGAAGCTGTGGTTGTCTCCAAAGAAGTCATCAGCGCGAGTCATGCTTGCATCACCTAAAAATTATTATTATTCCGCAATATGACACTAAACCGCACATACTCACCCTCAAAAACAGCATGCGTGTTAAGCCCACCGACAATAGCTGGTGACGGAGGATCAGGACCAGTTTTCACACTCTTCCGTCCGATGCTAAGTTGGTTGGTGATGAGATTCCCATCTACCAGGTGTGCAGCGTATGTGACGAATACTGCTATTCCATTCCCCATATTGAAACCTACAAGTTACAATTCGCGCGGGTGTTAATAAGGCTAAGTTCGGTCGGTGACATCACATGAGTCAAACACGAACCTTCTTGGACGGCGGTGATGATTTGAGCTGGAGTTGCTATTCCTGATCTGGGAAGGTACTATATAACGTACACAAAACATAATGAGGGGTGAAAATTGGGATAAATACTCAAAATTACACACGCACCCCATGTGAAGCCAGAGTATTCAACCCGGGGCATGGGCCACGAATGTCATTCACGCGCAGAGGTCTCCAGGAATGAGCAGCATCGTTGACCAGCTTTGCTGAAGTGTCATTGAGCGGTCCCGGAGGATTTTGGGGGGCCTGGTATTTCAATGTAGGAATAATCGCATCTAGCTCTTCTCTGCTTAGCCCTGCGAGGGATCCGTATGATGGGAAAGCAGTGGCGATGGTGGCGAGAGCTAGGAGAGTGGAGAAGTAAAGGAGCATCTGTGTAGAGGACTTTACTTGAAGTTATGTCGGTGTTTTTGGTCTTAGTACTCAGGGAATTTATACAGTAGAACCTTCTGCTCTGCTCAGAGATTGCTGACAGTTGGAAACTTACGAATAAGCGCCGCTTCCGCCGAAGGATTCTGGGCTCGTGGATTTCGTGCCTTTTTTGCTCCAGACATCTCTGACTGGAGTGCGTAGGATATGGCAGGAAGAATATGCTACCTCCCCGGAGAGACCGAACATATCATGGGATACACCATTTGTTACGAGAGAGAGGCGATTGGATGGTGTTTTGGGCTAAATATGGCCCCTGTGCTGTGCCCAGACATCAGGAAGATGCATATTTGGCGGAGATTAGCTAGTGGCCATGTTAAAAACATAGCAAATCCGCGTGTGTCTCTGTAAAGAAGTATGATCGCCGTTTTCTGTGTAGATAATTCGTGCATGCTGAATCGGATAGGCATCTGTTGTTGATGATGTTTCTTGGGAGAAAGGCCTTTCGCGACCTAGATCAGCAAATGCAAAGGAGCCGGATGACTGGGTCTCACGATTTAAGGTGGAGTGGGTACAAGGAAGTGCGTTCTGCATTATTTTTATTCAAGAATGGCACAAATAAATTCACCGCGACATATCTGGAAATCTCTAGAGGTCTGGATGGGCATGATGCTCCAGTTCTACATGGTGACAGTATCTTTTTAGATACACGTAACAGAAATTTACGACGTTGATTGCGGCTCAACGCACAACGTATAATTGGATACTAACAAGTGCCTTGGTTGTCCTGTTATTAAGATGTAGAGGAAGGAGAGGCTGCCAGATGGATGTTAGCCATTGAACATCAGCTTCTCCTGAGAAGTGATGTGACTTTTTCCTAGTAATCACCGACACGCTCGATATGAGCGCTTCTCACGCCAACACATAGTCCTGCTCTGATTGTCGGCGAAATACACGTTCTGACACCAAGCTATGAATGGCAAGCATAATTTGCCGCTGGAACGAACAAGCTTTTTTATTTAACTCAAATATCTCACTAGGATGGTCTTCGTAGAGATTGGTGGTCGAGTGAGTTTAGCCAATCGGCGGAGGCCGACGATCAGACTCGGCTTCTGCTTCGGAAATCGGAATCACCCGTTCGCCTTTGCCCGTCCTCCCCGCCCTCTCCACTCAGAACTTGCTCAGAATATAGTGAGCTCGAAGACGAAATATTTACCCCTGTTATGAGCCTTCCGGGTGTATCCTTCTTAACAGCTTCATGAATGGTATTCACTTGGAAGACGCGAAAGCTTGAACTTTTGAAAGTTCATGTAATTTAATGCTGCAGAATTCGTGATGCAGGCTAATCTGGATCGGAAGAGCTTGTCACTCTATTGGGTCTTCAAGCTTCAAGCTTCAACTGCCCTTTGTATGATCTGCTGACCCCGATCCCTGCACAAACAAACGCGCCAAGGCTTACCGTGACTCTCTAGATCCTGTTGACCGCCTTCTCGTCTTCTCCTTCATGTCTTCAATCCTCCAACCGAGGCTAGAGCATAATATACAATATCCACGCCTGCTCCTGCATCCGGATCCCGCTATTCGACACAGCTAACGAAGAATCCTCTATTTGAGAAATTTTTTAATGAATGACCGTGCGCATCATAACGTATCGTCTATGAAGCTTACGTTGGGGTCACGCATGCAAACTATGAGGTCTGAAGGCCTGATGCGTTGATTTTTTTAGTCGATTTATAGTCATCCTGCGGGAGAACCCAGAGGCGTTGATTTACCAGATTCTGCCGGTTCTGGCACCCTCCTCCCGTTGCTTCCCCTCTGACCCCACTCTTTCTATTTATAACCCTCGTCTGCCGGGCCCTACCACATATAGATGCCATTTCGCGCCATCGATGAACCTTGGGAGAGGTGTACTCGTCATTCGCGCTTCAAAAGGTGTTCTTTTAACTGTGCGGACGTGCATTCTGTCTCAGGTCTTATTCACGTTTCTTGGAAAGTTTCATCTACATTTACAAAAAATGATAGATAGTGTGCTCACAATATTTCACTATTCAGGCCCAGCGTCGGCATGCAGGGTCAAACATGATATCTCAGAATCCATGCTCGACCGACGCGTGCCACTTATATTTTACTTAGACTCCTCAACACACGAGAGTTAAAGTAGCGCGGCCCTCTCTCTCCTCACACTCTACCTCTCATTAATTCTCGGCTCTTGCATTTAAAAATCCAATCTTGTCATCATCAAAGCCACATGCCCGCAAAGCCATTGGGCATTCGGCATCAGTGGTGGAGAATCACTCATTAGAGGCGGTTATACATGTCCCGATGAGACCGACTTCAATTGGGTGATTGCCTTGGTATTTTCAGAATTCATGGGGATTATCCAGTTCCCGGATAATTTTTTTTTAACACCTTGTTTCAGGTCTCTAAATTTGGGGTGTATGCGCGCTTAATTCTATTCCGTACTTCACGCATGGCGCTTCCGTTTGTCTTTTTTCGTTTCACTTCCCCAGCGCCATCCGATAGCAATTATTACAGTGGCTCCGTTTCTTTCACCTTCGCCGTTGCTCACGCATATCCACTGGGGAGAGCTAGTCATTATCCTACGTCTATGTTCCCGTAGATATACTCTTTTTGAGGTTTTCATGATACACGCCTGATCATGGCTGCAATGCATTCTGAACGTGGATGGCTTCAATTGGCAAAAGATGTTGACACATCGTTTTATGCCCCTAGCATTTAGAGTATGCGCGATTAATTCCATAATTTGACGTACGGTGCTCTCGTTTGTCCTTATTCATGTGATTTCGTAGTTGCACATCGCCGTAGCTCTTTCTTCACTGTTTCTCATCTCCTTGTCTTGAATCATTAATCATGTCTCGATTAATACTCACTATCCGAGAACTATGACGCGGTGTTTGATGATTACGACAACTGTTCAGCAGTGAAGTGAGCGTGGTGACGGTGCTTCTACCGCCTGAGTATGTACAAATAGTGACTCGGAAGTGTCAATGATCGTTTTGGGGCGTAGTTATTGGCATACGAGTCAGTGAGATCTATAACTGAATGAAAATTTTGTATTGTCTAGTCTTATGGCAGCACTACCTATCCACTGCCCGCAGATTTTGTACTTGGAGGTGTTGCAGCGGGTTCGGAATATGGCATTCGTGGGCAAATATACATGCATATACGCATTTGGAGGGTTTTTTTGTTCGGAATGCTAATATTTAGGTTCCATAGATGTGATATAAAAACCTCCGCAGGAGTATGGTAGTAGGTCCAATGAGCAATCTGAGAATTACTGGCTGCTCCATCCGAAAATATACCATCAAGAGTACCCACGGTAACCGCGAGGGATATATGTACTCTGGCGCTAATATGACCTAGACCCGTATAATACCTTGATTATGCGTTTCTATCGGTGCTTTCGGTCCGTGTTGCGGTGCTGGGGTGTGCAGCGGTTATGCAATGTAGGTCCAAGTTAGTACTGCATGCCGTAACAGTCAGCGACAGTCAGGCAAATGTGTGGTAGTCGACTCGTCCATACCTCTGGAAAGAGACTTGTAGGGCTTATGGAGTCAGTTTGTAAAATCTACTTAATGACTCGTTTACAGCCTTGTAGCCTATCCTATTTGATCATGCTAACCAAAGGATGATTTGTCGAATGTTAATCACATTCATGAGCATATGCCCATGATGTGCCGTTCATACCTAATAACTCCCTAAAATATTCCACCGGGAACGGATAATTAGGTTTAATGTTCTAAATCACAGAATATTTTACTCCATATCGGTAGCGAATGACTCAATCCGCTGACTCGTGGGCATGCAACCCGCGCTTACGCTGTGCGTCTAATGTGCGCTCTACAGAAGCAACAGCCAGAAAATATGGAGAGCACACACCCTACCCCGCATGTAGATGAAAGAGAAAGTATAAAATCTCGGCCATCGATGCACTTTTCTACCAAAAAATATCTCCCAGTGATCCTCCGGTAAACGTCGCAAAATGTCTCCTGCTGAAGATCCTAACAAACGTCAGTTTGCTATTCCAACAACTTTATGTGCCAGTAATGCTCACTTATTTTTAAAATAGACTTTATAAACCCCTTTCACAACGCCTGCGCGAGCGCGGGTCTGCCAAAGCCAACCTACGAAGATTCCTTTGATGAAGCGCTAAATGGAGGCACATGGACCAGCATTGTCTATGGTAAGAGCTGCTTCTAACTGTAAAATTTGAGGACAGCGTTCATATCTATGTGTAGTAAATGAAGGGAACGTAATTGGAAGTATGGAGTATGGAAGAGGAACTGGGAAACAGAAGAAAGACGCTCAACATGCTGCAGCCAAGGCAGCACTTCATTCTGTGAAGAATGATTCTAGGTTCGCAGCTTATTTCCCGAACCCCACCGAATAGCTCGTGCAGCCACTATTATTTATGCCCTGCGTCTTTCATGTCGGTGAGACTATATAAGAATTTATCGCTACCATCATATCTTACATTACGACGACATCAACTAATTCCGATTTCCAACATACAGTTTTTTTACATCTCCTATTGACGTATGATACTACTACAAGAATAAATACCTTCACACATCTAATTATGCATTATGTAGTCAAATATCTCTGAAAAACATCACGATGAGACGCTCCGAGTCAGTCCAACACAAATGGAGATGCACTGTTACTTTAACTAATTCCAAATTCGAATAGAATTTCTTCGTTGTATATTTCCCATGAACGCATGCTGAAATATTGAGTGCAACTACGAATGAACCCCGAAGCGAGTATGGGTGAGCTGGTAGTCTAAGTTATAGCGTGTTGCGTGAAAGGTAAATTGACGAGAGTTGCTTCATGCAGCGGCTCTTTCTGCCAGAAGGACCAATTAACAGGACTGAAGACCCCTGCAATTCTCCAAGGCCATTACAACTGAAAATAGTCGAAATATACAGTATTTCGCATTCTGAAGAGGGTTGGATGAGTTGTATTATTTGAAATATGGAAGGGGTCATCAGTTCTTACAACCTCGGAGCACCTCGCCTTCGTGAGTTATGAATGATGTTGATTGCTTTTTAGACGTGGAAGTAGGGCGTAAAATAGGCTAAAGGCTATTAAAATAATAATTAGCGTGTAATATTGATCAATGGGTATCTGTTTTGTGGCGTTGTAGGTTACGTGACTTTCGGAGAGATCAAATCGAAAGTTAAGCGCGCAAGAGAATCTAAAAATAGACCCTCGCGCGTGACAGGCCCTAATAACCCCTCAACCCAGCCCTCACAGATGGCCATTCAGAGTATATATACATGTGATATCGGTTAGCGACATAAAATTTGTTCTGTATGCCAATTATCAGCTAGTTCAAAACCTCAATTGGCTTCGATCTGCGAAATATCCGACTCGGGTGATAAAGGGATGGTGTTGGAAGCTCCTATCTGTGACCCACCTTCTAAACGCTTGATACTAGTGAAATTTCAAAAGGCGAAAAGCCACGGTGCTTTGCTCAAAGGATCATCTTTCAACCGCCTGTATCGCCTGCGGATCAGCTTCGGTAGATGCTTTTCTCAAGAAGCTACAGTTAAGCCAAGCTGATGATCGTACCAATAGAATTAGGGCATAGAGGATGCATTACTATGTTTTATCTAGCTCGAGTTCTCTGTAAAACACAGTTATGATAATTCCGAGATCACATTTAATTTCTAAGCGAGCTGGCAAAACTCGTAACACTAGTACCAATACCTTGTGGAACCCGTTTATCACATCACCCGCGGCTTGCTTGAGAAGGATCTTGATGAATTTTCAGTACAAAATGTCGGGATAATGGCCGCATCAACCATAAATCTCGTTACATCATGTATCATAATGAATAACCCCATGACTCCCCGACTCGCACAATATAAAATATCATTCCGTACTGATCAAATGCGACCCATTCTCACCGCCTTCTATCTTACTTATCCAACATGAACAGCGCTTCCAAGCTTACATTGATAATCACGACTTGCATTCTTGTCGCGCTCGTTGAGGCACAGACGGGCATGTTCCCACCATTCTTTCATTCACAACCTTATAAAAAATACAATTTTCAGAATCGGCGTCCACACCGGCACCGAGTAAAACACCCAAACCGCGAGACCCAGGACAGCTATGGGGACAATGTGAGGATTTAAATCGTGATGATCCTCCAACCAAGTCAATGTTTGCAGCCTATAGTATGTGTATGCCAATTACGAGCACGGTGTAAGTTGAAGGTCTCAGATGTAGGGAATCCAGAAGGACGGGAAATTCGAGAAGCCGCGGCAAATCCTGGAACGCTACTTACTCGCAGTAGACAGATCCGACCTTTGATAGACATCTGGCGCGGCCAAATAGTAATTTGCACTTTTTTTTATCAATGTAAGTCTTTAGCATTGGTATGTTATGTGACGCCAGACTAAGAAGAATCTAACATGCACGCATCGAGATTTTGAAGTCTCCGAGATCTAAGGCTTACCCTTTCTTAAAGTTGTTTCAAATGGTAATTATAAGCTCGGAGAAGTGCTAAGATGTCGACATAGCATTCGTCCATCAGTATTTCCCGATTGTCATTCTTGGCGCAATTTGTTCACTTTTTGACCCCATGAAGCTCGAATTTCAGGAGCCTAAAGGTGGGTCCAAGAATTACCCAAAAAAATTAATTGTATAGGCGCACATATTTCACTTATCGGAAACTACTACCAGAATATTGCATACGTCGATCAGAATGTCCACCAACAGCTCTGTTGCAGTCTCACAAAACTCAGTATAGTCCTGAATGTACACTCTGGTTATCAAAACCGTGGCCATGTGCTCAAATTGCACGTCCAGTAGTAAGACTCACCGTAAATGTGGCAAAGCCATCATTACGCCCTGGTCTCTCGCGCAAATGTACCCATTTGAGTCTGGAGACGAACAGTGAGATTGGTTAGCTACTCATGAGTCGCCAAGAAAAACATACGCACCATACAGCTCAGTTCAACGTTGTTATCGAAGCTGCGGGGAGATAAAATTCAATGGACTGCTTATTAAAATTCACTGCTTGTTGTGTGCCATTACCAGAGAGCTGGGTACCTACTTATGGAGAAATTACATGATGCTAAGACGATTTCGAGGTAAGGTAGCTATAGGTGGTGGCCGTGGAGTAAATTGTGAGTTTCACTTAAGTCAATACTTGCTGTTTGGAGAAATGTAGGTCGTGCTCGACAACATCACATATAATTCTCAGTAGAATTGTTATAAAGCCTGGAAACACAATGAGTGCAAGGCGTAATCGACGGCATAAATGCGACCCATAAATAACCTGTTGGATTTAATTACATCAATGAAAGTAACCCGTCAGTACCCTTTAGCTGGAATCATCAGCGCCCCGAAAATCCCGGATAGTCTCACAAGAAAAGTTGGGAAATACCGACATTGTATGAATCTTAGAACTTAGGTTTGAATACTAACCATGAGCGCATGCAAATAGTGCCTACCGCTCTGGGTTTCGAAACAAGATTACAGGAACCCACTCAGGAATTTTTCAAATCGGCGGCCTCTCATTTTTCTGCCTTATAACTGCACCTGACCTCGATCGATGTAAAGAACTTTTGACTAAGAAAAGTTCTACTCTGCGGACGATACGCATGAATTCAATGGAGTCCTCAATACTCAAGTACTCAATGTTCGTGAGTACCGTAATAAAGAAGTTGCCAGGTGGGACGAGGTGGCATATGTTGTGTAACTGGGATGAATTTCATGGACACCTATTATTCAGGATTAGCTTTAGCCTTCTTCATTCGGAAGTAAACTACTCACATGTCCGTGGGTAGCATCCAAACACGGTTGAGCGCCAGCGAACCCAGGTGGGGTAGGCACTGTAATTCTGATGGAGGGAACACATCCAGTCAACTTGACCGATACGATAAATTTAACGGATCGACACTTACACATAAGTGATATCACCGTCCTTTCCGTCGTTGGCTGGTTGAATGTAGAATTCCTTCAAGCTGGTCGTCAATAAAATGGCCTGGTCACCCTCGAACCTGTCGTATCCAAAGCCTGGAACAACGGGTCCATGACCTCCCGCTCCAGGTGGAGTGGTAAGACCAGGCGCAGTGATAGTGTATTTTCCATCCGAAGGCGACGAGCCTAGTGCAGGTTTGATGTGCCACTGTATATGAAGGCGAGATAAGCAACCAATTCGTGGACGACACATAGACTGCGGGCAATGATCACCTTTTGGAATCCCTTCACAACCGCGGGGTTGTGCGCCTGAGCTAGGACTGGGTGGTTTGGCTGGTCACCAGTCGCATATACCCCACCAGCGAATGGGAGTTTCGCGCCTGGTGGGACGTAATGTAGGGCATAGATACCATCCTTGAGGGGTGTTGACATTTTGTGTTCGTAGCAGTTTCTTTGGGGAAGGTTGGATACTTAGACTTGAGGTATTAGCTCCCTTTATATTTCGCACTATGGTTTATCTGAAAGATCGATTATCTAAATTCAAAACA
>Ga0247741_1000299_pt1 | contig 30186 bp, 29 predicted proteins | sample UWRJL213509R2_FD_180945 | JGI IMG/M metagenome (GOLD analysis project Ga0247741, IMG submission 180945) | Plant litter microbial communities from Arlington Agricultural Research Station in Wisconsin, United States - UWRJ-L213-509R-2 | ecosystem: Environmental > Terrestrial > Plant litter >... | reverse complement strand
CGATGAGCTGGCACTGTCTGGCAGCAGGCGCTGACGGTCCGGTCTTAACCGACCCTGCTGAGACACTTGGACCCTGCCAAAAGTTGCGGCGACTCGAGAGAAAGTTGCGGGACATCAAAAAATAGTTGCGGCACTCGAAAGATAGTTGCGGGATATTTTTTACCCACTTTGACCGCCATAGATTCTGTGTGCAAACCGACTCCCGAGCTGGTTTCAACGTTTCGTCGATTCACGGTTTTCTCACGATTTTTTGTCTATCCGGTTCTCATCTAAACCGACTTTTGAAACGGGGGCCAGAATCGGGAAAAACAGACTACTCTGACCTCCCCTATTTGCAATCCAAATTGATGAGCTCCGGATACCACGGAAGATTCTGTGGACACACATCTGGCAAAAATATATCGTCGAGGCTGGTGATGGGTGCCTCGAACTGGAGAGATTTTACCCTAATATGCAAAGCTGTAATCACAAAAATGATCAGGCAGGATGCGACAAGGGCAGCCCAGTATAAAGAGAACTTGAGGAGGCCTCGTCGAATACTCCTTTGGAGCATAGTAGAGCTGCTTTATTGCCGACAATCCCAATGGTTACTGATAAAAAGAGATGAAAAAGACCAGTACAATCAAACTTTAGTTCTCTATGTATATACGGTCTGTCTCAACTGCTACGCAAGGTAGCCAAATATCATTAGCGTATATGATTCCATTACATCGCATCCAAGATCTGTCAAATAAGAATCAAGGTCTTTGAAGGCTTGATCACTCTTCCGAGGGGTTCTTCTCCATTAGATGGGTATGGAATCCTTTCGACAAGGTTCCCATTGAAAGAAGCCTAATAATAGTTCATCATGCGGGTCTGGCTTCTCAAAAACAGTGGCCTAGCTCCTGCATTCCCACTCCACTACCCCTCAGCTGATATATTCCGGCCGGGAAGAGCTAATCCTAGATGGCGTTATAAATTTGCTAACCACCAGTCTACAAGAGTGGTTCAATTGAGGTAAGGTTCAAACTGCACTAATTACTTATAAAAATACCTCATGTGTTATGATGGGGAAAAAGTGGTACGACTACGCTGCCATCCTTCTCCATTGTCTTAAGATACAAGTAAGAAGGAAAACCCTACACGGTGTATTCCTGTCTAAACCAATGTCCTTTGCGAAGGCGTGATAGAGGCATGCTCTTACCTCGGAAAACTGGAGGTTGTTTTACCCAAATCTGGAGCAACTTTGGCAGGAAAAATCGCCAATGGCCGCAGTACGATTTGATACTGGAGATCTTCATTCAGACATTGACGCGGCCACGGTAAGCTACCTCCATCTCTTGCCGCTTTCCTACTGAGGATTTACTTTTATAGGAAAGTGGGTCGGCAGCAGCACTCTGTGGTAAGATCTGTTGGTCTGAGAATCGAAAGAAGATTCTCGTGTTGTGTTTGAAAAGCGGACCAAGTATCCTGGCAGTTTTCTGAGATACATGCTTCAACAAATGCAGGATAGGGTAGGTGAAGAAACGAGTGTAGTGAATATTGTGGCTCGTGACTCGAGTACCCATCCAAATACTAAGTGGATAAATATTACGAGCGTATCCTCAGTACACGTCTACCAGTACGAATGAGAGATGTCATCGAGAGCCAGGAGGGAGGGGGAGTTTTGCTGCAAAAAAATGGAAAATAAATCGGAGAGGGAGAGACGTGTCCTGATTAGTGACGCAGTTGTGGGAGTAACTTGTGAGGGCGTAAGAAGGTGCTACAGGTGTGTGAGGACGGAATGGGCTCAGGTTTGGCGACATTACGAGGATTCGGGCCGAGAGACGAGCTGATAGATTCGTGTATGCTTAGTCACAGTGTTAGTTGAGGAAAGTCAAAGAACGTTAGGCTAAGCTCCTTCTATCCCAACTCCAGGTGGTTATGGGTGCGCAGAGAGGAATAGATGATGTTAGAGCCTAACTTGGAGTCCAGCCTTTGTCACCCCTAAACAGAGTCGGTGGAATATTTAAAACTCGAGATGGAAAGAGAATCAGACTTGTTTGTGATTGGGGGTGGTTGGAATCGGAATAAAGACGCAGATGGACACTGAATGTGTTTCCAAGGCCGATGCGACGTCTTGATTATGCGTCGACTCCCGTCGCTGGAGGTGCTGCGGAACAGCTCACTGAAATAAAGCATGGATGAATGATATTCTTTTAGCTACGGTTACCCAGTGGCTGCGAAGTAGTTTTGAAGGCTTAAAGCTGAGTAACGAGTACGGAAATGGAGATGTTGAGACGTTCATGAGTCTTCAATTCGTGAAGCACCACAGCCAGTAACATCTGACATTGTCGTCGACGAGAGAAGGCGTCCCGGACATCCCCCAACATTGGGAACTCCTAACCGCAGCCCTGGCAGTTCTACCTCTTGGCCTCCTTTTCATTTGAGCGTCATTCTTATCATGGCCTCGTCATCGTCGTCGTTATTTCTGCCTGGCCCCAACCACAACCTCAGCGCCAAGCCTTGGGACCAACACTGCATGACCCAACTGAGTCACTTGATAACATAGTCAATTCTTTGAGTTTGTATGAAGGGCCTGGGCATAATCTTGGTCGTGGGCGTGGATGTCTTATGATGCAGCGTCAGAAGTGCCAACACAAGCGCCAATGACACAAGAGGGGTCGGCAGCGCAGGCAGGGCAGATGTCAGAGTCAAGCGTGGTTGACCCGACTCGACTGTTGTGTTCGTGAGCTGCTGATCACGATCGTTGTCATAATTAAGCCAGCAAAAATGGCTAGATATAATAACTTCAGCAACAAATGCTGGTGCATGGGGAACGAAGGAGTACTGCGCGATAGATGGGAGTGCGAGGGAAGTGTTAGGATTGCTTAGTTCCTGTTTGGCTCGATTAGCCGCAAGCGAAATGCTGCTCCCATCGAAAAACTTGGAGGTGCAATACACTGAAGAGTGCAGCTGATCATGCTAAGTCCTGAGAGAATACTACGTTTGCATTAGGTTGCTTGAACAGCCTGGACATGAGAAGGAGAGAAAAAGACCACAAGCATAGATGCTAGAGGCGGGGATATAAGATGCAAGAATAAGAGGAAATGGGCACACCTAGAAAGAGGAGGCTACCTTGTGGTGGAACTACTTTGAACTCAAACGTTTGAACTTCGACATGGCACACTTGGCGCGGTTACAATGGTATAGCATCAGAATCGGCCAAGGGAAAGTAGAGTAATTTGGTTTCCTCGTAGCAAGGATGGCGATGGGACTTTGCTATGAAGTACGGTTGAGGGAACATCATGAACTGCAAGTAGGAAAATTTGACTTGGCGTTTGGCTAAGCTAAATGACACCAGCATCGCGGCACCGACGATAACCAGAGTTCGTGCGTGTGGCTTGGCGATCCTTCGAGCTTCAAGCTTCAAGCTGTACAGTCGACACTGCCAGTTCCATCAAAGTGTGGAGTGTTGTCTCTCTGGTGGCCAATAACCAACACGGCAGTCACCAACGGGCGCTACTTAGATACTTATTTATATATCCACTGTAGTACAGTATGTCATGAATGCGGTTGTGCCTCATCTGTCTGGCCATCTGGATCTACACGTTCAGCATATGATCAAGGAGGGTTTGATTAAGACCATCTCTTCGAATCCATGCACATCACCAATCAATATTATCAATACTCAAATGCTATGACATACACTTATAGACATCGGCGGGCACTGCTGTGCAAAACCTCTGCCTCGACACGTGGGGGGCCTGGGAACGTGGGACAAGGCGAGGGAGGGAGTGCCAGCGCTCGAACTCTTTCCTCCCCATCTATCTGCCAACCACGAACCCCAACTCTCTCGCATTGTCCATCGCCTATGCGGTAAATGTAGGATGGCCAACATGAGCATCCTACGAAACGCTCAAAATACGCAAATCCATCAGAGTAATATCACCGCTGTTGAAAACCATTATCATGGCCGTTCAGGTGTGTATAATAGCTGAGTTTGAGGTAATTAGTAGCTTAATCGTGGAATTGTGGGCAATTTCACAGGCTTGGATCAACTGAAGGCAGCGACCGCGCCTGGCGCGTTCCACAACTCACGCGAAAGATTCGATCCACCAAAGTGCCATCCGCATACGCGAGAAGCGGTTTTGACGAAAATTATCGAATGGGTAGAGAAGAAGATCGATACAGATTCCTTCATATTGTGGCTCTGGGGCGCCGCTGGCGCTGGAAAGTCCGCCATCGCCCAGACCATCGCAGAGCTCTGTCATGAGCAAAAGCTGCTCTTAGCGAGCTTCTTCTTTTCTCGGAATGCGCCCCGTCGGTCCACCTCTGAGTATCTTTTTGCATCTATTGCATACCAGATGGTGCTCGCTATTCCAGCGACCCGAGGGTTAGTGCTAAGCGCGATCGAGGAGGATCCTCTGATCTTTGAGCGGTCACTGGAATCCCAGTTCACGACTTTGATCGCTCGTCCGCTCTCGTTCTTATTGGAGTCAGGCAACGAGCTGGATCCGTTCCCTTCCTTCATCATCATAGATGGCCTTGATGAATGCACGGATGGCACACGGCGCAATATTGTTGACGCCCTGGTCCGAGTTACCAAGCGCTTTAGCCTCCCTTTGATTTTCCTCCTCGCCAGTCGTCGAGAGCAGGATATCACGCTGGCCATTGAATCAGCGAAGACAGACGTCACACGTATTCCACTCGATACAGAATACCACCCCTGCAAGGACATTGAACGCTACCTTCGCGACAAAATATCGGAGATCCGCGATACCCATCCTCTACGATACGCACTTCCCCCCTCCTGGCCATCTGATAACGAAATATGGACGCTTACCAGGAAATCATCAGGCCAATTCATATATGCGTCGACTGCAGTCCAATATTTCTCATCACCAAGTCATCACCCGACCCAGCGGCTGGGTGTCATCATAGGAGTTATCCCCCCTGGTCGATCGGACCTCCCATTCGCAGAACTTGATGCCCTATACAAATTTCTCATCAATTCCACCAAAAATCCTCAATTGATAGCACGAATCCTCTTTGCCTTGAACACCCTTTTCACCCCATGGCCACATGTGGTAGAGCCTGCACTATCATTAGAGTCCGGTGATTCGATACTCCTTTTGAGTGACCTCGGCGCGCTTGTTTTCACGAACTATTCAAACAATGGGCCAGGTTTCCATATATTACATGCATCCGTCATCGATTTCTTGGGTGATCCTGCACGATCTGGGGACTTGTATGTGGATCCTGGTTTGCTGCGGGCAGACATTGTTTGCAGGGTCCTGCATATTCTACAGCAGCCGGAGTATCCTGGTGAACACGTCTATATTTCCAGCAGCAGTCCACTCAATCCCAACCATCCAGAAGTCACCCTCTGCCTCGCCGCGGGGGGCTCCATACAGTCTCTTTGCTGTCGCACCACACCTACAACGGAGCTACTGTCTAATCTTCTTGACTTTCGGCTAACTGAACGTATGCTCCGTAACCTTGGCTGGTCATGCTTTCAGCAATTTGTAGCAAGCTTTGCCGAAGCTACGAGAGATCCTGTAGGTTATTCTTCGCACCAAATATTTCGGGTTTACTGACTAATTATCTTTTCGAGGACTTCCCAAAATGTGGAGACATGCCTATTCATCTTCTCGATGATTATGACAAGATATCAGTATCATTCCTTGACAGATACCCGGAAGGCTCAACTTTCGTATTTGCAGTCCTGCATCTATCCATCCTCGAATACGACTCCATTTCGAATCCCTCAGCTTATGCCCATCAGATTCGGAGGCACTGTGGAGAAACAATCTGCTGGAGGACACATGCAACCATCTTTGACTTCCCCTTGGATCCACCAACATTCGCACCAGGCCACTCCATGCTGGATCTGATATTTCAAGATCCTGCGATTAGCATTGTAAAATTTAGTCGAGACTTCTTCAAAGATCCTTTACGTTCATGCCGCCATACTGTTAACTCTTATCGACAAAATGTAGTTACAGGACGCTGCCTCTCTTTTCTATCTAGGGCAGTGGTTCGAAATTCCAAATTGAAGACACTCCCATGGCTTATCCGACGACGGAAGAAGGATCCAGGTCATTCCTATCCTCACTGGACAATACAGTCATCAAAAGGTTCAGACTCGGAAGTGCGCTCAGTGGGGACTGTCCTACCACTCGAGTGTCTTCACCTCGCACTCTTGTATCTCCCTTATCTTCTCCATAGTGCCACCTACTCAGAAGAGCTCGTCGCTTTGTCGAAGCGCTGGTTGGGACTGGCGTACACCAGCATCCGACACATTTTCCCGGTAGCAGCCAAAAACGCCGCGAAAGCTGTTAAGGATTACATCCACCGCGCTGCAATTGGTGAGCTTATCAAGAACGTCCCCTCTATTATCTGGCGACTGACTCGCATTTAGGCATTAGAACGACTAAGAAGTGCCCAAATTGCGGAAATAATCTCATGAAGGTGGTAAACAATGTAGCTCAGTCAACTTAACTTGGCGGGATGATGCTTTAGGGGTAGAGGTCCGAGGAGCGGATACATTTCCATGTGGGGCATTCACAATCCTATTTAGTTGAGGTCGTCGATGCTTGCATTTTGAGTTCGGTATTTACGAGTTTCATGATTACCGTTTAACCCCAAATGACTCGGAATCTGATGTGTATGATTTACTGGAGCTGGTCTAGTACTTTATATTGTATATAGTATTTATTGAACGGAGGCGCAAGTCTTCAAGTACGCGACGGACCTGTAGCCCTCATGGTGTCAAAGTCCAAGAGTTGAAAAGGTTTGAAAACGCAAAACCTGAGGGCTGTCTGGCCTTCCGTGCGTATTGTGCATGTCAGATAATATGACAAATTCGACTCCGACAAGCACGAGCGAGTCGCCGAATACGGTACCCATTAAGAAATAAAAACTTGGATTGAGCTATGAGAACTGCAGAATCTATGGTTGAATAAAGGATTGGAGACGCGAGAAGGGTTATACAGACTTGTGGAGTCGATAAGTCCAGTCAAAGGCCTGTGAAGGGACGGTGAGTGAAGAAATGAATCACCCTAGCCAAGATCGTATGCGTGTAACCGGACTGTGACCCGAATTGGTGTACTCGATCCCCGTGTCGCCCAAATGCGATATTTTGGAATAAGAGGGAATTTAAACATGTAAAGTAGTCGAATAGGTGATATCTGAAGTCGAGATATTCGGCCCGAGTCCCTCAGAAGGGTGCTCCCATTTCAAAGAAATGAATGGGACTCACCGTTGGCTCTACGTGCAGAAATAAAACACGACGTGCATGATTGCACTCGATCTCTCCGTAGCTTAAATATTGAAGCGACCGACCGATAAGTCGAAAACAAGAGGACTTGAAAGTGTGAACACTGACGGATGGAAAGGCAGCACACAGCCTTTTCAGCCTGGGACAGTCTAACAGCTATTGACTCACCGTCTCCGAGTCGTACGCTTAGCATACCCCAACGCGAGTATTGAGGGCCTAATCATCCTCATCTTGTGTTCAGGGTTCTATGTATAGAGGACCGTCAGGGTAGCATGCAATCCTCAAAGATACGCCAAAGAGTGTTGTAGCGTAGGGCTAGATAAACCTAGAGGCCACATTCAAAGTTCATTTATAACTAATATAAGAGTGGACCAGCGTTTGTGATTTCATCCTGCCTTGATGAGTCCACACTTGGGATGATCATTCTTGACGATGGTTTTCCAGAAACAGTGCTAGACGGAAGGATCTTTTGGTAAGCTAGCGTTCGAGAGGGAATGTGGATGCAGCTGCATAGTCCATGTATGCATATATACTAACACCTGGGCCTGAGCACGCTGTCCAGTGCCACAACCAGACATCCACTAGACGCTGTATCGGTCTATTCGGGCTGGGTTAATCGAAGCACCAGCCATATATCACGGGTCTTTGGGGCGTTGACGTCATCATTATGGGTTGATTATGAGCTCCAGCTCTGGAAGCCCGTAGCTTCACAGCTGTACTCTGTCCTTATTCTCGCCCAAGCCATCATCGCCCAAGTCAAGTCCAGGTCGCATATGAAAGATATCATTATCGCGGCAACAACAGCACTGGCGCGATTTGAGAAAAAGTACCAGGGAGAGCTGAGCATCTATTCTCTCTATGCGTGCACAAGTAGGAATAGAAGCCAACTTAGAGGTGTTGTTGCATTCGGTGTTATAAGCAAAATTTGGGATCGTAGTAGGAGTCTAGTCATCGTAGGGTTGGTGGTCGCCGCTAAACAGAGTCGTACGACAGGCCAAAGTACAATATGAATGCCGGGGGCGGAATAAAGCACATGAGAATAAACTGGACCGGTATGTGGTAGTCGTTCGTGAGCAAGATGCGAGCCAGATGAATCATGGCGGACAGCGATGGAGTCTGCTTCGGAGGCCAATACGGCGTCATCATTCGCTGATGATAGTGGTTGAACCAGGCTGTTTGCCAAGGCAGCCCTCGAGAGGCACAAGAACAATGACGAAAGCTAAATGAGACGGCTCCATTTCAGGCCCTTGGCTTGTTTCGACGCCATTGTACTTCATGTGTCTAGATGGTCCAGCATCTATTACAATCGGTGTTAGTCAAACGAGGCCCAATTTGAAGAACCAGGAAGGAGCCTCACCGAAGGAAAACACGAACGCAGAACCCACAATGACCACGTTCATCCAAAGGCAATCAACTGGTGCGGCGGTTTGAGGGCTGAGCAACGATTCTGGAATGACCATGTTGACACATTGGCGCCAGATCACCAGGGCCTTTTCAATCGCGAAAGGACCAGCGCAGCCAGTGGAATTGCCACCAGTCTGGGTGCAGCTACATCGATTCGGAAGTCGTCGAGAAGATAGGGCGCCGTGATACCTTCAAAGCTCTCCTAACAGCAACACTTCTACCCGCGACCCTATCCATTCTCTTCTTGCAATGCGTCACGTCCTTCTTCCCAGCCTCAACCTCAACCTCAGCGCCAACCCCCGGGATATTGAGCACTGATATGAAGACTTGCAGTCGATGCGTTGGCTTCAGATGGCAGGAGAGGTCGTACTCTTGCTCGTCATTGGCCAGCGCCAGAACAGAACCAAAGACCGAAGAAGGACCCAGCGACGAAGGGGGGCAGCTGCGTGCAGTAAATTCAGAGTGAAGTTCGTGGCAGTATTCGCCATCGTGTATCACTGTCGTTGTCAAGCCAGGGCAATTGGATAAACCTAGAAGTAGGGTTAACCTCCAATGTTTGCGGTGGGCGTCGAAGATTACTTACATGTTCGATTATCCGCCATGGCGGCCAGCGGTAACAGAAATCTCCCTTTTAACCCTAAACTCGAGGTACAGCAATGCAGCTAATCGTACTGAGTCCTGGGAGGAATGGCCTACCATTAGGTTACTCGAGCAGCCTGGACACGACAGGATAAGTAAATGACCATAAGTATGGGCACTAAAACCAAGAATATAAAGGACAGACTCGCCTGGAAGGGATGCACTGCATAGTTGTGGAAGTTCTAACTTCCAACAGTGCGAGGAGTTGCAATTGTAGAAGATCAGAATGAAAATTCTGCGAGAGCCATTTCATCATATCAAGAACCGAGGTGCGATATCGACGGTGCTATGTATGAGGTTGGATAGACCATCAAGGCATGCACCTTGTGGAGGAACGAGACCGCGAAAGGGAAAGTCGCTCGCGGCTCAAGTGGGCTCGGTGTTTGGCAAAACCTTTGATGGGAAGCACAGTCATCCGCGCCGAGTTCCGTCAGTCGCGATCAGAGTCCAGAGGTCGGACGAGAGACCTCGTTCGACGAGAGTAAGGAGGGCGTATGACCGCAAAGTGACGGAAGGAAAAAAGAACGGGAGAGGAGAGGAAAGTGGAATGGATAGTAGTGGAGGCAGAGAAAGGACGGGCCGATGAAGGGCGCAGAGCGGGACGGTTAGTTGAGATTGGTGATTCCGCGAGAAATAGTGACTTGTGACTTGGGTAGGTCCTGTTCCAATGTTGGTCGATGAAAGTTGAAGAATGTATGACCGCACTAAGATCTGAGGGAGGAAATCGACTGGGGCAAGCGCGGAGATGTCATGGAGCAGTAGCTTGTGGCAGAGGCCACGTCGACAAGATCGTTGACGTTGGATGTCCACTCTTGTTGCTGGTTGCGGTGGTGAATCAAAGACGGATAATTAAGTATGGCGAATTTTCGACTCCAATGGAATTGAAAACGAGTACTCAGGGCACAGTGTATGCTCAACCAGTAGTTTCGAGAGCTGAGTACAGAGTACAAGTGTAGTAACACGTGCACACCGATTTCCGAACCAGGGTACGACTGGTACACGGTCTGACTAGCCTCTAGATCCGGCGGCTTCAAGCTTCACGATTCCGTCGCACAAGCACAACCTCTGGGAATCCCAGCAGCCCAGACGCGTCAATACAGTCGACGACAGCGCATACCGATGATTCAGAGCCAATCTCAGAACTGGGACTTTAGCCGTCGTCTCACTGTCCCCTTCATCGTGCTTGTCCTCGCCTAATACCACGAGCCGCTTCCTCAGCCTCAACCCAGCAGGACCAACCAAACGACTTGATAAGTTGAGTTTGGATACAGATACAGTTACACTTGCTCGTAGTCGTCCTCTATAGTAGTCGTCCAAAGTACAGTACCAGAGTGTAAGACCGAAGTAAGACCCAGTGGCGTAGGCGGGGAGGGGGCAGATGTTAGTGGCCTAGTCAGATTGAATCCAAGTTCGTGAGGTGTGTCCGGTTGGCTGCTATCATTGTCGTTATCGGTCCGGCAAAAATAGGAAGCGACTAGAAAGTAGCATAAGCGTCAAATGTCAATGTGTGCTCAAGAGGGCGCATAATGGCAGGTGCCAGTGAGGTATCGAGAATCACTTACGTGTTCGTTTATTTGCTATGGTGATCAGCTGCGAGAGAGGTCTTGATTTCGTCGCAAGGCTGGAAGGTACGGTAGCGCAGCCAGTCGTGCTGATGGCATTAGCATGGTCAGTTGGAATGCCTGGACAGGAGAAGATGAGCGAACGGCCATAAGAATGAGCCATAGAGGCATAAATACATGGGTTGGACTCACTTAGAGGGAAGGTGTTACATCATGATTGTGGTGTAAGTTCCATCTTCAAGGAAAACTTGGACCAGTTGCAGTTGCCATCCGGGTTGGCCAGGTGGGAAAGATATCGTGATTAGGCATAATTGGGTCAAGGAAGGCGGTGCAATATTGCTATAAGATGTTTTGAGGTTAGACAGATGATTGAGGCGTAGGAGCATTGTAGGAACGACGAACGAATATGTCCGAAACGTGCCAGTGTGTGGCAATGTTCTTGATGGGAAGCATCGGCATTTCGGCATGAATGAAAGATGTGGCTTGCAAGTGGCTGGGGTCGCCCGACAACTTCCTGCTGAGGATGATACGACATTACTGTCTCTTCGGTCTCATGCTACCTCATAGAAAATGCAACACTGCCATCGTCAACAAGAGGAAGAAAAACCCACATACCTGGTCGACTCTTGATGCTGAATACAGTTGACCCAACCTTACCTTGTGGATCGTCTTATATCCACCTCCCCACTTGCTCATCAAGTTATTGAGGGAACGAAAGTCAACCATCAAGGCTTCAGCTTCGAATTAAATCCCAAAAATATTGCCATTCTCGAGCCCAAACTCAAGCTCACTCTTGCTCTCACTTTCACCGCTCAAATCAACTCGAGTCTGTCAGAAACACGCTATTACCATCTGACACGCACGCTGCACTCCGCATACTTTCAGTCTACCTTGTGAATTTATTCCTAAACACTACCACGGCAGCTATTTATATCTATGCTGCATGGTATGGGATCCACACCCGCATCCTAAGAATATTGCCTGAAGGCCTCACTCACTGGCGATAATCAATGTTTACTGGCAGATGCTCTATACGATAAATGTGGGCGGCCCAATGACTACTCCCCATCTGGGCGTCACCTTTCACGGTGCCACTCCCTTTTGACGTTGACAAGTACTGCCGCACAAAACCCACTGCCTCAACGGCCTCAACGCGTGAGCCAATCGGGACAACAGGATAAGCACCAGTACTCGCACCTTCCCCAACAATACATCCATCTGTTGACTACAACTCCCAGAATCACTCCCCTCGTCCCTCTTCAATACGGTAGAAGATTGTATGCCCAACATGAGCATTCTGCGCAACGCTCAGAGTCCTCAAATCTTCCAGAGTAATATCACTGCGGTTGAAAATCATTATCATGGCCGTCCAGGTGTGTGCAAAGTCTGAATCTTTAAGTGGGTACCTACTTTCTCATGTCTTTTTGGACTTCGTTGCAGGCTTGGATCAGCTGAAGAAAGCAGCCGCGCCTGGAGCATTCCACGACTCACGCGAACGGTTTGACCCTCCCAAGTGCCATCCACACACACGACAGGCCGTCCTGGCGAAGATCATCGACTGGGTCGAGAAGAAGATCGATACAGATTCCTTCATTCTATGGCTCTGGGACGCTGCTGGTGCTGGAAAGTCTGCCATCGCGCAGACAATCGCAGAGCTCTGCCACGAGCGGAAGCTGCTCCTCGCCAGCTTCTTCTTTTCTCGTAACTCACCCCTTCGAGCCACTTCCGAGCATCTTTTCGCATCTGTCGCGTATCAAATGGTAATAGGAGTTCCGGCCGTTCGAGGGTTGGTGCTAAGCGCGATCGAAAACTATCCACTGATCTTTGAACGCTCGATGGAATCCCAATTCTTGACTGATCGTCCATCCTCTCGCATCCTTGTTGGAGACAGGATTTAACAAGCAGAATTTATTCCCATTTCTCATTATTATCGACGGCCTCGACGAATGCATGGATGGCATACGCCGCGAGGTCGTTGACGTCCTGGTCCGAGTTACCAAACGCTTTACACTCCCGTTGATCTTCCTCGTCGCCAGTCGTCCTGAGCAAGATATTATGTTGGTCATGGAATCAGTAAAGGTGGACGTCTCACTTGTTCCGCTGGATACTGAATACCGGTCCGACAAAGACATAGAACGCTACCTTCGCGATAAAATATTGGAGATCCGCGATACCCACCCTTTACGCTCTACGCTTCCCCCATCGTGGCCGTCGGATGCTGACATACGCAAACTTGTCAGGAAGTCCTCAGGCCAATTTATATACGCATCGACTGCAGTGAAATATTTCTCGTCTCGTCGACACCGACCGACCTGGCGTCTGAATATCGTCCTAGGAGTTATTCCTCCCACTTCATCAGACCTCCCATTCGCAGAGCTGGATGCTCTTTACCAATTTCTCATTAATTCCACTGAGAATCCCCAATTGACAGCACGAATCCTCGTCGCTATAGGTATTCTTGATTACCCATTTACAGAGGTGGTGGACTATGTACTGTCGTTGGAGCCTGGCGATTCGACACTCCTTTTGGGTGATCTGGGTTCACTCGTTACCACGGTTGACCTATTCGGAAAGACCAAATTCAAAATTTTGCATGCCTCGGTCGGTGATTTCTTGGGTGACCCCGCTCGTTCTGGTGTGCTTTATGTAGATCCTGGCTCAGTGAGAGCAGAAGTCGTTTGCAAACTTCTACATTTTGTGCAGCAGCCCGAGCATCCTGGTGAGTACATCTCTTTTCCCCACATATATACGTTTAATCTGAAACACAGACACTGCCCTTTTTGACGTTGTGGTGTCCTTCGCCCTATTGCAAACTTCATCCCTCTGTCTTCACGCAACGCCTACTCCTGAGCTTCTGTCCGATATCCTCAACTTTCGGCTCGGGGAACATACGCTTCATAATCTTGGTTGGTCACGCTTTCAGTTCTTCGCAACATGCTTTGCCAAAGCTATGACAGATTCTGTATGTTATTCTTCCCAGAATAAATATTTCATTTAATGACTTCGGATTGGTTTTTGAAGGACTTCCCGAAATGTGGAGACGCATCTACTCATTTCCTCTCCGACTGCAACAAGATATCAGTATCTTTCCTTGATGAATATCCAGAAGGGTCTCGTCTCATCTCTATTCGTTCTGGGTTTAAACGGTATCCTCAAACTATTGATTATTCGTCCGGGGAGCGTGAAGCCGGTGGCGGAGAGGTAGCTGGAGTTTGCCGTGGCACTGCCGTGCCGTGCACAGTTATATCTTAGAATGCGCCCCAGGCCTAGAGAATCATTAACTCATTGTGGGTTGGGATAACAAGAGGCTGGCCGCTGGCCACTGGTTTCCCGCAGGATGTAAACATAGAGTTTTCAGGCTGTTGGGAATGCAATCGGGCACGCCTCGGCATACTCGAATATTCGATAAAATGGACATTATTAATATAATTACTAATACATATTCTTGTAGTATAAAAGCGGTAGATACACGATACGGAAATATAATCTACTCTACTGGGATTCCACTGCGCAAGATTCCAATACAGGCACACCACTCACAGCCAATATCGCCATTCAACTTGTCAACTCATTATTATGCGAGATAACAACTACCGCTTCTCTAAAACGGACCACAATAATTACGAGTTAAGATGCCGCAGTCACACTACATGAATGAAATGAAACCGACTGCTCAGCTGATGGTCTTTATCATCTACACAGAAATAAATCATGGTTTGATTGCTGCATCGGCCAAGGACGTGGAATCCACATTCAAAATTCATGCATAAGAACGGACAGGCATCTGCGCTTCCATCCTGCCTCGGCGAGTCCACGCCAGGATGTCAATTCTTGACGATGGTTTACCGGAAAGAGTGCCAGAGAGAAGGATCCATTGCTGCCATGCAAACAGCCACGGTGGAGGAAGATGAGAGAGGGGTCAATGTGATGGCAGCAAAGAAAGGGTGCAGGACGCGGCTGCAGAGTGCGCATGCATGACAATACCTGAGCACATCCAGCGCAGGATCATTGGACAGTGCGTCGGTCTATTTGGGCGGGCGAAACTGCAGTCTTTGGAGCGTCGACGTCATCAGTATTGGTCAATCTCGTCCTCATCGTCTGCCCACTCACTAGCCCCTCTCCAGAGCTCTCGCTCCACTTCGTTACCCTCTTCACAACTGGCTTTGTCCCCGTCCTCGGCGCGATTTGAGAAAACAAGCTCTCGATCGATTATGTGTGCATAAGGAGGAATAGCAGCAAACTCAGAGTCGTTTCCCTATTCGGTGTTGTAGCAAGATTTGGGGTCGTAGTTGGAGTCTGGTCATCGTAAGATTTACAGTCGACGATAAACAGGGCCGTACGACAGGTTAAAGTACAATATGAAGGTGGGGAGCGGAATATTAAGAACTGGACTCGGTTATGGTGAGCGGGCGAGATGGGAGTCACATGAATCATGGGGGTGAACGATGGGCTCTGCTTCGAAAGACAAAGCGGCATCGTAATTAGGGGACGATTCCAGGCGCTAATGGTAGTGGAAAAAGAGACGAATGAGGCTGCCCGGAAAGACTTCAGTCTTCGAGAGACAACGACGACGACGAATGCTATGTGAGATGGTGCCCTTGGCCAGTTTTGTGCCATCGCACTCCATGTGCCCAGATGGTTCAACATTTCTATTACAATTAGTGGTAGTTAAACGAGGCCCAATTGGACGAACTGGTAAGGGCTCACCGAAGGAAAACGTGAACGCACAACTTCCCATATCCACGTTCAGCCAGAGGCGATGGCTTTGAACCCTGATCGACGAGTGTGGAATGAAGACATTATCAGACAATCGCGAAATCACCAGCGCAGCCACTGGTCTTGGTGACAATGACGTCGATTCGGACATCGTCATCGAGAAGATAGGGCGCCATGATACTCCCAAAGCTCTCCTGACAGCGACACCTTCTGATCGCGACGCTAGCCATTCAAAGCGACGCCACCTCCTTCCAAGCCAGACCTCCACCTCAGCGCCGAGCCCCAGCATTTCGTGTACCGACAAAGACTTGAAGTTGCCAATGATGCATTGACTTCGGACAACAGGATAGGTCGTACTCCTGCCAGTAATAGCCCAGCACCAGAACCGCACCAACGACGGATGGAAGTAGCAACAGGGGCAGATGACTGCAGTAAGGTCAAGTGAGGTTGAGTAAGCCTCGTTTTGCCTTCGTATATCACCGCGAATCTGATACACTTGGAAGTGGCGTCAGTATTGAGTGTTGATCTAAGAGGAATGCCCTGACATTAGGTTACTCGAACAGCCTAGATACAACAAGCTAAGTAAATGGCCATAGAAACAGGCAATAAAGCCGGGAATATAAGAGACGGACTCGCCTGGAAAGAAGGCAAGACATAGTTGTGCAAGTTCTAACTTCGAACAGTTCAGCAGTCGACGTGGTCAGGACTGTAGAAGATCTGAATCCACCAACTGGGAAAGTCTGCGAGGGGCGTTTCATTATACCAAGTACTGAGGTACGACGTTGCTATGCATGAGGTTAGGGAAACATGCATGTTATGGAGGAACGAGACTGCAAAACCGAAAAGCGCGAACCAAACAAGTGGGCCACTCGGTGTTTGGCAGGTCTCGTGATGCGTGCACCGCAGATTCGCCGCCGAGTCTTGATGAGCACACCGGCATTGTTCGGCACTGATATATAGACGCGTAGATATGAAATCGGACAGTGGTGTCAAAATTCACTCCTCGTCGTGTAAATGACGTTCGAATCAGAACCGGACCTGAAACTGTGGTCCAGTCCAAAATAAGCGCCCACACAGGGCCCATGGTTCGAAAAGAGGGGCCAAAAACCGGATTGAACCGAACTTTGACACCACCACCTATGAAACCCCCCGTTATCGGCTTTTTAGCCTCAAAGTTGCTCATAATAACATCAAATCTACATCTTTCAGATAGTATACATCAATGGCTGCCCCTGAGCTTACCGCGCTAGGGTACGCCAAGCCGGGATAGCTAAGTTGCAAAGAGTCGCTGTTGAACGTTGAAGTGTCATCTACGAAATCTTCTTTTCGGAATTATTGGCCTCCCCCATCACGGATTGACCAGAGGACGAGGACTGAATTTGTACGCGGGAAGTCTCAAGACCCTTCTCGTTTACTGTGGGGGAAATTTTTGGAGTGGTTTCCCTTGATTCCCGAATAGCTTTCGTGTCAGAATCATTGATGGTTGCTGTCTGTGATCGTTGGAAGTCTACAAAAATGTTCAGGATGTGCTCTTGAACAGAGATGGACAAAAACTTGCTATCACAGTTTATCTCTGCTTCCTGACGCCTGACATAGGCCTGTATCCTTCGATACAAAACTATAAGAAGCAATGCAAAGCTCTACAGCAGAAGCGTCGTCAGCACCGAACAGAGATAACACAATGTGAAATCAGGCTAACGCAGCTCGACATGATGATTAAGACGGGCACAATCGTGAACATATCTAAAAATTTTCGGACTGTCAGTAAGCGTATACCATCGATGCTAGAATAATGACCTATTGTTGCTCCTATAATGATACTCAGTTTGAATACACTACTCCTTGAGACCTCTGTAAGAAACTTACCGAATCCAGCCGGTGCACCCGGTAAATTGGCCCTCACCGACGAGAACGCGAATAATGCACCTACAGGAACGACAAACATCTCAGAGTAAATCTCTGGACTTGGGTATACAATATTTGCGGCACAAATCGTTAGAAATACTATAGCGGTGAGCCCTTGAGATTGACAGTTAGAAATGCCATCAATTACGAATGTATCCCACTCACAATTCGTGATAGCAACTGCAAGAACAAATATCTTAGTCGCAATTGACCTCTCAATTCGTAGGTTTATTTGAAGAAATTGTCGACCACGAAAGTCCAGGTGCGTATCCAGAAGCGAGATCTCAAAGTTCCTGTCCTATGAGATGAGGGGCCGGATAGTAAATTTCGAAGGAAGCCACACATACACCGCAATTCCGAAAGATCCGGAGACCTTGGGTGCGCTGAAAACCCCAGTTTCATTGTCCTGACAATAGATTGACAAGGGAGCAAGATATCTAATTGTGCTGCGTGAGTCACTATTACTACTTAGGCACAAAGTACACTTACAAATCGAAAGGGTAGCTTTGGAAGGATGATTGGAGGGCCATAGACTGAATGCCAAGATACTTCGGGGAAGCGACAAGCTTCGTAATAGTTCTGAAAGAGGAAAATGCTTGGTATTCGACGCAGAGCCTCGTACTATCGAGTCTGAAGGCTGGCTGGTCCGCAAGTTGAGCACTCCATGAGGGACTGCTCATGTCCAGAAGCGAGCTTCACTTGTGTGATGAGTTCATGATACCCGCAGACAGGCTTTTCCACTCACCGTTGTAGATAAACGTCAAAAACCCTGGAGATATTTGATTTGCAATCTAAATTAGCGAGTTCCGGATACCAATTCATGGTAATTGTCCTCGATATTGGATCGACGGAGACGGCCTCTGCTGTGAGAGTGACCTGGAAGATCATACGTTGAGTGATGATACGATCTGAAAGATTCTGTGGACACACATCCGGCAAAAATATATCGTCAAGACTGGTGATGGGTGCCTCGAACTGGAGAGGCTTGACCGTCATATGCAAAGCTGAAATCACAAAAACGATCAGGCAGGATGCGACAAGGGCGGCCCAGTATAAAGAGAACTTGAGAAGGCCTCGCCGAATCCTTCCTTGGAGCATGCTAAGGATGCTTTTCGCAATGATCCTAATGATGAAAGATAAAAGAAAATAACGAAGACCAGTGCGATCGCGGTTTCTTTCTATACGTATATACGCACTCGGTTCTTATCAATTGCTGTGCCTGGCAGCCAAATATTGCCTAAACCATTAGCGTATAGTTTTTATTACATCACATGCAAGATCCGTTGAATAGTAATGAAAGATCTCTGAAGGCTTTCGATCGCTCTTCCGGGTGACTCCTTTCCAGCAGATGGGTATAGACTCTTTCTACAAGGTTCACGTTAAAAAGAGCTTAATAATAGTGCCACGTCGCAGGATTCCTCCTCGAGGACACAGTGTGGCTCGTCTAGCTCCTGAGTTCCCACTCCAGTACCCTGCAGTGGATGGATTCCTGCCAGAGACAAGCTAATCTTAGGTGGCGCTATCCGTTTTTCAACCGCCAGCCTACGAGAGTCGCCCAATTGAAGTAAGCTTCGAACAATACTAGCGACTTGTACGAATACCTCATTACTGTGGTGCGAAAAAAGAAAGTGGTACAACGACTATACAGCCCTTCTTTTCCGTTGTCTGAATACAAGAAGAAAACCCTGAACGATGTATTTCTGCCTAAACCCGATTAAATTCCAAGTCCGAGAGCTACTGAGCGAGATATAGGGACAAGAAGGAAAAAAATAAAACCATGTGGATGCCTACACGAGGAGAAGCACTACCACCACTGATACTAGATTCGAAGTTGGGGATAGCGAACGAGTCGAACTGAAAATTGCCGGTATTCGTTCCTGCGGGTGCAAATTTTGAGGGCCCGACGTATACCAGTTTTATAGTGTGGTTGGAATGCGACTCGAATCCCGGGGGTGTGATAGCAAATGGCGGAAACTGCACTGGATAACAGACAGGGAATGCCTGGTTCCCATGCACAAAGAACGTATCAATCGGACTATCGGTGTCAACCCCGTCGACCCAAACTGAGAATACCCCTCCTGTTGAGGATGTCACAGTACGAACCATGATGCTTGGACCTTCATAAATAATGGATGAGATCCTCTGTACATTTCCATACAATTATGAACCCTTACCCATGTAGTTGAAGGATACTGATGCATTGAGAGTATCCGTCACATGGAGGGATTTGCTAGTGGTACAGTTCGAAGCGGAGTTGGACGTCTTCCATGCATTCGCCGGGCTAAAAATGATATCCGAGCTAGTCGCTGGGATTGGCGTTGCTGATGGAGCAGGAATCGTGGTTACCGAGGGATATGCAAGAGTCGTTGTCCCAAGAGCATTTATGCAGCGTACAGTATCCTCGTTGCGGAGGACGCGGCAAGTGCTTCCGATTGCTGATGGTCTAGCGATTTAGTATTGTATTGCAGAAAAATTGTATCACATACGGCAGCAATATCCTCCGACTCCAAGCGCTAGATCACATCGAACTACGCAGTCATCAGTAAACGCATCCTCATTCTGGGCACTTTCAGAGTAAGACTCACACAGGTACGGGTCGCTACAGGGGTAGCGGTCGAACCCCGAAATTGCCAGCTGTTGTAAATCTACACAGAGCGGAATTCCACGACGAAAGTTGCACGATAATCTTGCTCGTGTTTCTATTAGTAGATACTTGAGAACGTCGAGCAGAGACGCTCACCCTGGGTCACAACAGGATGGTACAGGGCCACAAGGCTGGGAGTTGGCACTACAGTTTTTCTACACAGATTCTAGTTAGAAATTTTTGTAGACAGATGCCGATTTTCCTGGAACACTGACGGTTGTAGCAAAAACCCTGGGATCTGCTTGCGAGGTAGCCACGAGGATCATTGAATTCCATAGCAGCGCAAGTTGGAACACTGGGAAGCTAGGAAAGCTAATCATACTGTGGTTGGGATATGGATGTGATTTTACTCGTGATAGATAAAGGTCGGCTTAATATTGTTTTCTTTAAGCCACAAGAGATAAGTGACAGGTTACAACCACCCTAACCCAAAATTTTCCCTTTGCGGAGTCAACGGCGGCGATGTAGGTTCGGGTTGTTGCAGGTTATAGTATACATACCATCCAGTGTCAACGGTTAATATTCATCTCCCTGCCACGGCGCCATGTCCTTGGGTTTCCTATATCGAATAACAAACCCCCACCAAACCGCGGACCAAGTAAACAAGGATGGAAACTTGCCGGATCATTGGGGGACTACAAATACTATCCAAAGTCAGTGATTCCCGTGCATTTATACATAAAACGCACGCAGCCTCCTTGCACAGGGACTAGTGAGTTTAAATCGAGGCAAGTGACTAGCAATAATGAGCTCATGTGCGATCACTTCATCTCATAATGGTGGGCAGCATCAATTGACGCCGAAGACATTTAGACATTCACGCTGCCATGCGGCTGAAGTATATTCAACCAGATGCTCTCGGCTCTCCTAATTGAACCTATCGGAAAGCAATTACGGTTACTTAAAGCCTCGCTTAGATTGACGGACAAAAACACCGTTGGTTGTTATCTCACATGCCCCTCGTACATCCTCGTGTCGTCAAAACTACACAGTAAGTTTGACGTTGACGTATGGTACTTCTATCATTACCATGCTTTACGCCTCTGATTGATACCACGATATCGAACACCTTCAGCTTTCTAATTGAGGCCTGCCTCATGTTTTCGGTGCACACCCTTCCAAAATTCGGCATTCAGAACAATTGTATTGTCCATTACATTTTGCTCCTATAAGTGGTGAACCGGACGCATAATACAGTGAAAGTCAGTGAGTGGGTCAATGGGAAATCCCGCGATGCCATTCATTATAGAAAACCGAGGTCTAGGAGCACTCAGACCAGGCCCGAAATTAGTCCCTAGTAATACACTCCTCCGACGAGTTATTTATCGTTTTTCAGAAAGTCCTTATCGACAACGATTCAAGATGCTGCCTCCGATTCATCCGAAATTTCTACTATAAATCCAGTATGAAGGTCTTGATAGAAACCCAGATAAGTAAAAGTGAGGTCAGGTGAGGTAAAGTGGTACTGGGTATGGGTTGCTAAACCCGGGACCGAGAGCCATCCAAGCGCTGCGTATCAGATTTAATGGTAGTCTAGTAGACAGGAAAGGGAAAATCTATTTGAAAAATAGGAAGAAAAATATATTGGGACATAAGAAAAACGTTGATCATATTGCAGAGAAAATTGAGAGGTTTGGAGAGAAATGCATCAACTGGAAATCAAATTTAGGTACTCAATTTGACAACTCCGAATGGCCTCACTCCCTGTAGTTCGGTCAGGCCTCTTTGTTGGACGAGCCAATGTATTCTATTTGCATGGCCTTCAAGTCACCTTGTTACGTGTCCCCGCCAAAATTATATGACTATTCGACATGGGGGTCTGGCGGACAACAGGGTTACAATAGTAATAAATTTTCAATAGAGTCCAACATCACACATAGACATATTTGCCTGTGAAGAGAACACCACATTTTGTCTCAACACAAATTTTAAACGAACGTTCATGCTGCGACCTGGAGTAAAATTTATTCTGCTAATTTCTTGAATTTGATATGAATAACTATAATTTTTGTCATCAGTTGTTCAATTTTCGATACTTCGATAGTTTCAATGCCAATCAGGAAAACGGCAGGTGCGTCTTTCTACGTCTTTCGCGTCTCCGCGGAGATGTAAAGACGCCAAAGACGTGAAGACATGACATCTTCTAGAACGCATGTAGCTTTTTCCTGGGAGACGTCGGGCGTCTTTGCCGAGACCCTTACACATCTCTTGGAAACCCAAATTCGTCTTTTCAGGTCTTTCTGTGTCCTCATAATCACCAGTAGGTCAGGGAAACTCGATATATGTGAAAGATATATGTCTTATACGACCTGCTATCTTATCTACAGGTTTTATGTACTATGCGGAATGTATGCACTGTGAAACGTGTCGGTATGGCATCGAGCGAGTCTCGAGATCCAATTGAATGAGACGCTTGTTGACGATGGGGTGGTTGACATCTCCCCCGTTTGTGGCATCGTGCGATGGTTGCTTTGGCTGGCTATTCTCCTACCCTGTGTGGTTAGGAGAGATGTTCATGGAATGGAAGCATTTACGAGTGCTATATCGTATAAATGAACGTGTTGCCAATGCCAGAATATAGTACATTGCGAGGCGGACGTCATGAGCATAGACGCATGGAGTCGCTGGCATTCAGTATCTCGGCAACATCCCGTATGGGTGGGTTGGGTGAGTACCGTGTGCGCATGGGTACAGTGGGTAAAGTGGGTGGGTTAGGTGCATTGGATGCAATGGATGCAATAGATGTAAAGGGGGTGTACTTGCAGCTCGGACTCGGCGCCAGCAGCTGGTGGCAGTCTAAGTGCAAGCGAAGGCTTAGCACTGCCACTACTGATGCATAGACCTCACTGCTCACAAACTCCCTTCGTCATAGGCCACAAATTATGGTAATCGCTTCATGCAGCAGCAGACACAAAGTCTGCGCCTTCGGGTCGTTTAATCATAAGTATAAAAATTTCCAGAAGGTAACTATTGGCAACCAACAACGCCTTTTCCGGCTATCCTCCCGACCGGAAAACTGTTCGCCCAGCAGCATTCGACATCTGTAAGTGTATGGTATTTGTAACATGTGAGAAAGTAGTCGATATTTATCGCTACAGGGAAAACGGAAAAGAGTAAAGAAGCGGAGGATCGATAACTGCAAACAACATATTCTAAATTCTGAGGTGAAAATTTGAACGTAATTAAGTGACTTCAAGCTAGACTATGTCGAAGTGAGAACAAGAGAAAGGGGAAACCAAGCCAAAGCCGCGTTCAACAGTACCCCTCGCTCCAGCAAGTCTCAGGCCACCTCGAGAGTTGGATGTATGGAACCAGTCGACGGTGGCTTGAGGGCATATTCGTCGGAGTTGGTGCAGTTCGTGAATGGAATGAGACAGTGAAAATGAGGACGAGGATGGTGTTTAAGAGGGAAATTGTAATTCAATCAACTTGTCGTCCAGTCCGGCAGGTCGACACAAACGTTGCAAAATAATTCTTCGGACTGAACCATTAATTCTGTGTGGTGGTCAAGGGTCCAGGCCTGCATCCTGGCCAAAAGCAGGTGCAACATGCAATCATGGTGAGAGATTGAAAGTTCGGGTTGAACCTCGGGGTCCACATCACTTGGAAGGCGTCTATTGCGAGCGATTCATGGACAATGGATACAACACGCTCGCGTTCGCCAGGGCCATCCACCTCCTGATAGACCTCGCCATATTTGAGATCGTTCTGAGCGTAGCAAATTCCAAGTGCATCGATTCCGTTCTCGTCGAGGATGGACCTGAATTTCGAGAAGAATTCGGGTGAAGGTGGTGGGGGAAGAGTGGATGTATCCGACTCGGAGACCGACCGGAATTCGATGGCTTCACCAGTTCTTGACCAAAGGTGTGGGACGATGTTGGGGGAAGACTCGGTGGATGGTTTAGTGCTTCCATTGGCTTCGACCATACGCTCTCCCGGTTTTAATTCAAAGTGGCGATGGATAAGCCAGACAGCGTATGGACCGGATCGTTTGCTTTCCGAATCAAAGAAGAGTGGGGCAAGCCGTGAGAAGAGTTTAGCGCGATCGAGACCAGCGGACTCGAGCTGCTTCTCGAAGAGACGGTTGGCGTCATTAACCAACGGTAACTTGTTGTAGGCGTCGGTGTCGAAATCGCCAGTGACGACAAATGGAATGACTATGGGCAGATGTGTGTGAGCGAGGCTAGCCGATGCGAGCTGCTTCATCAAGAGGGTAGCTGCATCGACCGCATTCGCAGTGTTGTAGACGTCGGTATCTACCATTCTGGCGAAGGAATATGAACTTGGAGGTGGGGAATTGTCGAAGGGTTGTTATCGACATGTATTTCCCCTCAAGCCTAAATACTGGCTCCCCTCAGCCATGAGCCTGAATTGTTTGTGTTCTATCCAACTGCAATATACCATAAAGGGTAAGCACACGCATGTCATCGACGTGGGGACTCAATTGGTCGAAGGTACCCTCCGTAGCGCAGGTGCGGCCTAGCAGAGCTGTATACGATCATGAAACAAACTCCATTTGGTCTCATTGGGCGCCTTATGAGCGCTCCACATCTACAGTAGAAATCGATCGATGGCTACATACTGGCGCTGAAGACCTGGCAGAGTCAGAGCCTCAGCCTCATTTCCAGCATATGTTTTTCGGTCCACGCAGGAGTGAAGTTGCTAATCACAATGTGCCTGATCATACTCATCCCACCCCTTCGTCGGAGTTTTCCTTACTTTATTTCGATTAATGCATTCAATAGAGAAGATGGGCACAGTCGTGTTTGTAGTCCATCGCTGTGAATGCACAGTGTCAAGAATCTCAACGATCGATCCTCAAAAAAACGTTCGTGAGAATCACGGGTCTTCGAAAGACTCGGATGCGCACCCAGTGATCGTGCTACATGATTTGAGTAAATTCAGTGCAGACAAGAAACAGAAGGCAACATTTTTTTCAGCGGGCATGAGGCATTCCTGAATTAGAACTCTGAAGGTAATCGATGATCATGAGGTGAGGTGTTATCTGGTACCATCCATTGCCGAACACCGCAGTCGCTGCGGCCACGCCTTTAACACAGACTAGTGGCCAACTCGTTCGGAAAAGTGTAAAACCTACTTTCAAAGGAGGCACCTTGACCATGCTGAGCGGAAATGAGCGGACACTGCCGATAGCCAGTGGTCGCAACGCAAAAGCAAACTCGGTTTCCTAACACCCGCACCGTTCAATGGGTACGAGAGTATGGAGCTGCTGGTGAGACATTCATTTTGGGAGACAACTCGTTGGCACAACCCTTGCCATGTGTTTGCATATCTTCTATCTTTCTATCAGATATTCTTGGTCCATGCCCATGCCCTCAAAAATTTCGTTGGTCAGTGTAAATTATGAATTGACGTTTGAGCTTGAGAATCGATTCAGAGGCCCTCATCTACTAGAATTTTCCCCCGGGTTACCCTCAGTAAACAGCGAAAGTCGACCTGTGGTCAGTGAACAGTCAGTCAATGGTCGGCGTGGACCAGAGACCGACAATGGAACTACCAATTTGTCGATTTTGTGACATTTGACCAACGTTCGGCGAACCGTGAACTGCAAACTGCAAACTTAAAACTCGCACCCAGGCGGGTCCGTATGTCCAGGTTCTCCAGCCACAATGGTTGTAAGCCGCAAACTTAGGTCCCCTATTTTTTACACTTTTTCTGGTGCAAGCGCTAATACGAAGCCATTTCACCAAATTTTCACCTATTGGCAGCTCGCATTTGACTGCATCGTTTCAATTACCTATTTTACCGCACGTAGAGATGACAAACATAGATTTTTACGGCTGATTTGCTTCATACGTGCATTCAAAGTCGGTTTGAGGTTTGAGCGTAGAGGTCGCGGCCCGCTCTGAAGTTCGCCCACACTAGCTTTGGGTGAGCTTGAGGTTCGTCAGGACGGGTTCAGTGGGTTCAGCATATGATATGATTCAGCTGAAAACACACCAATTTCAGTTCAATCAAATTCACGACAAAGGCAAGTTGCATGGCTGGGATTGATTGGCTAGGCTAATTATTCTTAAAAGGCCCTACTAGAGTACATATAGTAGAGTCTTCCTTATATATCCAGAGAGGGGAGGGGAGGGGGTAGACTTTCCTTAAACGCGGTAGACAACCCCGTGTAATTGAGTTTCAACCTGAGCACCGTACTAGCATGTGTCATGGTATCTATCGTACAGCTCGTCCAGAGTGCTAGTTTGAGATAATTTTCCAAGAGTCACCGTAACATTGAACATTGAACATTCAGCTACCCACTCTTCTTCCCACCAATACTGTCCTCCCCCGTCACAGCAGAGAACTGAATTTTTGTACTGTAGGTCTCAAGATCCTTCTCTTTCGGTTGGGAATTGCCTGACCGGGTTTTTTTTCTTTCAAATTATCCGACTCGTTCCTGCCATGCCGTGCAATAGCCCACATTTTCAAGTCGGATATGGTTTCCGAAAAATTCGACTCGCCGAATACAGGACCCATTAAGAAAGAAGAACTTGGATTGAGCTATGAGAACTGCAGAATCTATTGTTGGATAAAGGATTGGAGACGCGAGAAGGGTTATACATACTCATAGAGTCGATAAATTCAATCAAAGGCCTGTAAAGGGACGGTGGGTGAAGGAATGAATCACCCTAGCCAAGGTCCTATGTGCTGAATGAATTGCGATCTCCGCGTCGCCCAAATCCGATATTTCGGAATAAGAGGGAAGTTAAACATGTACAGTAGTCGAATATGTGATACGTGAAGTCGAGAGATTCGGCCAGAGGCCCTCAGAAGGATGTTCCCATGGCAGAGAAGTGAATGGGACTCACCTTTGGCTCTACGTGCAGAAGTAGATACAACGCGCATGATCGCACTCGATCTCTCCGTAGCTTAAATATTGGAGCGACCGACCGATAAGTCGAAAACAAGAGGACTTGAAAGCTTGAACACTGATGGATGGGAAGGCGGTACACAACCTTCTCAGCTTGGGACAGTCTAACAGCCATTAACTCACCGTCTCCGAGTGGTACGATTAGCATACCCCAACGCGAGTGTTGAGGGACTAATCATCCTCATCTTGCGTTCAGGGTTCTATGTATAGAGCACCGTCAGGGTAGCATGCAATCCTCAAAGATACGCCAAAGAGTTTTGTAGCGCAGGGCTAGATGGACCCAGGACCCACACTCAAAGTTCATCTATAAGAGCGGACCAGCGTCTGTGATTCCATCCTGCCTCGACGAGTCCACGCTTGGGATGATGATTCTTGACGATGGTTTGCCAGAAACGGTGCCAGATGGAAGGATCCTTTGATAAGCTAGTGTTCGAGAGGTAGGAGTGTGGAGGGAAAGTGGAAGCAGCTACAGAGTCCATGTACTTAGACCTGAGCACGCTGCCCAGCACCAGAACCACCGTTATCCGCTGGACGCCGTATCGGTCTATTCGGGCCTGAGTTGCGTTGGATACGGCCAGGTCTTTGGAGCGTCGACGTCATCAATTAATTCTGAGCTCCAGCCTGTCTTCACTGCTGTGCTCCCTATTCTCACCCCAGCCATCATCGCCCAAGTCAGGTCCAGGTCGCATATGAAAGATATCACCATCACGGCAACAACTGCACTGGCGCGATTTGAGCAAACAAGCACCAGGGGGCATCTACTCTCTCGATTGCATAAGGAGGAATGGAAGCCAACTGAGAGTCGTTGTTGTATTCGGTATTATAAGTAAAATTTGGGATCGTAGTAGGAGTCTAGTCATCCTAGGATTGGTGGTCGCCGCTAAACAGAGTCGTACGACAGGCTAAAGTACAATATGAGTGCCGGGGGTCCGGTCGTTCGTGAGCGAGATGCGAGTCAGATGAATCATGGCGGACAGCGATGGAGTCTGCTTCGGAGGCCAGTACGGCGTCCTCAATCGCTGATGTTAGTGGTTGAACCAGAGATAGATGAGACTGCCTGCCAAGTCAGCCCTCGAGAGACACAACAACAATGACGAAAGCTACATGAGACGGTTCCACTTCAGGCCCTTGGCTAGTTTCGACGCCATTGTACTTCATGTGTCTCTATGGTCCAACATTTCCATTACAATCGGTGTTGTTCAAACGAGGCCCAAATTGGATGAACCAGGAAGGAGACTCACCGAAGGAAAACGTGAACGCAGAACCTTCCATGGCCAAGGTCCTCCAGAGGCAATCAAGTGGTGCGGCAATTCAAGGGCTGAACAACGGGTCTGGAATGACCATGTTGACACATTGGCGCCAGATCACCAGAGCCTTTTCAATCGCGAAAGGATCAGCGCACCCAGTGGAATTACCACTAGTCTGGGTGCAGCCAAAGCGTCACTTCCTTCCCAGCCTCGACCTCAGCGGCAAGCCCCGTCATTTCGAGCACCTATAGAAAGACTTGCAGTCGATGCGTTGGCTTCGGACGGCAGGAGAGGTCGTACTCTTGCTTGTAATTGGCCAGCACCAGAACAGAACCAAAGACCGAAGAGGCACCCGACGGCGACAGGGGGCAGATGCGCGCAGTAAATTTTGATGAGCTTCGTGGCAGTATTCGCCATCGTGTATCACTGTCGTTGTCGAGCCAGAGCAAATTGGATAAACCTAGAAGTAGCGTTAGCCTGGAATGTTTGCGGTGGGCGTGGGAGATTACTTACATGTTCGATTATCCGCCATGCTGGCCAGCGGTAAGAGAAATCTCCCTTTTGACCCTAAGCTCGGAGGTACAGTAGTGCAGCTGTTCGTGCTGAGTCTTGTGAGAAATGTTCTGGAATTAGGTTACTCGAACAGCCTAACACGACAAGATAAGTAAACGAGTACAAGATTGCCGCCTCGCTTCGCTTCGGCGTTCTCAATAGGAGGATTTTTATTGTGGATGTACGGGACAATGCAGGTGTTTCACTTATGACTGTGACTGGTGACACTCTCCGCGCAGCCGACGATGACAGAACAATGGCTTGCTCTTAGCGTTAACGTTTACGTCTGCCTCATATCAACACTCAAGGCTCACTGGCGTCATATAGATATGTCAAAAATACGACTGCATTCTCACTGCAAGAGTTCCAAGTATGTCACGTTCCGTACTGTTGTGGGTCCAGGTAACAGAAGAACTGCCCCATCCTCTCTTCGACGGATTCTTGACAACCTTCTTGCGCTTTGTCGGTTGGGCCTCTCTTGGCCGCTGGCTTTGCTTCACGGGAAGCAGGAGCCTTACGAGTACGTTTCGGTTTTGGAGAGCTATCATTAGGTTCAGGATTAGGGAGAGCACCTGGTGCACGTGTCATATATCTATAATAATAATAAAAGTCCAAATCAGCAGGCGAACATGTCAAGGGAAAGAAAGAAACACGTGAATGACGAAGGAGGGAAGGGAGCATTTGCGAAAGGACCCAGCTGAGTTGATGTGGCAGGAGAGGAATTTGCGGGTGTCGAAGGTGCAGTTGGCAAAGTTAATGGTGCAGAGGGACCAGCCCCATACGATAAAAAGAGCTGAAGAGTATCAGTTGGCATAACCGAAGCGACTGCACTGGAAAAAGAATGAGATAAAGAAAGTCGCGGTGTTAAAGAAGACAACATACAGGGGACTCGGACTAGCAGGCGTTAGCGGAGATGATTGAGACGAAATTTTAAATTTTCGTTTCACACTCCCAGTTTGCCCGCTAATGGATGTACTGGTTGTAGACGACGACGTATACGGGATGGAGGCCTGAGGACCGAGGGCGAAGGAAATATCCGTCACAGCCACAGATATCAGCCTTGTTGTTGGGATAGATGCTAGAACACCGAAAATGCTAATACAGGAGTTAGCCGCAATAGACGAAAGCCTCTCCCATCGCTTTCCCAGTTCGAATATGCAACTATATGTAAAAAATGTCAGAACAAAGCAAGTTGGTGGGTGGCAAAAGACACATACCGGATATTGGTGGGGCGATTCTCATCGTGGATGTAGGAATTGGTGGCCAGCAACACAGATCTGGTCAAAGAAGGATCGGCCGGCTTTTCGAAATGGGAAGCATGGCCAATGGCAAAGACCAAGGGATATAAGCAGTCAGGGGTTGCAAGATCATATTGTTCGGATTGCGGATCACCAGGA
>Ga0247741_1000298_pt1 | contig 30248 bp, 23 predicted proteins | sample UWRJL213509R2_FD_180945 | JGI IMG/M metagenome (GOLD analysis project Ga0247741, IMG submission 180945) | Plant litter microbial communities from Arlington Agricultural Research Station in Wisconsin, United States - UWRJ-L213-509R-2 | ecosystem: Environmental > Terrestrial > Plant litter >... | reverse complement strand
CGGATGCGCTTGTAACATTCGAACTAAACCTTCTCTCGCTAAGCGAGAATCCTCAACAACGATTGCTTTCATTGTGGAATTTCCTTGGGTATTTTTAGCGTTACAGTGAACTCTGCGTGTGTTTTTTGAAATAGTGAAGTCGCTATCTGGACCGTAAAGCAGCTCAAGTCTTCTGGCTATGTTTTTTAAGCCAATGCCTGTTGTCGGTTGCTTTATTGGGTTGTGATTTGGTAGGTCATTAATAACGGTGAAATAAATATAATTATCGTCCGCAGCGGATTCAACTTTGAGTTTGCCACCTTCCTGAATATTTTCGATACCGTGTTTAATACTGTTTTCAACGAGTAACTGTAGGGACATTGGCGGAATCAAAAAGCGATAATGTTCCAGTGGTATTAGTATTTCAAAACTCAAGCGCTCTTCCAATTGCGATTTTATAATGTCGATGTAATTTTCAATAATCGCTACTTCTTCTCCCACTAAAACTTTTTCTTTACTGCTGCTTTCAAGGGAATAACGCAGAATATCTGAAAGCGAAACAATCATTGCATCTGCATGTTGCTGGTTTTCATGAACCATAAAACGAATGTTATTTAGCGCATTGAATAAAAAATGTGGATTTAGCTGATTTGATAGGCTATTTAGTGTGGCTTCTTTTAAATTGTGTTGTGATCTCGCGTAGAGTAATTCAGTTTCTCTAATTCGTTTGGTTGATGTAATACTGTTGTAAAGAAAAATCCATGCTGAAATAAATACTGTAGTTTGTATCCAGTTTCCCGCTATTGATCCCATTACCAATTTCGCAAGGCTTAATTTATTGGTGCTGTGTGGAATTATGTCGCTCGTGAGCTCTTGGTAAAAAAATGATGAAAATATAGCTGACATCATCACGGCGATTGTGAGACCCGAAGAAAGCGAGTAAACAATACTGTATTCAACAAATTGTTTACTTGATAAGTCTTTCCAGTTAAGTGTTTTATATAAATTTCTAAATAAAAGTACAGCGATTGTAAAAAGCGGGAACCAGAACATATCGCAAAAAAATATAAAACGCGCAATATCCTGCAATGGAACAATGATCACCATTTGCGTTGCAGCAAGGAAGAGCATGAATAGCCCATGATCCAGCCAGAACTTTTGATCGTGTGGAAAAAATAATATCTTCATGGGCGACAGACTAATAGTGATTAATGGTTACAAGCGAGCACTCAAAAGAGTGCGTACTTAAAACTTATTATACGACCCAACCCATAAATCCGGTAATACCGTAATAAGTGAAATAAATTGCCAAAAGTGCGAGTAACACAGAAAGTATTGCCGCATTGACATACACAAACCTGTTCATTGGTTCGTTTCTGTATTTATAGACTGTTATTAGACTAATAATAGTGAATATCGGATAGATAACAGTGGTTATAAAAATACCAATTGATACCCAGCTTAGAATCCCCATCAAGACATTGCCACCATAAGCGGTGACCAAAATAAAAAACATAAAAAGCGCCAAGCTTGCCAGCAAAGGCCAGATACGAATTTTAATACTGGCAGAATTGGTAATTTTTCCTAATAACATGCGAGATAACCAAACCATTGCAAACAAAAAATTGGCGATGATGAACAGCGCTAATAAAAGAAAGAGCGCAATGCCACCGTAAAAAATTACGGCAGGAATACGCTTATAAAGATCACCTTCCACTTGAAGTGTTTCGCCTGCAAGAGGGTCGTTTACGACCGCGATGCTGGGAAGGCCGGTCCACGGGTTAACCAATAAATTTTCTCCAATCGCGTAATCGTTACTTTCCCACCCGCCAAATATTGGGCTGCGATGAATTTTGTTATCGCTTACGGAGATTTTTATTGCGCTTTCTATGTTGTCAGTGAATCTGGTAATTTCAATGCGAGGATTAAGGTGTATATAAATACCAGCCAGAGTATTTAATTTGCTTGAAAGAGGAATTCCATTGACAACCTTTTTCTCATGACCTCTTAATAAATAGCTCATTACTAATTGGGTAATTTGCCAAGACGATCCGTTGTTGGTGTTAGTCATTACAACATAGCCTTCGCCTAAGCTTGGAGAATACATCATTTCTGAAAAACTACCGACGCTTCCACCGTCATGTCCGTGAAAATCGTATCCAAAATCTTCGTAGCCTTTAGTGAGATTATTTAAACCATGGCCCGCTGTAATTCCTTGTGCATTTCCTAAAGTAGATGTTGGTTTTTCCATTCTCTCTATCGATTTGCTGTCTAAAATATTTTTTCCTAAAAACTCCCCACGGTTAATAAAAAATTGAAGTAAGTTTGCCATTTCTTTTGTGGAGGAATGAAGTGAACCGGATGGTCTATATTTTGAGAATGCGTAGTTTTCAGGATTTCCGATAGCGTTGTAAGCTACAGCTCCATGTCTATCGTATTCGCTTGTTTTGTAGAAGCTGGTTGTATTCATGCCCAAAGGTGTAAAGAAGTTTTCCTTTACATAGTCTTCATATGTTTTACCACTAATTTTTTCGACGATATAAGCTGCTACTGCTGGCCCAGTTGAGTTATACGCGTAGCGTGTACCGGGTATCCAGCGCGATGTACGGGAGTCAGAGTGAAAATCCAGGGCATGCTTGAGACTTGTGGAATCTGATGCTTTAAAATTAATTTCCGCAAGGTGAACTTCATCCCAGCCAGTCGTGTGTTCCAATATATGTACTAGCAAAACTGGATTCGTTTTTTCCCATTTATTTTCATACGCAATTTCAGGTGCTAGATCCTGCAGTTTATCATCGAGAAGTAATTTTTTTTCTTCAACTAATTTTAGTACCGATAAAGATGCAAAAATTTTTGAAATTGAATCGAGAGCGAATAATGTATTTTCATCAACATTGACATGCTTCTCCGTATTTGCTTCTCCCAACCCTGCGATCCAATAAGGTCCGTCTTTATTAACCAATGCAATACCAACGCCTGGGGTGTTCGTGTCCTTGCGAATTTTTTCAATTGCACTTTTTAATTCTTCCAATGTTTGTGGTGGTTTAGGCTGATCGTTTGCGGATGAAACTTGTGTAAATAGTAGCAGCGTAATTAGTGCGAGAATTTTTGATAGCATCTTCATTGTTAGCTCCTTTAAATATCTTTATTGATTTGTGTTCAGGTAGAAAATACTCGTTGTAATTATCAGTAGGAGAATTTGATAAACAAAAAGCTCAGTCAAGCTTGAGCCTTGCAATAGATTTTGGAGTTTTGTAACTGCGTAATATTTTTGTTTATGTGGTTTGCAATGAGTATGTGTGTTTTCTAGCGAAGAAAATTTAACCAAGGGTTGTGTTTTTTTAGGCTCAGAGGAAAATGTCTGCGCTGAAAAAATCAAAAAGAGGCAAAGCAGATATATAGATAGGCAGAACTTCATCCGATTCCCTCATTCAGTTTGTAGTTAAACTTCTGAGGTGGGAGATTAATTTGGTTGATGATTAGCGGGGAATTAAAGTGCCAAGTGGCGATAATCGACTATAAGCGGTCGAGACTTTCAAAATTTATAGAAGGTAAAGTGGTGGTGTGGCAGGAAAGCGAGAGAAAAATTAACGGCTATCCACAATGTGGACTAGCCGTTAATGGTGAAGCGGTATTAGTCTTTAGCGCGAGATTTGTATTCGTGAGTACGGGTATCGATAATAATTTTATCGCCGATTTCTACGAATGCAGATACTTGAATTTCAGTACCGTTGGTCAAGCGAGCAGGCTTCATAACTTTACCTGAAGTATCACCACGAACAGATGGTTCGGTGTAAACAACTTCACGTGTTACTGAGTTTGGTGGAGTAATTGAAATTACTTTGCCATCAAAAAATACAGCTTCACAAACATCATCGATACCGTCTTCGATGTAAGGACCCATATCGCCGAGTTCATCAGCAGTCAATTCGTATTGTTCGTAATCGCTATCTACGAAAACGTACATTGGGTCTGCGTAGTAAGAGTAGGTTACGTCTTTACGATCAAGAACGATGTCTTCAAATTTGTCGTCTGCTTTGTAAGGAGTTTCGGTCAAATAACCGTTCAGCAGGTTTTTCAATTTGGTTTTAACAACAGCAGTGTTACGGCCTGAACGGCTGATTTCTGCTTTTTGAATTAACCATGGTTGACCGTCGATGCTAATTACATGACCGGCGCGCAGTTCTTGACCTGTTTTCATGATGACTCTCAATAAGTGTAAATGGTATTGATGATGGGATAAATTCGGCGGCTACTATAGCGTTTTTTGACAAAAATGCACCATGTTTGAAGCTAAATCCCCCAAAGAATTTAGGTGTTGGCGCCACTTTTGACCATGTTTTTGCCAGTTTTGCAGATTAGTGAGACATGTATTCAAAGCATCAAGGCAGTCTTGATTGCGGTTCCAGTGGTGCCATAGCCGTATGATTGCATCTTGGGTGATTGGGTCAAATCCGTCCAAGTAATGCTTAAGGAAGGCATCCAGCTTCACCATATGGAAGTCTTCATCTTGAGGATAAATATGCCAAACAAAAGGTTTCGCGGCCCATTGCGCTCGCACAAAGGAATCTTCTCCGCGAATAAAGTTGAAATCACAAGCCCACAATAAAAGGTCATAGTCGGTTTGGCTTATAAAAGGAATGACCTGTAAACATAATGCGCCTTTGTTAAATGTGTCACCAACTTTCAGATTTTGGCCCATAGCCGAGTTGATGCTTGGCAGGATTTTGCTGGTGGGCACCAGGCATAAAACGGGCGTGGATGATTGCGACCATGCGTCTATCAATGATCCAACAGCTTCATTTTCGTAGCCAAACAACGAAATGATTAATTCGCCACCCTTAGTTTCTACACCCAGCTTTTCCAGAAATTGCTCGCGGGCATCAGAATCCTGTAAAAAGGCTTCACCTTTATCCAGTAAATCTCTCTCTTTTAAAAGCCCGCCGGTTTTCGCCGTAACGCCTGGGAAGAAAAAGGTTTTTTTCAGGCCGAGTTGCGGATGTGGGGATGCCAAACCATGACAGCCTTCTACCCAATCCTCCGCACTCAGATATTCGAGATTAAACCAGTACGGCGGGGTGGCACGTTGTTTCATTGCAGCGAGATAGCTATCCGGTAAATTGCAGGCAAAAGCTTCAATCACCACATCCGCAGGCCGGATCGCAGGGTCAAAATCGTTATACCAAATTCGCACATCAACGTTTTCAAGTTGTTGCTGCTCACAAACGCGTGCGCTCGGACAAATTTGCGTTAACGCCGTCAATTCATCGACCCATAAGCGAACTTGAAATGGATATTCATTGGCTAGCTGGCGTGCTAAGCGCCAACACACACCTATATCGCCGTAGTTATCGATAACTCTACAAAAAATATCCCAAGTCTGGATTTCAATTTGTTTCATTCGTTCAGGAGTTTCTTGCTGCCAGTAAAAAGAGGGCGCTATTATGCGCAACATTCTATATAAGCGGGTAAGAATTCATGGCGTCCCTACAAGATCAACTCCTTAAAGCCGGTTTAATTGATACCAAAAAGGCAAAACAGGCTAATAAAGAAAAGCGTAAAGAAACCAATGTTGCCCGTCGTGCGCCTGAGCCGGTGATCGATGAAGTTAAGCAATCCGCCGAGCAAGCGCGTTTGGAAAAAGTTGAACGCGACCGCGAGTTAAATCGCCAGCGCAATGCGGAACTTGAACAGCGCGCGCTTGCCGCTCAAATCAAACAGCTTATTGAAAATCACCGCCAATCGAAAGGCGCAGGTAATAACGACGTTGAATACAATTTCACCGACGGCAAGCTGATTAAAAAAATGCGCGTTTCGCCGCTGGTTCTTGAGCAAATCGCGCGCGGTGTTTTAGCGGTTGTTAAATTGGGTGAGGGCTACGAAGTTGTACCGCGTATTGTGGCCGATAAAATTATATTGCGTGACGAAAAATCCGTATTGGTTGCCAACGTAAAAACCCAGCAGCAAGCCGATGAAGATGATCCTTATAAAGATTACGTAATTCCTGATGATTTGATGTGGTAATTTGATTTTATCTCAGGTGCTATTTTGGTGCTTGAAGTTATTCCGCTCCATTAAAAGCTGCTCATTTGGGCAGCTTTTTTATTTCTCTTTTTATCCCGCATAAAACGCTCGATCATCTCACTGAATAAACATATTTCTCAGAATTTATTTCTTTAGTCTTAGTAATCAGTAGCTTGCATATTTTCACGGACGCAATAATTTTGTAAATTTTAATCCTATCTTCTACAAAAAAATGTGAAAACTCGAATGGTACAAATGTTGCGGTGAGTGCCATGGTTTGAGAAAGCGAATTCACATTATTGAAGGGGATTGAGCTATGAGTACCACATTAAAATCATCACTAAATACATGGCATCTTTGGGGATTGGCAGTTGGATTGGTAATCTCGGGAGAATATTTTGGCTGGAGTTATGGTTGGGCAACCGCAGGTACTTTAGGGTTTCTGGTGACGACTATCGTCATCGCAATTATGTACACCACGTTTATTTTTAGTTTTACCGAGCTAACAACGGCAATTCCGCACGCAGGCGGCCCCTTCGCTTATGCTCGCCGCGCCTTTGGCCCGAAGATGGCGTTTGTCGCAGGTTTTGCAACGCTGATTGAATTTGTTTTTGCGCCGCCCGCAATTGCCATGGCGATTGGCGCTTATTTGAATGTGCAATTTCCTGAATTAAATCCTAAAGCATTTGCGATTGCGGCTTACCTAATTTTTGTCGGTTTAAATATTGTGGGTGTGCGTATTGCCGCGACTTTTGAACTGTTGGTAACTGTGTTGGCAATTATCGAATTGTTAGTATTTATGGGCGTGGTTTCGCCCGGGTTTAGCATGAGTAATTTCGTTGCCGGTGGTTGGGCGGGCGAGAATGAATTTAGCAGTACTGCGATTTCCGGCATAGTCGCGGCAATTCCTTTTGCGATTTGGTTTTTTCTCGCGATTGAAGGTGTTGCTATGGCCGCCGAAGAAGCTAAAGATCCCCGCAGAACAATTCCGCGTGCTTATATTGCCGGTATTTTAACCCTGGTTGTGTTGGCAATCGGCGTGATGTTTTTCGCAGGCGGAGTAGGGGATTGGAAAGCTCTATCGAATATTAATGACCCTCTACCACAAGCCATGAAAATGATTGTGGGTGAAAATAGTAATTGGTTACACATGCTGGTTTGGATTGGTTTGTTTGGATTAATTGCTTCTTTCCACGGAATCATTCTGGGTTATTCGCGGCAGATTTTTGCGTTATCGCGCGCGGGTTACATGCCCACATTTTTCGGCAAAGTGAATGAAAAATTCCAAACGCCACATCGCGCAATTATAGCGGGTGCGCTGGTGGGGATTGCTGCAATCCTAAGTGACGATTTGCAATTTAACGGTATGACACTTACAGCAAACCTCATCACCATGGCAGTATTTGGCGCGATAGTGATGTACATAGTGTCCATGTTAAGTTTATTTGCATTGCGAAAAAATGAACCGAATTTAGATCGTCCATTTAAGTCAGTTGCTTATCCCTTATTTCCGGCGATTGCATTAGTGCTTGCCGCAATGAGTTTACTGACCATGATTTATTTTAATTTAAAGCTCTCATTAATATTTTTCGGTTTGATGATTCTTGCTTATGTTTATTTTTCGATGACACAACATAACCGCGATGCGTCTTTGGATAACGTAATTAGCGCAACAGCTTAACGATTTTTATCCGGATATTTTTAATAACGCCTGCTCGGAGGCATAGTGGCTTATCAACATAGCGTTGGAACACATACCTATCAATTTCGAGATTTAAAAGATCTTATGGCTAAGGCGACGCCTGCGAGATCGGGCGATTATCTTGCGGGTGTTGCGGCCGATACTTACGCTGAACGTATGGCTGCACGCATGTGTTTGGCTGAGGTTCCATTAAAAATATTTATGCAAGATCTTTTAATTCCTTACGAGAGCGATGAAGTTACACGTTTGATTATTGATAACCACAATGCCGAAGCGTTCAAACCCATTAGTCATTTAACCGTAGGTGATTTTCGTAACTGGTTATTGTTAGATACTACAGACACCGCATGTTTAGCAGTGGTAGCGCCGGGAATAACCCCGGAAATGGCAGCCGCGGTGAGCAAATTAATGCGCAATCAGGATTTAATTCTGGTCGCAAAAAAATGCTCTGTCGTTACGGCATTTCGAAATACGATTGGGCTACCGGATCGGCTTTCCAGTCGCTTACAACCTAACCATCCCACTGACGATGCGCGCGGTATCGCCGCTTCAATGTTGGATGGTTTGCTCTATGGTTCAGGTGATGCCGTTATTGGAATTAATCCCGCTACCGATAGCTTGCCCGCGTTAATGGATTTGTATTATTTGGTGGATGAAGTTATCAATCAATACGAAATTCCAACACAATCGTGCATTCTCACGCACGTCACCAATCAAATTCAATTAATTGAAAAAGGTGCGCCGATTGATTTGGTGTTTCAATCCATCGCCGGTACCGAAGCGGCAAATAAAAGTTTTGGTATCAACATTAATTTATTGGAAGAAGCGCGTTCTGCAGCGCTGTCGTTGAAGCGTGGCAGCGTTGGAAACAATGTCATGTATTTTGAAACAGGGCAGGGTTCTGCGTTGTCGGCAAATGCAAATTTTGGTGTGGATCAGCAAACCTGCGAAGTTCGTGCTTATGCGGTTGCGCGGCATTTGTCGCCACTGCTTACTAATACGGTTGTAGGTTTTATTGGCCCAGAATATTTATACGATGGCAAACAAATTATTCGCGCGGGTTTGGAGGATCATTTCTGCGGAAAATTGCTGGGCTTACCGATTGGCTGCGATGTTTGTTACACCAATCACGCCGAAGCGGATCAGGACGATATGGATACGCTCATGACGTTACTCGCTAACGCAGGCTTAACGTTTTTGATGGGCATTCCCGGTGCCGACGACATAATGCTGAATTACCAAACCACGTCATTTCACGACACTTTGTATTTACGCAATTTATTAGATTTAAAACCCGCGCCGGAGTTTGAACAATGGCTGATGAAAATGAACATCATGAATCACGGGGGCAAGGTTCAACCTATCACCAAAACTCACCCCATGTTGCAGAAAATGCCGAATCATTTACTGAAACAGCTTTAGCACTTGCAGACCCTTGGCGGCATTTAAAAAATTTTACCCGCGCACGTATTGCCTTGGGGCGAGTGGGCAGCAGTTTACCGACAAAAGAAATTTTAGATTTCGGTTTGTCCCACGCCATGGCACGCGATGCTGTTCATCTAGCGTTAGATGTCATGGCGCTGGAAAATAAATTACACGCGCAAGGCTTGGTGAGCAATCGCGTAACGAGTAAATCGCCAGACCGCGCTAGCTATTTATTGCGTCCCGATTGGGGTCGGCGTTTGAGTGACGCCAGCCGCGCTTATCTAGAACAACTTAATACCAGACCAGTGGATTTTCTAATCGTGGTTGGCGACGGTTTATCGTCTCTAGCGGTGGATCGACATGCGGCACCGTTAATCGATGAAATCAAAAAAATCATCCCAGCCGCTTGGCGCCTAGGTAATATTGTTATTGCAACTCAGGCGCGGGTTGCCATCGCCGATGAGATTGCAGAAATCCTCAATGCGCGCATGGTTGCCATATTAATTGGCGAGCGCCCCGGTTTAAGTTCGCCGGATAGCTTGGGAATTTACCTAACTTTAAACCCTAAAACTGGCTGCAATGACGCAGACCGAAATTGCATTTCCAATGTTCGCCCGGAAGGATTGGGTTATGCAGCGGCAGCGAAAAAATTGGTATGGTTGGCGCAAGAAGCCCTGAGAATAGGCGCTTCCGGCGTCCTTCTTAAGGATGAAAGCGACCACATTGAGTTGCCGGTTTCCACCGCTGGATTGAAGTCCAAGCCGGTTTTATAGCTCGCTTCAGAAGAGTGGCGTACCACAATCCACCAAGATTAACCATTCTTAGCATCCTTGGTGGTCTGTGGCATAATGCCGCCAAATCATTACAGGCGACTACCTATGTTAGATATGTTTACCGGACTGGATTTTCCTATCGGCCTAGCGCTGTTCTTGTCTCTAGCCTTCGTGCTCGCCTATGAGTTTATCAACGGTTTCCACGATACTGCTAACGCTGTAGCCACGGTTATTTACACCAAAGCCATGCCACCTTATACCGCGGTAATTGCGTCCGGCGTGTTCAATTTTCTGGGCGTTATGGCCGGTGGCTTGGGCGTTGCTTACGCTATCGTACATTTATTGCCTGTCGATTTATTGCTGAACGTCACTTCATCTTACGGGATGATTATGGTGTTTTCGTTACTGGGCTCTGCCATTTTATGGAATTTGGGTACCTGGTATTTTGGGATTCCATCATCAAGCTCGCACACATTAATCGGCTCTATTTTAGGCGTTGGCGGTGCCCACGCACTTTTGTCGCATTTGCCATTGGCAGACGGCATAAACACCAAAAAAGCCACCGAGATTATGTTGTCATTGCTCATTTCTCCACTGGTTGGTTTTATTCTCGCTGCGGTTCTTCTCCTGCTTTTCAAACGTATTTGGACTGGTCCAAAAATTCATAAAACTCCAAAAGAGCGTGAAAGTATTGATGGTAAAAAGCATCCTCCATTTTGGACTCGTGCAACGCTAGTTGGCTCTGCAATGACGTTGAGTTTTGTACACGGCTCCAACGATGGTCAAAAGGGAATTGGTATGGTGATGTTGGTGCTAATTTGCATGGCACCCGGCCAATTTGTACTGGATTTAACAACCTCCACTTTGCATATTGACCGAACGCGTGATGCAGCAACTTACATCGGCCGCCTTTACTCTGAAAATAAACAACTACTTTCCGACCGAATTGATTTTACGCAAACTGCCGCGCTTGAAACCTCCGAAGAAAAATGCCAAATCAAAAATTCATTGGTGACCATTAATAGTCTGGTTGCACAACTAAAAGACGTTAATAACTACAGCGACCTTACCAAAAATAATCGCCGTGAAGTGCGCCGGTTGTTGTTGTGTATCGATGACACCGCAAAAAATATTTCAAAAGTAAATGGTCTTTCCAGCAAAGATAAAAGCGATTTAACATCCTTACGTAAGGATATTACTGCCACCACCGAGTACGCGCCTTTCTGGGCAATTGTATTGGTTGCTTTGTCTTTAGGTTTGGGAACTATGACTGGCTGGCGTCGTGTAGTGAAAACCGTAGGCGAAAAAATTGGCCAAAAAGGCATGACTTATTCACAAGGTATGGCGGCGCAAGTAACTGCAGCATCCGCTATCGGTATCGCAAGTATTACCGGTATGCCCGTATCAACAACTCACGTATTGTCATCAGCGGTTGCTGGCACCATGGTTGCGAACAAGTCCGGCCTACAATTTTCTACCATCAAAACTATTTTAATGGCGTGGGTGTTAACTTTACCCGTGACTATTTTGCTGGCTGGCGGATTATTTTACGTTGGCGCAAAAGTGTTTTTGTAAAACATCGATTGAGCCATAAAAAAAGCCGAGCAATTGCTCGGCTTTTTTTAAGGGCGCCGTTTTATCTGTACGGAAGGAAATGTCAAACTAACAGCTGAATCGTTTTGGATTGGAAAAGAGCAATTCGTCCCCAAAATTATAAAAATCAATAAAGTGTATTTACACGCCTTTAAGTTATTCATTTTAATTTTCTCCCGAAATTTAGGAGTAAGATTTAGCTTTACCGCTGTTTGCTTGATCCTTCACTTTTCATATTAGGGAGATTGATATGCGCACCAATTTCTACTCAGCCGTTACAACTGCTATCAAAAAGATGCTTGCTGCAGCCGCAGTTTTTATTTCCCTGGGTTTAGTTTGGGGAACCGCAAATGCCACCTTTATAAATTTTGACGACCTTGAATACACCATTAATGAAGACGGCGATGGTGATTTATTAGAAGACCATCCGGTTACTGATGAATATTTATCAAAGGGTTTGCTAATTACTGGCGGATATCTCTGGAACGACGAACACAACCCATATGTAAGCTCATCACCAAATGTATTAGTTGGTTCGGATGGTTTTACGTTAAATTTCATAGAGGAGCTACCAACATTTGTCAGTATGCGTACTAACTTTATCGGTGACAATGACCCAGGCCTGCTTGCAATATTTTTTGATGTATACGGACCCTCGGGTTTGCTTTTTCAAACACATTCATCCGGTGATACTGGCTCACCCGATATGATCAATGCAATTCCTAATGAGTTGATATCTTTCAGTTCGCCAACTGGTATTTCCCGGATCACGATGAGTAATTATCAACATAGGCGAATAGCAGGATCTTTAGATGATTTAACATTTGAATATGCGGATGTACCGGAACCGTCTAGCTTGATTTTATTAGGTCTGGGGATTTTTGTTTTTGCAATTCGACAACAGCAGAACTATAAAAACTGAATAAAAATAAAGCGATAAATTTTTCATAAATACCAAAAAAAACCGGGTCATTGCCCGGTTTTTTTAAAATTTAAATCTCTCCAAGGAATCCACCCGATTGTCTTTCCCACAGCTGGGCATAAATACCTTGCTGTGCAATCAATTCAGCATGCGTGCCTTGTTCAACGATACAGCCTTTTTCCAACACAATTAATCTATCCAAGGCGGCGATAGTTGATAAGCGATGCGCGATGGCGATTACGGTTTTACCTTGCATGAGTTTATTTAGATTCGCTTGAATGGCGGCTTCAACTTCTGAATCCAATGCGGAGGTTGCTTCGTCCATAATTAAAATAGGTGCATGTTTTAACAGCACACGTGCAATTGCGATGCGTTGGCGTTGGCCGCCGGATAATTTTACGCCGCGTTCACCAACGTGAGCATCGTAACCAGTGCGGCCCTGGTTATCAGTTAGCTGCAAAATAAAATCGTGAGCTTCGGCTTGTTTCGCGGCTTCAATCATATCCGCATCAGTTGCGTGAGGTTTTCCGTACAATAAATTGTCGCGAATAGAGCGATGCAGAAGAGAAGTATCTTGCGTGACCATACCGATTTGTGAGCGCAAACTTTCTTGTTGCACTAAAGCGATATCGTGACCGTCAATTAAAATACTGCCGCTTTCGACATCGTAAAAGCGCAGCAATAAATTTACCAATGTAGATTTACCTGCGCCTGATCGGCCAACAACACCAATTTTTTCGCCGGGTTGAATGTGTAAATTAAAATGGCTGATAACGCCGCCGTCACGTTTTCCGTAATGGAAATTCACATCGTTAAATTCAATACGACTGTGCGTTAATTCCAAGGGTTGTGCACCTTCCGAGTCTTGCACTTCACGCGGTACAGATAATGTATTTAGGCCATCTTTTGCGGTGCCGATGTTTTCAAACAGCGCGGACACTTCCCACATAATCCATTGCGCCATGCCGTTCAAACGCAATACCAAACCTATTGCCGCCGCAATAGCGCCGGTGGTAATTGCAAGGTTGCTCCATAACCAAATGGAAACAAAAGCCACAGCAAATATTAATGCGGCATTAATTGCCCACACGCTTGAGCTTAACGAAGTTGCCAAGCGCATTTGTGGATGAACTGTGCTTAAAAAATATTCCATGCCGCGTTTTGCGTATTCTGCTTCGCGGTTTGAATGGGAAAATAATTTTACAGTTGAGATGTTGGTGTAGGTGTCAACTAGGCGGCCAGTCATATCCGAGCGCGCATCCGCTTGACGCATTGCAGTCTTCGATAATCGCGGTAAAAAATAGTAAAGCAAACCCGCGTAGGCGATTAGCCATGCAACTAACGGCAATGCAAGGCGCCAATCGAGAGATGCTAACAATACTAAAATGCCGGAAAAATAAACGAGTACATACAAAAGTACATCGAGCAATTTCATAATGGTTTCGCGAACCGCCAATGCAGTTTGCATAACTTTCGTTGCAACGCGGCCAGCAAATTCATTTTGGTAAAACTGATAACTTTGACCTAATAAATAGCGGTGCGCCTGCCAACGAATTCGCATGGGAAAATTCCCCAAGAGTGTTTGATGCATAACCAAGCCATGCAGCAAAACCGTGATCGGCAAACCGAAAAGTACAATAGCGCCCATCATCAGCAATTCGTGTTGGGACTCTACCCAAATGCTTTGCGGTGTATGACTGTTAAGCCAATCGACCAGCTTTCCTAAAAATCCAAACAGCGACACCTCCATGATTGCAATGGCACCGGTCAGGAATGCCATTACTGCGAGGTATAATTCCAATCCGCGTGCATAGTAGCGACAAAATGCAAATAAGGTTTCCGGCGGCGCTTTAGGGTGTTCGGGCGGGAACGGCTTAATTAAATTTTCAAAAAATCGAAACATATGATCGGGTCACTTGGAAAAATATTTAATATCAATAGGGATTCAATGAGCGCGTGGAAATCCTGGTGAAATCTGGGACTTGGGGCGCAAAAATAGTAGGGCGAAATTTTATCACTTTTTGCTGCGATAAGCTTGTGTCAAAATGTTAGGATTGGCACCATTACTGACATAAAAATCCAGACCTTCCTTCATAAAATTTAGCCCAGAGAAATATAATGAAAAATGCGTTAGTCGTTTTTGCCGCTGGCTGTTTAGGGGCGCTTATTCAATGCGTTGTTATGTGGTTGTTTACCCGTTATGGAGTCACGCATTCGTTGCATGTGAATTTACCGGGGTCAATATACGCCGGTTGGTTATATCCTCGCATTGTGTGGGGCGGGTTGTGGGGATTTTTGTTTTTATTGCCGATACTTAGCAGCAGCGTGTTTGCGCGTAGTTTTGTTTTAGCGCTTATCCCGGCGGGCGTGCAATTGTTTGTGATTTATCCGCTTTATGAGCACAAAGGGTTGGCCGGGTTGTCCCTGGGAGCACTCACACCATTTCTTGTGTTATTTTTTTATTGGGTTTGGTCACTTGCCACTACCGTTACCTTGAAATTAGCTAAATAGATTTTGTAGGGATTTGTAAATGTCTTTGTTTAAAAAAATCGTTTTTACTTTTTTTATATTTTTCACTACATTCAGTTATGCGCAGTTTTTGCCCGATAATAAATCCCTTAACGTGCAATCGGTGCAGCGTTGGATGCAATCCAATCGTGATTTTTCCAGTGTCATGCAAGCGCTGGATGCCATGCATAAAACTGAAAATGATTTAAAACAATTTGAAGCCTTGCCTGCGACAGAACAAGATCAAAAAATCACCGTGTTCTTACAGCAGAAAAATCTACTTGAATCAGCCAATGCAATTTCTCTTCAACATGGTTGGAAATCCGTGGGTGAATATATGCGGCTGAGTACAAAATTAGGTAATGCAATCGCAGCTTATTTTTTTGCTGAAGAAACTGCAAAGCTATCTGACACGCAAAAAAAAGCAGTTATAGCAAAAACTGATGCTGCAGTTTTGAATGCTCCACCGGAAGATGTTGCCTTCGTAAAAAATAATGAAAAGCTATTGAAAGCCTACATTCAAAGTTATGCTAAAGGCCGTCAATAAGATTGAATTAAAAAAAGTTGAAAAAAATAAGGTTGAAATAAAAACGGGGTGATTTCTCACCCCGTTTTTATTTAATCGGTTAACACACCATTCCGGTAATCCTGAATAGCCTGCTCAATTTCATCAGAAGTATTCATTACAAAAGGACCATATTGTGCAATTGGCTCCTTCAAAGGAATTCCCGCCAATAAAATAAAGCGCGTGTCTGCGGTTAAGGCTTCTACAGAAATTTCATCGCCAGCGCCAAGTAATCCGGCATTACCAGCTTCTAATTTGCGTGCGTCTTCACCAATGGCAATTGCACCTTCATACACATAAATAAATGTGTTGTGCGTTGCAGGTATCGCGTGTGCAAATTTTCCGTTAAGTGGTAAATGCACATCCCAATAAATTACCTGGGTTGTTAAACCTTGGATCGGCCCACTAACAACTTTTCCATCAATAACTACGCTGTTGGCGATGACTTTAATACTACCGCCATTTTTCAAATCGACGATAGGAATTTCATTTGCTGGAATATCTTTGTAATGTGCAGGTTTCATTTTTTCTGCGGCTGGTAAATTCAACCACAATTGAAAACCGCGCATTAAACCTTCTTCCTGCTGTGGCATTTCGGAATGGATAATGCCGCGACCTGCGGTCATCCATTGCACATCGCCGTTGCGTAAATGGCCTTTGTTACCAATGTGGTCTTCATGCAACATGTGACCTTGTAACATATAAGTCACTGTTTCAAATCCGCGATGCGGATGCGCAGGAAAACCGCCGATATAATCACTTGCGCTTTCGGAGCCAAATTCATCAAGCATTAAAAATGGATCGAAGCGTGCTTGTTGAGTTTGCCCAAGGCTGCGTTTAATGCGCACGCCTGCACCATCGCTAGTGCCACGGCCGGGAATAATTTGCTGAAGCTGCTTTTGCATGTTGATCACCTTTAGTGTTGACGATTGCCTTAATTAGCATCCGAAAAGACGACATCTATAAATAACTTTTCACACTTGGCTGCCATGATTACATCATTTTCATGTAAGCCGTTAATTTTATGGGTCCACCAATTAACGGTGACTTTTCCCCATTCGGTTAATAGCGCAGGGTGATGATTAAACTCTTCCGCTACTGCACCAATTGCATTCGTAAATTCAAGCGCATTTAAAAAATTTTTGAATTTGTAGATACGCGTCAGTTGTTTAACACCATCTTTTTCTATTACCGACCATTCAGACAATTTCGCCAAAGCATCGGCCAATTCTGTATCTGTTACTTGCGGTGCTCCGGTTCGGCAAGCACCGCAGGTTTTTTCACTTAACTCGGTAATCTGATCAATCGCTTTAGTTTGATTGTTCATCTGCTATCCCCTTACCAGCAATCTCATCGATTAGTTTGCAAGTATGATAGCGCTATTACCTTATTAAGCAGCAGTAGAAACTGCGATTTGTTCACGAGCATTCGACAAGGATTTGGTTTTTGAATCGTCGCCCAAATTTAAACCCTCGGCATAAATATAGTTCACTGATTTTAAGCCAAGGAAGTTGAGGAACATATTCAAAAATCCAGTTTGTGTATCTGCTGGGCTGCCCGCATAAAAACCGCCGCGCGCTGCAACAATATGTACTGGTTTATCGTTCAACAAACCTACTGGGCCGGTCTCGGTATATTTAAAAGTCACACCAGCACGAGCTAATTGATCGAAATAAGCTTTCAATTGCGATGGCACTCCAAAGTTGTAAAGTGGAACGCCAATTACCAAAGCGTCAGCATTTTGAATTTCTGCGATTAAAGAGTCAGAAAAATCTACCAACGTTTGTTGCTCGGCAGTACGGCTTTCAGCTGGAGTGAAAAATGCTGTCACGTTAGCGCCATCTAAATGTGGAACTGGATTTTTCGCCAAATCGCGCACAACAACGTTGCCATCAGGATGGCTAGCTAACCAGTTTTTTACAAACTCATTGCTCAAAGTGCTTGAGTTACCGTTGTCGCTAAAGAGGCTACTGTTGATCTGTAATAAAGTGCTCATGTGAATATCCTCGCCCTTGGGCTAATTTCGTTTGTTTACATCATTTGTGTGATTGTTCAGGCGCTTTCGCCATGTAGCTATTAAATGATTTGACGAACGAATGATAAATAGCGATATTTGGTGGAATTTCATCGAAAAATTGGATCGATCCCTATGAATACACCCAGCAGCTCTGCCATTACCGAAAATAAAGTGACCTTGGAGCAATGGCGCGCCTTGTTGGCGGTAATCGATGCTGGTGGTTACGCCAAAGCAGCAGAGCAACTCAATAAAAGCCAATCCGCCGTTTCGTACGCAATCGCACAATTGGAATCCGCACTTGGGGTTAAAGTGTTTAACCTGCAAGGGCGCAAAGCAGTAGCAACGCCGGGAGGAGAACTTTTATATAGACGCGCTAAATTGCTATTGGAGCAGGCAGAGCGATTGGAAATGTCAGCCGGTTGCTTATCTGTACATGTCGAGCCCCTTGTAAAAATCGCAGTCGACATCATTGTTCCCCCCAAGAAAGTGCTTTATTGCCTTTCTTTATTTGCGAAAGATTTCCCTGATACGCGCGTGGAATATTTTGAAACCGTGTTGAGTGGTACTGAAGATGCAGTGTTGAAGCGGCAAGTTGATCTTGCGATTGGCGGCAATGTGCCAACGGGTTTTGTAGGCGAGAAGTTGATGACATCCAAATTTCATGGTGTCTCTAGCGCTAACCATCCGCTGCAAAACCTTGGTAGACCGGTGACGCTTGAGGATATGCGTCAGTATCGCCAAATTATCGTGCGCGACTCAGGGCAATATCGTCGCCACACAGTAGGTTGGCAGGAAGCCGAACAGCGCTGGACAGTAAGTCATATCAAAACATCGCTTGAAGCTATACGTTTGGGGATGGGTTACGCCTGGATTCCAGACGCTTATACCAAAGAAGATATTGAGGCTGGCACTATTAAATATTTGCCGGTAGAAATAGGCGCAGAACGTGAAGTTGCTATCTATCTTACCTTTGCTGACCGCGAGTTTGCCGGGCCAGCCACTAAAAAGTTGGCAGGGATTTTAAAAGAGTGCCTGCCTAAATCCTGCGCAGGGCTGCACGAATAACTACTGACACATGTTGTCAGTGCATAAATATACTATTCGCAATCCACATTATTTTGCTCAAATCACCTGACCGGAAATTTTTTAAACGCTATGAGTAAACTTTTTCAAGTTCAAAGTGAATTCGCACCAGCTGGTGATCAACCCGCTGCAATTGCCGGTTTGGTTAAAGGCATAGAGGCCGGTCTTGCGCACCAAACATTATTGGGTGTGACGGGTTCAGGTAAGACTTTCACTATCGCCAATGTGATTGCACAAGTTCAGCGGCCAACCTTGGTTATGGTGCACAACAAAACCTTGGCTGCGCAACTTTACGGTGAGTTCAAAGAGTTTTTCCCGAAAAACGCGGTGGAATATTTCGTTTCCTATTACGATTATTATCAGCCAGAAGCTTACGTGCCTTCGTCGAATACGTTTATTGAAAAAGATTCTTCTGTTAACGAACACATTGAACAAATGCGTTTGTCTGCGACTAAAGCGCTAATGGAACGTCCAGATGCAATTGTGGTTGCAACAGTTTCTGCCATTTATGGTTTGGGCGATCCACAAGCCTATATGAAAATGTTGTTGCATCTTGTACGCGGCGAAAAAATTGATCAGCGTTCGATTTTACGACGCTTGGCCGAGCTTCAATACACGCGAAACGATGTGGATTTTTATCGCGCAAATTATCGCGTGCGTGGCGATGTTATTGATATTTATCCCGCCGATTCCGATTGCGATGCAGTGCGTGTTGAATTATTTGATGACGAAATTGAGAGTCTTTCGATTTTTGATCCGCTCACAGGCGAAGTACAACATAAAATTCCGCGCATCAGCATCTACCCAAAATCACACTACGTGACGCCGCGCGAAACGATTGTGGATGCTATCGATGGCATTAAAGACGAGCTTCGCGGCCGCCTCGAACAATTGCGCGAAAATAATAAATTAGTTGAAGTTCAGCGTTTGGAAGAACGCACGCGTTACGATTTGGAAATGATGCAAGAGCTTGGTTACTGCAATGGTATTGAAAACTATTCGCGCTATTTATCAGGTCGTGCGCCCGGTGAGCCGCCGCCAACCTTATTTGATTATTTGCCGAAAAATGCGCTACTGGTTATCGATGAATCCCACGTAACCGTTTCACAAATCGGCGCTATGTATAAAGGCGACCGCTCGCGCAAAGAAACGCTAGTGCAATACGGTTTTCGGTTGCCGTCTGCGTTGGATAATCGCCCCATGCGTTTCGATGAATGGGAACATGCCGCACCGCAAATGATTTTTGTTTCTGCAACGCCCGGAAAATATGAAGCGGAATATGCAGGGCAGGTCGTTGAACAGATTGTTCGCCCTACAGGTTTGATTGACCCGGAAATTGAAATTCGCCCCGCAGGCACGCAAGTTGACGACGCGCTGTCAGAAATTAAAATTCGCGTTGAAAAAGATGAGCGTGTATTAATTACCGTTTTAACAAAACGTATGGCAGAGGATCTCACTGAATATTTGCAGGAGCACGGTACGCGTGTGCGCTATTTGCACTCGGATATTGACACGGTAGAACGCGTAGAAATTATTCGCGATTTCCGTATGGGCGAGTTTGATGTACTGGTTGGTATTAACTTACTGCGTGAAGGTTTGGATATGCCGGAAGTCTCTCTGGTATGTATTTTTGATGCGGATAAAGAAGGCTTTTTGCGGTCAGATCGCTCGCTAATCCAAACCATTGGCCGCGCCGCGCGTAACTTAAATGGCCGCGCGATTTTGTATGCTGATCGCATTACTGATTCTATGAAACGCGCTATCGATGAAACAGATCGCCGCCGCGAAAAACAAATCGCCCACAACACACTGCACAATATTACGCCAAAAGGCATCCGTAAAAATGTGCAAGATATTATGGAAACCTCAGTCGTTCCCGGTGCAGGTAGCCGTGCCGCACGCAACCGCGCCGCTGTTGCTGAAAAACAAGGCAAGTATGCCGTTACAGTAGACCCGAAAAATATTTGGAAGTCTATCGAGCTACTTGAAAAGCAAATGTTCCAAGCCGCAAAAGATTTGGAATTTGAAGCTGCAGCGAAATTGCGCGATCAGTTGGAGCAATTAAAGAAAAAATCGTTACAGATGTAAAACAGAAACGTAAAACTCACATGGATGTGACTAATAAATTCTTAAAAGCTAAATAAATTCCTAAAAGCTAAATAATAATGATAAAACTCTTTCTCCCCGTTTTATTTCCCTCCTGGCGCTTCTTCAGCAGTATCGGCCCATCGCCGCGTATTGAGTTTGCGTTATTGCAAAATGAAAATGATGAACCGGTATATTGGCAAGAATTTCGCCCTAAGCCTGCAAGAATCTCTTTTGTGAAAGGTTTATTGCTTTTGTTTCATAATCCACGATGGAACGAAACTCTCTATATAAATACTTGTGCGGAGCGTTTGTTTGAAGGTTATTCGGAAATGCGTGAGCAGGAAATTATGCGGCGTATTTTGGCGTCGATAAGTGTGGGAGAAATTATTGCGGATTCTAATATTTGTTATGTGACCTATCGCATAAGCGCTGTGATGCGTGAAGGGCAGGTGATTAGTCAGCCGGTAACCTTTATTGCTAAGCCTGCATTATTGAAGAGTGCTGCTTAATGGAATTGGAAACGGCGGTTCGTTTTTCGGAAATGATTCTTGCATTTGCATTGGCACAACAAAGCCTGGAATATTGCCGTGGATTGCAGCCAGAAAAAACGCTGGGTTTTATTTCGTTGCTGCTTTCTGTTTTATTATTGTTCGGGGTTCAGCCTGCTTTGGTGGAGGCTGGTTTATTAGTAGTTGCGATAATTTTATTGCGTCGGTTTCAAGGGCCTTATAACGGCGGAAGCGACTGTATGAGTATTCTGGTGTTGCTGTGTTTGTTTTTATCGCATGTTGCGCCTACAAAAATGTGGCAGGAAATTGCATTAGGGTATCTAGCATTTCAATTAAGCTTTTCGTATTTTCAGTCCGGCTATATAAAAATAATTAATGCTGATTGGCGCAGTGGTCAAGCGTTGAATGATGTATTTGCGATCACTGCTTACCCCCTTAGTGAAAATACTCAGCGCTTGGCAAAATCCTCCAACTCGATGTTAATTATGAGCTGGGTGGTCATTCTATTTGAACTTGCTTTTCCCTTTTCATTGCTGAATCAAAATGCATTAATTGCTGCACTAATGGTTGCTGCGTCTTTCCATCTGGCGAACGCCTGTTTATTTGGTTTGAATCGTTTTTTTTGGATTTGGCCTGCCGCTTATCCCGTTATTCTCTGGTTTCAACATCGATTAATACTTTCCTAGTGCATGTATCGCTCGCCCTGAGCCTGTAGAGGAAGCCAGCAAAATCCTTTGATTACTGTGCTCTCACTATGACTTGCAGATCAACTTCTACACGTTCAATAGCCGCGAAATGATCAAATTATGTTAGTGAGTTGCGATCCAGCGTATACTGCAGCCCACTTTTTAGAGCTTATCTGGACATCTGCATGGCAATCCCCAACAAAATACCTTATGACATCCTGTTTGATTTATGGCGCAATTGGCTGATGCAGAATGATTGGATGCCGTTGGATAAATGGTTGAAAAATCACCTGCGTAAAAACACCAATCCAAAATCTGAATTTGCATCGTCACAATCCAATAACCGCGAACTAAGTTTGTGTATGTTTTCGGCTATGCGCTATTTTCAATTGGCCTGTGCGATGGAAGAGAGCTATCAAAAGCAAGAGTTATTAAATTGGATCGAGTGGGATAAAAACTGGGTCCAATCGAGTGCGAAAAAAATCCCGGTTGCCGGATTTTGGTTTTGGATTGCTCTGCGGGAAAAGAATGAAAATGCCGGGCCAAAAGCTTTACGTGATCTAGCGGCTCGTAAAGCCTGGTTTGAAAAACTAGAACAATATTTCAGTGTTACCGAGCAACCCGAAGAAATTTTATTATGGTCTGGTTTGCGCCCACAATGGTTATCGTTATTAGAAGAGCGAAAATTAAAAAGCGAATGGTCAGATGAACAATTAACGGATTTTATTACACAGCAAAATATTGCTCCACCCTTATGGTTGCGTGTGCAAAAAGATTTTCCTATCGCTGAGGTTGTAAAAAAATTACAGCAGGATTCAGTTCATGTGGAATTGGATGATGATGGGCATTTATTTGCACGTGGCGGAAAACATTTGTCGGGAGCATCAGCCCATAAAGAAGGTTGGGTTGAAATTCAGGATTTAGCGAGCCAGCAAATCGCTCTAGCTATTGATGTGAAAGCTGGCCAAAAAGTCTGGGATTGTTGCGCCGGTGCGGGTGGGAAATCTTTAGCGATAGCAGCACGTATGAACAACAAGGGCGTTGTTATTGCGACTGATTTGCATGGTTATAAATTGGAAGAATTGAAACGCCGTAGCAAGCGCGCTGAGTTCCATAATATTCGAAGCTTTGAATGGGCGGGCGATGAACCACTGCGCTTACCGAAAGAAGTTGCGCAACAACAAGGATTCGACTGGGTGTTAGTCGATGCGCCTTGTAGTTCCGCTGGAACCTGGCGTCGCAACCCGGATGCACGCTGGCGTTTAAGTGAATCTGATACGCAAGAATTGATTACACTGCAACAACAAATCCTAACTAACGCGGCAAAAGCGGTGCGTAATAAAGGTCATTTGGTTTACGCAACGTGCAGTTGGCAAGTTAGTGAAAATGAAATGCAAGTAGAATGGTTTGTGAAAAATAATCCCGAATTTACCGTGCTAAGCCAAACAATGTTAGGCGCACCACAGCAAGATTCTGATGCGATGTTTGTTGCGGTTTTACAGAAGGCCTAAGTAATCCACTTCAAATAATTATCTAAATAAAAAGGCTGAATGAAAAATACATTCAGCCTTTTTATTTGTCTTTAATTTCGTTTTTTAAATTCGTTATTTAATTAATTTTCTATTTCGGTTCCGTAATTTTTGTTGCTGGAATATAGCCTGAATCTTCCAGCCAATCCGCAAGTCTATCCGGCCATGAATGCAATCCCTTTAACTTGATGCGAGTACCCATGTTAAATGCGTGATCACCCTTGGCAAATAAATGAATTTCTGCAGGGATTTTTGCAGCATGATAAAGCTGAAGCAAATCAATAATGGGCTTTGCGCAGCAGGCGTCGTCCATAGCGGCAACCATAAATGCGGGTGGTGCATTTGCATCTATTTTAGTAGGAACCCAAAGTGGCCCTGGATAAACCAAAATTTGAAAATTAGGTTTACCATTTGCACGATCAATTAGATCTTTTGCTTTAGCATCGCCATCACCGGTACCGTAAGCAACGCTCGCAACTACTTCACCGCCTGCTGAAAAACCCATTATACCTAGCTTGTTAGGATCAATACCAAATTCCTTGGCGCGGCTGCGAATTGTGCGCATTGCACGATAGGCATCCTGTTGTGGGTGTATATCAAGTGAGTAGGGCGAGCCTTCTTGCCTAGCCAAGCGATATTTTAAAACGAAGGCGGTAATGCCCAATTTATTTAAAAATAGAGCAGCATCTCGACCTTCAGATTTATACACCAAATTTCTATGCCCACCACCCGGTGCAATTAATATTGCAGTTCCATTTGCTATTTCTTTTGCAGGTTTGAAGACAACAATCGATGGATTATTAATATCACGAACCCACCAATCTTCGGCTTGTTCTGGAATATCTTTTAATTTTTCAAAACCGGGAGCGCCGTTTTTCCACAAGTGAATAACTTCTGGCTCATCTGCAGCATTTGAATTTATCGCTAGTAACGCCAAACAACCAATAATGAATGCGCCGATTATTTTTTTCATAGTGAATTTCTCAACGTTAATTTAACTCCATTACTAATCTGAATCCCAATGTTTCGGTGACGTATCCAGCAGGGATGTTATCGCGTGCACTCGTCATTAAACGCTGCACGTTATCTTTTGTAGAGCCGCCGCGGACTACGCGACCCTGACACTGTTTTTCATCATAAGCACTGCCATTTGTAGGCACACCGTTGTAGTTATCTTGATAACAATCTTGCACCCACTCTGAAACATTTCCGGCGGTATCATAAACCCCAAATGCATTGGGCGTGTAATTACCAACGGGTGCAGTTTTGCTGCCGAATAAACCTGAAAAATTACTTAAACAACCACGTCTGCAATTACCTTTGCCTTTAGCTTCTTGTTCATTATCACCCCACCAAAAACGTGTTGTACTTCCTGCGCGAGCGATATATTCCCATTCCGCTTCAGTAGGTAGACGAAATTTTTTCCCAGTGGTTTTAGTGAGCCATTGCGCGTAAGAATTTGCATCATCCCAACTCACATGAATAACAGGGCGGTCTTCGCGGCCCCAACCATTGTCGCCAGGAAAAGGTCGGTTCGTTGATTGCGCATAAAAATCATATTCGGCAAAAGTAATTTCATATTTAGTAATCGCAAATGCTTTAGTGAAGGTCACTTTATGAGCAGGTGCGGTATGCATATTAGTGTCGTCGCCCATCACGAAATTACCGGCTGGAATACGAATTAAGGCTGGCGTATTTTTGCCAGCGTTAACCAACGTTGACGCTGCAGAATTTGAATCTGCATCCGTACTAACTTCCAGTTGGAATGCAGTGCGAAGTGCGGCTTGTTTTATTTCAATCCATTCGGTTTTGGTTTTGAATCCAGCTTTACTAATTTCTACACGGTAACGACCAGAAGCTAATTCCACTCCGTCTTTATATTTATCCGGCACATTTAACAAACGTATGCGCGCATCTTCTGGAGTAGTCTTAATCGTCAATGCATATACAGGCGCAACTGATGAAGACTGAGTTGAACTTTGATCAGATGCCTGCACCGAAGACTTTTCAGCAACTTGTCGTGATTCTTCGGCCAGTAAACTTGCCGCACTGGATGGCGTGCTCGATTGTGCAATAGCCTGCGATGATGTCGCCTGCGTTACTGCAACTGGTATTTCTGCATTGCGTGGTAGAAAAAGATCAGCTGTAGCGCGCGTTGCGCTATTTAAAAAAGATGGTAGTTGATCTGCTTTGCGAGAAGAAGTGGATTGCAAAACCACACTGAATGCACACCAAATTAATACCAGAACCAACAATAAAAAGAAAATTTTGCGAATACTTTTGGCGTTAACAAAAAGCTGAGCGTTTATATGAGTCGGCTGTTGAATACGCGTCGCAAAAATAGTTGGTGCTACTTCGCTTCCAAATACCGAATCATTCGCTTGTTTTCTATAATGAAAACGCTCTTCTTTGTTCCAGCGAAGATTTTTTAATTTTATCCAGCGCGATTTTACAACGCTATTCATTGCAAGAATCAGCGCCTGCATTAACGCCATGATCGACAAATCTTCCGGTGCAGAATTAGTGATGTAAGGTGCGCGTGTTGCGGTTTCTAATTGCTCGATAGAAGAGCTAACTTCCTGCCCGGTTTGGAAACGCTGTGCTGGATCTTTCGCCAAAAATTTTTCAAGAATTTTTTGATAAGCCTGATATTGCAATGGCAATTTCGGAATAGGCGCGCTGATATGTTTTAGCGCAATCGTAACCGCGTCGTCACCTTGATAAGGCAATGCGCCAGTTAACATTTCAAAAAAAACGATTCCCAAACTATACAAATCTGATCGTGCATCTACCGGTTGGCCGCGCGCTTGCTCCGGGCTCATGTAATGAGGTGTTCCCACCACAGTGCCAACATGTGTCATGCGCGAAACGCCCACAATTCCTTTGGCAACACCGAAGTCAGAAAGCACTGCAGAATTATCGGCACGGAATAAAATATTTTCCGGTTTTATATCGCGGTGGATGTAACCTTTTTCGTGGGCATGATCAAGTGCATTAGCGACTTCTTTGGTGACTCGCAAGGCTTCTTCGCCAGTTAAGCCGTTAATCATTTTGTCGTGTACTGATCCGCCCGGTAAATAATCCATGGCGATGTAATTTAGATCTGCTTCGCGGCCAATATCATAAATAGCAACAATATTAGGATGAGATAATTGACCAACAATAGTTGCTTCGCGTTGAAAACGCTCGCTAAATGCGGGGTCGCTTGTCAAGCCGGGATTCATGACTTTGAGTGCGACAATACGCCCCACGCTAATTTGAATCGCGAGGTAAACCGTGGACATTCCACCTTGATTAATTTTACGGATTATTCGATAACCCGGAATTTGTAGTGCCATATAATAAAAATATTCTTATTGCTTAAAATATAATTTTTTATTTAAGCGTGTTAATCAGTACAACTAATAATGCAATAATTGCGCTGAAAAAAATAACAGCATCAATTTTTCGCTTATGGGTTACTTCAGGAATCCATTGCCAAAATTTTGTAGCTACGCGCTCTTGAACAATCGGCGATTCGATAATTTGCAGCGTAATATTATCGTGACCACCGCTGGTTAGTGCCTCATGTAATAATTGATCTACAGCCGTTAAAGTGTTTTGGCTGTGTTCCAGAATTTGCGCAATCGATGTATCGCTCAACTCGTCGGTTAAGCCATCACTGCACAACAAAATCCATTGATTGGGTTGCCACTGCCCTTGCGTAATATCAACTTTAACTTGAGCAAGTTCTTGCATCCCCAAGCATTGAGTAATGATATTTTTGTCGGGATGATTTTCAACTTCGGCTGCGGAAATTGCGCCTGAAGCGAATAGCATTTGCACGTAGGAGTGATCGGTAGTTAAACGCGTTAATTCACCGCCGTATTCGTTAGGCGTCCACAGATAAGCGCGGCTATCGCCGACCCATGCAATTTGGTAATTTTTTTTCTGACTCTGTAATGCAACAACGGTGGAGCCCATACCATGAGCGCCAATGCCTTTGTCAGCAGAAGTCAAAATAGTTTGATGGGATTTTTGAATTGCATCAGAAAGAGAGAAGGGCGCCCCCTTTTTAGCAAAATCTTCAAAGGTATCGCGAACGATTGCGCTGGCAACCTCACCAGCTTCGTGTCCACCCATGCCGTCGGCCACAACCCATAAATCTGCATTAGGCGCATTGAGAAAACAATCTTCATTGTTTTCACGCTTAAGGCCTGGGTGAGTCGCGGCACTATACTCAAGTGGATGAAGTAGCGTCATTGCTAGGGCTCAGTCTATTTAACGTTATCCCGCTATAATCGCTGATTGCGCGATTTTTTTCCATTTTCAAATCAACCTTTTCAAATACATATTCAAAGAGGTTGATTTGATGGTAATTCAAAACCGGGACGAGAGACTATACCCAATTTAATAGAAAATCGTGTTCTTTAAAGTTGAACGATTTCCAAGCCCAATGCTTGCAGTTTATCTTGCTGCGCAGCGTGACTGACCACACCTATGCTAGCTTTTTCCTGCAATAAATAATGATCCGCTACGCGAACCAAATCTGCCAGCGTGACTTTTACAACGCGATTGCGAAACAGTTCGCGTTTTTCGCGGGTGCGACCAAATAATTCAGCCTGATAAGTCGTTTTTGCTTCGCCTGCTGGAGAGCCGGGCTTATCAATACTTCCTACTACGCCTAATATCGCTTCTTCGAGAGATTGTTCGGTATGTGGATTTTCTTTTAACCACTGCAGCGCCGCATCGAAATCTTGCAGTGTTTCACTTAAACGTGGATCTCTATAAGAATAGAAGCGAAACGCGGCAATAGTATTATCCTGACTTGCTCCACCCCCGTAAGCGCCACCTTGTTCACGAATAGCGCGATGTAAATACCCATTCCGTAAAAATCCACCGAGCACTGTTAAAGCTGCTGCATCGGGATGATCTGCCGGTACTGTGGGATAGGCCTTCGCACAAAAGTTAACTTGCGTATTGGTGAGCCACGCTTGTTTGATTTGATTTTGAACTGGTGGAATTTTGAAGCTGGCAAAATTTTCTGTAGCTGTCTCAGCTGGCCAGAGTTTCGCGAGCGCATTTCGATAAGTATCTAAATGTTCATCTTCACCAACAATTAAAAATTGCTTGGGCGCGCGTAACATAAGCTGATGAATTTCTGCCAAGCCATTAGCGAATTCGACTAATTTTTCATTATCGTCCAACTGATTATCTAAACGTTTTAATTCAGCGATGCCCAAAAGACCACCTAGTTGATGCGCAAGTTTTGCAGCAGGGCTCATGCCTGCGCTTGCCAAGGTCATCGCTAAGCTGTGGCCGTGACCAGTAACACTTTGCTCTGAGCGCGCGCGCTTTTGTGCGATGAGTTCTCGCAGGCGTTCATGCTCATCGAAACGAACTTGTTGCAAAGTTGATTGCATTAATTCGCTCATAGCAACTTGATTTCGGTTTAATGCTTTTGCAGACACGGTTATGTAAGCATCAATTTTTTGTACGTCATCGCCGGTGCCGCGAATGCTGCTGAATGCGCGAATTGCACCTACCACTTCGGCTTGCCAGCGTTGTACATCTAAATAATCTTTTTCGCCAAGCGCCAATTCGGTTAAACAAGAGCAATAGAAAGGCAAAAGTTTTTGCTGTGCATCACTCAGTGCAGGCATTTTGAATGTGATTTGTTGATACACCAAACCGTTAGTGCCTGCGCTATAAACTCGCAGAGGATAGCCATTTAATAATTCATGGGAGCCTGGCGTGTAATGCAAATGTTCTGGAACATCTTCCAACCCAACTTTGGGCAAAACAGTCTCGTCGTCTTCCTGAATTTGGCGTGCTTGTAGTGCGTGAGTGCGTTCAATAATTTTTCGTTTATCTTCTTCGGTTAGCTCAGCTTTTAAAGTTGCAAGACGTGCAATTTCTGATTGCTGAACTCGTTCGTTTAATTGGGTATCAGGTTTCATGATTAAACGAACGCGATGGTTATTATTTAATAACCACTTTTTAACTAAGGATTGAATAAAATCTGGCTGCTTAATTTTTTGATGCAAACCTATTAACGCCGCATCCATATCCAGCAATGCTATTGGATCGCCGCGATGCGTTGCTGAGGTCAATCCCGTTAAAATAAGCTGCAAACCATAGGGATAACCATCGCCGCCAACTTCACGTTGTTGCAATTCAAGTTGATGCAAGGCTGCTTCCAACTCTGAAAGCGCTACACCCTCTGCAGCAACTTTTTGCAAAGTTGAAAAAATTAATTCTTCAACTCTAGGGACATTTTCAATACTACAACCTTCAAGCCCACATACGAATGCCATTTCGCGGGATGAATCATCCATGCCACACAAAGGCGAGGGCGCCTGACCTAAATCAGTGGTCTCCAGTGCTTGTTGTAATGGTGATGCAGAGTTATCGAGCAAAATATTTGAGAGCAATTGCGCTTCAAGACTTTCTTCTAAATTAGTTGTTTTGCCGAGCAACCAGGCGAAAACAACATGGTTTTTATTTGCCAGGTCTTCGTCATCTTCCGCAGGGTAATATTCTTCCACTGCAATCGGCGCGTGATAGCGTTTTTCATCCGGGACGCTAATAACATCATTCAACTTTTCAAAACGCGAAAGGGCTTGCGCTTCAAATTTTTCCTGGTGAGTAGCTGCGGGAATATCACCGTAGGTCATAAAAATTGCATTGGTTGGGTGATAATGCGTGCGGTAAAAATTTTTCAGTTGTTGATAAGTCAAATTTGGAATTTCTTCCGGCTCGCCGCCACTGTTAAAATGATAGGTAGTAGTGGGATATAAATACTTACACAGAGTTTGCCAAATTTGCGATGGCACCGAACTCATAGCGCCTTTCATTTCGTTGAA
>Ga0247741_1000297_pt1 | contig 30296 bp, 30 predicted proteins | sample UWRJL213509R2_FD_180945 | JGI IMG/M metagenome (GOLD analysis project Ga0247741, IMG submission 180945) | Plant litter microbial communities from Arlington Agricultural Research Station in Wisconsin, United States - UWRJ-L213-509R-2 | ecosystem: Environmental > Terrestrial > Plant litter >... | reverse complement strand
AGCTACCAGTCGCAATATGCATATAACTATGACCTATGGTACACATACCAATTCGCCCTGCAACTTCTCCCCCTGGTCCTTGTGAACGCGCCTCCTGATTCCCACCTCGCATGCATTGCCACCAAATGCATATTCAGCTCTTTCTGCACCGCATACCCACAGGAAACAAGGAGGGCAAAGAAATCTATCGCGCGGTACCTCCGTCGATGTCGATCTATTAGAGCTATAAGGGAAAGGGTTGTTGTGGACGTTATGAGTGAAATGAATGTAGACTAGAGTTGGATAGTCACCTGGTATCTATCGACGCAAAGTTAGTAACATTATTGTTCTCTCTCTTACTTCCGATACAATAGTCACAATTTGAACTCGACACGCAAGTCGAGGACAGATATACCCCATTCAATACGCTACTATCATCTGATTTATGTCAAGGGCAATTACCCTAAATATACACAACTCCTCTCCTATGTTCTTTGCAACGCAATAACACTACGGACTGACTCTTCTCCATATACCTCATATTCAAACCACAGGGTATCCGCGCCTTGCTCAACCACCTGACTATCTCCTTGGTCATATCCTTCATCTTGTTGTCCCGGCTTCATCCACCATTGTCAAATAAACCATCAACACCGCATGGCCCTCGCTCGTATATCCAAATGCACGCACGACTTTGTGTTTCGCCTGTGTATTCGGTGGGGGCGGTTTCTTCTTCCTACTCGTTATCAGCGTTAGTGTTGATGGGAATCCTGATCCGCGTATCCTGGTGTGCAGAAGCGAAATCAACAGGCGACGGGGATGAGACTGGTGTAGGGTGCCGTATCGGGTTTGCGTAGAGTGACTTGAGGATCGGTTGGTGGTAATGGGGAGTTAGACGATGAAACCAGAGGCGGTTGGATCTTGAAAGCGGAGGAGAGCACGAAGTAAGTCCCGATGCACTGAAAGCCAGAATTGATGAGCGAAGAAATTGGTAGAAAGGAACTCGGCGAGTACATACATTGGCGCAGGACGAATAAAAGATTGTAAGGAAATACATGTGGAAGCTTGTTGCCAGTTGGGAAAAGAAAAGGATGAGCATCAGAGCTTCGTTGGTGCCTTGCTTGGTGCCGTCGTAACCGTCCAACATACCCGATGAGCTGCTTCAATTTGCTTCGATCCAACTCGCGATCGTCATCCGACCCGTCCGCATCAACGCGTCATCTTCTCCTCGGTGCCTTCTTTGCCAAACACCCGCCTCCCTCCAATGCATCAGCCGCCTAGCGCTCTCCAGATCTCCCACTCGCGCCACTTCGGATTCTCACCGATCTCATCCGTTGCCAATCCTCTCGAGCTCCAACCCGAGGCACGAACGAACGACAAACGGGTCCACTCTGAGTCTTGAGTTTCGAAACCTTGAGGAAACTGAATGAGACGCAAAAACGCTTATATCCGCACCAGCAACCACGTGCAACGACCTCCCAATAGCGATGCGATTGCCAGTGGGCACGACGTTCCTGGCCGATGGTGTATACCCTGCAAGTAGTCGATTGTGGATGAGAGTATGGTTCCAGGTCGTCCTGAGTTCGGGATGTGTGCCGATACCAAGCGTCGAATGTATGTTCAAAATCAAGGTAAGCCACAAGCTGTGCAAGGTTGATCAATAATGTCGACGCATCCAGTCAGGCCAAGGATTTCGAGTGACCGTATATTGAGCCGAAAATGACGAATACTTGATCGCCTCCCTTCCAAAACATATTCCAAACGTTGAAACGCACGCCGAACCCGCTTCGAGATGAATAATGGCCAAGAGTACCTTCGGAACCTGCTTCGCCCTTTTCACAGGTCCTAGCCACTTCGAGTTGCCAGTGACAGAGAGAGGAAAGATGTGGGGTGCCAGTAGGGAGGAGCTGACGGAGAAGGGGAATCGTAAAGTGTCTGTACTGCCTTGCGCGAAAGATTTTGGAGAGTGCGTGCTTCGTGGATACGACCGGCTTGGACGTAGTAAAGGAGCTGGGAAGCAGTGGGAGGAGATTTCTCTGGTTCTTCGTGTCTAACCCGACGAAGAATGAGAAGACAATCTTGAGTACATGTCATTGCCTTCCGTCGGATGATGAGTCCTTTGAGTCCGCTGCGCTGGAGTTGGTGAAAAAATCCATGAATGACGAGAGCAAAAGCCAAGCGACACGGGTGAGACTCGAAGAGTTGACGTCGACGGCATATAGGGCTAGGTAGTTTAGAGGAGAGGAGAAGGAGGATCGGAATCGCAACGCTTCAGCACGCGCGCGCACCGCAGACGGTTCTTGAGCTTGAGCTTGATGCATGGCGGCTGCTGGGCAAGGTGACATCAGACTGCAGTCGAGTCGAATTCTGCGGACGTCCTGTCCGACGTCACCGACGTCATCCTCTCTTGGTCCCCTTCTTCGGCAAACAATCATCCTCCACACGCGCCAGTCCTCTTGAGATCCAACCCACGAACGAATCGACTCCGAGTACGAGTCTCTGACCGTCAACAACCATTTGCCTATATCCGCAGAGGCCTCAAGGCCTCAATGCATAAGCCTCCACTCCGAATGCCACGTTCAACCTCGGACACACACCAAACTGTAGTCCTGGGTGGGGTGTACGACGTGTATTGGTTCAAGATGTGCATCGTCGTTGGGTGGCCACTGAACTTGATTAGAGGTTTGGGCTTACAGAGAGGCGTGAAAGTGATCATGGTGCTGGTATGAAGGTTGTGTACGAGAAGAGACCTCGGCGTCGCTCCTAGTCCAGTTGAATTGGCGTTGACGGTTCTTCGCATTTTCGTTTTGTCATAACCTCGCCTCCTTCCTCCAGGCTGGCACCCTCTCGTCCAATAAGAGTAGAATTCGCCCAATATTATCCAGTCGAAGACTTGAACATTATCGGCTACGCGGATGTGACCGGAGCAGAGGTCGTTGTTCCTACGATCTAGGGGTTTTGTTAGCACGGAAATGGAGAAATAAGTGAGGGAAAAGCAAGACGCACCGACACGGCGATATCAACATCCACGCGGGTCGTCTTCCTCATTGTCTGAGAACACCCCAACCCATCTAGTAAGGGATTTGTCAAAGGAGGCGGAGTGTAGACACTACCTCCGCCTCAACGAAGTTACAAGCTGGACCGAAATAATCAGCATCATTAGCAAGCGGCACGAAGGAGGGATAAATCGTACAATTGAAATAGCGTCCACTCCGAAGGAAGTTGGACGTTAACCATCAACGTCGAGAGCCGAGAACAGAGGTCGAGGATAGCCTATAAACCGGATTCCCAGTCAACTTGAGCGAAAGTTAAACGATCAGTCGATACGCATGTTGGAGAGACATTTCGGTTTGTTTCAGTTCTGTGTTCTAGGCAATAGAACTTGGATATAGCTAGAGGTGGATGAAATGACGAAAGTTGAAGTCGAGAGGGCGATGGGGGTTTGCAGCGTTGACGAGGAGATCAACTGATGACGTTGGATCGAGAATTTCGGAAAGCTTCGAGCTTCAGTGTCGGGTCGGGTATTACTGCCTCGTACTCGTGTTCAGTACGTTCAGTGGTTGGGCAGTCACGAGTTGATAAAGTCCGGCCAGGTCAACCACCCGAAGGGCTAGGTAGTTATAGAGGGAAGGAGTGGAACCGCAGAGGTGGTTGTGGGTTGTGGTCGTGAGTAGGACGACAGATGGCTAGTTCTTGATGTTGAGCACGTTGATGGACTCGGTGACGGTGATGAGTCGAATGTGGCAACAAACCGGCCGAAGAAAGGAAGGTGGTGGCATCCGGGCTCGTGTGTTCTTCCGAGGATGTCCGGTCGAATCCATCGTCTGACACGTTCGCGTCAACACATCGCCGACGTCATCCTCTCCTGGTCCACTTCTTTGATGGTTCTTGCAAGACTTCGAGGCGGGACTTGCCCTTCCATGCAGTATCTCCCCTCCAAGTAATCGCTCCGAAGAATCAGGAGGGTACCCTCCCAATATTTACCACGTTCTTGGCGCCAATACTGCGTGCACTCCCAGACACCGAAGGCCGTTGAGATTGCCACACCAGTTGCCCCGACCCAGCTCTCCCGCCCACTAGCGCGTTCTGTTGAACATAAGACGCCGGCTACAGTTGCGAGGTCTTGGTCGGTCTTCACAGAATGAGACGAGATGAAGGTAGGGACCATCGTCGTGGTCTATGGGTATTAGTTAGCATGAAATAAGGGATGACATTAGCACGACGCACCCGACACTATTAGCATCCTCGTTGTGGGCTAGCACGAGTCATTCAACTACATTCGGGTTCCTCTAACCACCCCGGCATGACCTCCATTCCCACCATTGACGGTCGTCCTCCTCGTTGTCCGGGAACAGCCCAACCCACTGGTATGGGTTTATTGAAGGAGGCGAAATACGACGACTACCTCCACTTCGACGAGGATAGCTAGCAACATGGCGTGTCACGACAAGCTGGACAAAATAATTAGCACCCCTCAGGAGGAAAGAATGACGAGACGTACAATTAGAACCTCGCTGACTTCGAAGGAAGCTGGTGGTCGATGTTGATGTTAAAGGTCAACGTTGAACGAAAACGTCAGGTATTGAGAACCTAGTATCAAGAACGAGATTGAAGCCAGCTTTCAGACCTAGGTCGCAGTCAACTTCAAGTTAAGCCCTGTGTCTTCAGCGAAAGGTGAGCCAGGCATTGTCAGGGGTCTGCAGCGTCGACATTTGACCGGCTTTCTAGGGAATCGATGCTTGGAGTTTGGTTGTAAGCTTGAACCTGGAGGATATTATTCGATGATGTTCAGTCAAGAACTTAGAAAAGCTTCAACTGCCGAGCCACTGTCGAATTTGTCTGCAGTGCATGAAGGGCACATGACGCTGAATATCTTTACCGGACCGGACCGGTTGAAATGTTGAGCAATGCTCTGAGCTCTAGCCTCTCTGAGTCAAGCGATCGCTCTGTCCAGCTCAGTCAAGACCAGGGGAAGAAATGCCTCTACGAAGCAACTCTTTTTTTTTTTTTGTTGAATTTACTTGAATTACTTACTCTGGGCTTCCCACTGGCACTCCGCGCACCACCTCAAAGGCTCGATTGAAGTTGACAGACGCTGTGACCAGACCTGGATTAAGCGCCGTGCAAAGATTACAAGGACATGTGTTGGTGTCATCGCAGGTCTCTGGTGGCATCTTGTTTGATTATGGTCAAACATCACTTGGGGATGGGGGACTCAAGCTCGTGCATAGCTATGTCCAACTTAGCTGTGCAAGTTTCTCCAGCTGTTTCTCCGACAATTGCTAGAAAAAGCACTTTTTGGCAGCGTGGCTGCGCTCAGCACAGCCAATAACGTATGTAACACGATCCTGCAAGTTGGTCTTACTTATATCGATAACCATTACCAGCAGCTCGAGCTCGAGCTCGCCCACGTTCCTGTCCCTGGTTCTCGCTCACGTCAAATGCAGCCAATGCTACCACCATCCGCCTACTCCATGATCAACGCAAAAAATTTACACATCTCAGGTGGAACTTTCACGGAGCAGAATAATTATGGGTCCGCTAGCGGGCGAGGTGAACCATTCGTTCAATAATTTTTGAAGGCTTTGAGCTGATGCTAGGTTGGTCCATGTTAGCTGGATTCAAGATCTTGACGAAGGCCGCGGTACCAAGCGCCTTCTACGACTATCATGGTCATGAATTCGATGTACCTCGATGCCACAAGAATACTTGAGTGTCAGTCCTGGAGAAGATTGGCGACTGGGTCGACCTCGTTATCCACTTCACGGCTTTTGTTATGTGGTTGTATGGGGCCGCCGGCGCTGGAAAATCTGCCATTGCTCGAACTATGGCCGAGATCCTGCATAGTCGACAGCAATTGCTGGCGACATTCTTCTTTTCACGTGCAGATTCCTCGCGAAATCAAATCAGATCTGTCATCCCGACTCTTGCTTATAACATCATTCTTTCCGTCCCAGAATCTCTTTCCCTAATCGCCGCCAAAATTGAGCAAGATCCTCACGTTTTTCAACGTCCATTTGACCATCAATTGCGGCAAATCATCCTCGAACCGCTTCAAGACATCTTCCAGCAGAAGGGTCTATTGCTTCAAACAGTAATTGTCATCGATGGACTGGATGAATGCTTAAATCATGAAGAACGGATTGCCCTTTTGCACGCAATCTCGATAAACGCAGCGCAGTATTTCGTGCCGCTCAAGTTTCTTATCACCAGTCGACCCGAAGTCCCAATCGCAAGGGTCTTCGGCTCCACCCCCGTTGCCGAGGCATCCACACGACACTCGCTGGACGACGAACCCGGATCAATAGAGGATGTGGAGTATTTCCTGTCCGCCAAGTTTGACGAAATCCGGCGCACTCATCCATCGAGGCGCTACATTCCTCACGACTGGCCGCCGTTTGAGGCAATAACAGATCTGGCGCAGAAGTCGTCGGGCCAGTTCATCTATCCAGCAACAATCATCAGATTCATCTCATCACATCGACATAACCCAATGCTCCGCCTCGGGGTCGTCTTGAGATTGCGGCCACTATCAGGAGAATCACCTTTTGCGCAGCTTGATGCGCTGTACAGGTATATATTACTCTCTTGCGAGAACGTAGAGCTGGCTCTGCACATCATTGGGATGTGCTTCTTGAAGACAGAAGACATATATGTTCCATGGAGTACTGACGGTTATTACGACTTTCCCTTTCGAATAACAACTCCAGAAAACATGGAACGAATCCTCAGTCTAGGTCCTGGAGATGTACAGCGTGGTCTAGAAGACTTGGGCTCCCTTATCGAATATAAGAGTGATGACATACCACTTCGTGTCCTTCATGCTTCTCTCTTCGATTTCTTATCAGATCCCACTCGATTCTCGGGCCTCCCATTCAACCTTGCAGCCATACACACCAATCTGGCCATTTGGTCCAGTTATCTTGATCCTTGGCATGTCAATGTTCAGATCAACAATCGTCACCGTGAGTCTGATATATTATACTGGCTATTTCTCACCTGGGAGAGAGCTCCTTGAAACTATGCTAATATTACGCATCTGAGACAGGTGTTCTATTCCCGTTATTCTATTCTTCGATATTGCAAGCAAATCCTACGGATGAGCTGGAGGAGAGGTCCCAACAGATGACCTTGCCCGAACCAGCTTTGCCAGACGACGGCAATATACATTCTAGCGATATTTTATACCATTACCCGTATGTCATCGATTATCTGCAAAACTCGGTACGTACACTCCAGTATGAACCGTACCTCTGATTTGGCTGACATTAAATCAAGGCATTCAAAAACAGAAACGCGCTCTATATTCGCCACGTTGAGCTCTATGAGCAATATGTCCCACCACTGCTACAGCTCTATGAGCGGGATTGCCCAGGTTTTTGTGCTCGTCTCGCTCTCAGCTACAAGGGACGGGGTTCACATCGCTCGTCCACGGAGATTTGGTGGAGAAAATATTTAGTTTTAGCCCCAATAGCCCACTCACAAGATCATGATCTGGGTGATCTCAGTGACTGCTACATACCAAAGACTGTGTTAGAATCGGGAGTACATCCACTACTGGCATCCATCTTGGCCCCACGGGTTCCCCAAACATGCCAGGAGACAGCCATATCCTGTATACGTTATCTCCAGTCCGGCGGCCACTCTGTTAAGAGTCGAAAGTCACTGAAACCCCTTCTCAAGTCAAGATATTTCACAAGATTGAAGATGCTACCATCTCTTTCACGTTTTCGAAAAAGACGACACCGCCATTCAAGTGGGCGCTGCTTATTGGATGAGCAAGATCTCCACTCCATGTGGTGGGATGATCATCCAGAGCGTCCCTACGACCGCATTCGTCGCAAGATAGGTGTGCGAGTTCCCCTCCGCTTCTTCAGCTACCGGTCAGAGTACGCGTCTAATTATGACCTATGGTACACATACCAATGCGCCCTGCAACTTCTCCCCCTCGTCCTTGCAAACGCGCCTCCTGATTCCCATCTCGCATCCATTGCCACCAACTGCACTTTCAATTCCTTCTGCACCGCGTACCCACAAGAAACAAAGAAAGCAAAGAAATCTATGGAGCGGTACCTCTCTCGATGTTGGCCTATTAGAGCTATAAGGGAAATGGTTGTTGTGGACATTATGACTGGAATGGATCTAGAATAGTTACCTGGTATCTATGGACGCAAAATTTCACTGAAGATAGTTCTAGGTAATTTCGATACAATATTCATAATCTGAATTCGACACGCGAGTGAAGGATAGATGTAACCCACTCAAACCCGATGAGCTGCTTCAACTTGCTTCAATCAGACTTGCCGCATCAACAACGTCATTCATGTGATCCTTTCCTCCCCTCGTCACCTTCTTCGTCCAACACCCGTCGTAAAACGATCTCTTCACGCCTCCTGCATATAGCTAATGGATGAAACACGCTCTCTAACTCTCCCTCATGCGGGTACCTCACACTCGTCCACAGCCAGTCCTCTCGATCTCCAACTCCACGTCCAAACGAACCAGCGAATCTACTCAAAATCTGAGAGCCTTCAAATAAAAAGGCGAGACCATGACTCCATAAATGATGGGATAGAACAAGAAGTTGATTTTTTCAATCGATGTGCGTGTACAGGCTGAGTCTTCAGTCGTGTGTCGTATCGGGTGTTACAGTGTCTTAATCGCGTTCAGTTGGCGGGACAATGGTGGGTTGACAAACTCCAGCCGGCCCCAGGTCACGAGTGGTGAGAAGAGAAGACGGATAAGACTCAGAGAGTCAATGTCGAGCGCCCAGAGGGCTAGATAGTTCTGGAGGGAGGGAAGGGAGTTCGGAACTGCAACGGTGGTTGTGGGTTAGGGTTGTGAGTCGCAGCCTCGATGATGATAGATGGCAGAGTTAATAGACATAGGTTCTTGCTGCTGGCCATTGATGTCACGTGTCTGTGAGTCTAGCGTCAACGCGTTATCTTGTCCCGTCGGGCCCTCGTTGCCGTCCGCTGCCAGTGCTCTCGAGCTCCGACTCGACCCGAACGAACGAACACGTCCACTCCCCAGTGTTGTCCATGCCCATCGTCGTCTCCGTCTCCGTACACGCCGTTACCGATGGCATTTCCTTGTCGTCCATTCGTAGTTCTCGCCGATTGTCGCCTCCGTTTTCTCTCTCATCAGTGGTATGAACACCACGACCATCCAATGACATTCCCGCAAAATCGTTCCAACCCATAATGAACCTCAGATATCCAACCGTAGCCCACCCCGGCCCACTCATAGAGGTTCGGTGTAAGATGCTTTCGGGGAAGACGCCTATCGTCGTAGCGGCATGATGTTTGGAGGAAGTATGGGAGCAGGCAGAGGCATGCTCAAACAAATCCATCCTTGTTGGTGATAATGGTCGTCGATTGTCACTTTCTGCGTCCTTATCAACTTCTTTGAGCTATTGGTCTTCGTGCCTTCCTACTCGCCACTACCAGACGACCGCAGCCTAGAGTTGTCATTCGCATCCCAGTAACCCAATTCCTCGCTCACACATCAAATATGCCCGATTTGGGCCAGAACGAGATGATTGGTCATGCGGGATTGTCGTTACTGTAGTCTAGTGAGGGAAGAATGTTAGCTATTATAATATAACAGCGAGACCAAGAATAAGAACGAATAAGAACGTGAACTTGGGAGGGGGCTGAAGGCGACAAATACGCGACAAGGGAGCGAGAAGGAGACAAATGTTCGTTCAATTTCCGTGAGAAGTAAGATGCGAGCTGCGGGGTATAACTGGTGTATGGGTGAACCTGAACCCAGAAAAAAGGAAAAACCGGAATGTAACAACGAAACCGACGGAAAGAACTCACCAGCGGCAATATCGATAATCCCATTATGATACATCGATGCCAATATCGCTAGCTATGGGCGTCGACGTTATCCTCTGCATGTAGCCTCGGCTTCGCCCACGAAGTAAACCTCATCATAAATCCCGCCGTTCGTTTTGTAGGAGATTTAGAACAGGTGGTACATGGGGAGGAGCTCGCGTTTTGGGCCAAGTTGAGTTGAGTTGGCTTGGACGTCGAATCGTCAGTCGTGTCGTGTTGAATGGCGTCGGATTCATATTCAGTTGCTCGTCTGGGGGAGCAGGGGTTAGACAAAGCCCACCTAGCCCAAGAAGAAAAGCCAAGAGACACGAATGAGACTCAAAGAGTCGACAGCAACGGGCCTAGATGGCTAGATGGTTATAGACGGGAGGGGGAATCAGAATGGCGATGGCAGCTGTGGGTTGTGGTCGTGGGTGCTGGCAGGCGACATCACCGAACGGCGAACGTTGGACGGGCACATACCGTGGACGACGATTCTTGAGGTTGAGGTTGACATTGATGTGTAGCGGCTGGACTGCTGACGGTGATGAATCGAATGTGTGGCAACAAGCTAGCCGAAGAAGGGAACTAACCAGCATCCGAGCTTCGTCTGCTGGGCGTCGCGATCGGATATCCTGTCGAATCCATTATCCGAATCGTCCGCGTCGCGTCAACGCATCATCAATATCATCTTCTCCTTGTTCACAGCACATACCCCGACACAACACCAGCCCACCAGGAGGATCTGGGGGCTACACCTGCCCTCGCCCAGAACAACCTTCAGATCCTCTACTCCGAACCCCATATCCAGTTCAGACAGGCGCAAAACCTGCACAAACCTGGATGTGGTATACGACGTGCCTTGGAGAAAGACGCCTATCGTCGTCGTCGGGGGGCCATTGTGACTATTGGTTTGGAATTTGGGCTTGCAGAAAGAGTGAATTAGCTATGCAGTGGTCGTAGACTGAGAGGACAGACAACAGAGTCGAACAGACGGTGCTGGCAGGCTTCAGCACCGAACACTGTACGGGTGCGCACAGCAAATGACGGTTCTTGAGCTTGAGCTTGAGGGCAAAATGCGAAAGGCTGGTGGACTAGGTGGCGATGACGGTGCCAACAGCAGACGCAGTTGTCAAGCGAGTCATAACCATGGCTTCTATCGTTGCTTCCGCGGATGTCCTGTCCATTATCGTCCGACGTCACCAACGTCATCCTCTCCTCATCCCCTTCTTCATTCTCTTGAGATCCAACCCAAACCCCAACGAGTAGATCGACTCCGAGTACGAGCCTCTGAGTGTCAACAGCCCCTTGGCCATATCCGCTCATTCCGTCGAGCTCATCCCACATTCCGAGATCCCTTCCTCTATCTCATCTTGTCTCTAAGCGCCAAATGTGTGCACTGTGATCCTCCTATCATTCTCTTCCCTTCCACCAACGCCGACTCGCAAGAGCAAACAGTGGGGCGAATATAAAACGCAGTTGGGTTTCCATGTATGCATGTCTGTACACAGTTCTGTCCGTGATCATGTTCGCGTTCGAATCTCCCAGGATGCACAGATCCGCGTCAACAACCAAGTATGTGCACGAACCACAAAGGCGAAAGCCAAACCACCCAAACCACAAGGGAACACCCGTTCAACACCCGAATATAACCTCTATGGACCCAACCGCAGGGACCTCCGGTTCCTCGATAGTGTGCGCGATCCTGGTGTGCACTGGCATTGCCATTGGGTTTGTAAATTCGTTGTCCAGTTGCACGGCCTTCCTCTGACCTTTGGACGTGGTAAGACTTGAGGAGAGTAAAAATATCAATATGACAATGCTCGAGTCTGGCATGCAATCATCAGTTTTAGTTCTGGACGATTGAATTGAAGTATGAAACGAGAACTGAAGGCGTATCAAATGCGTGGCAAGAAAGCCAAATCGGAATAAATGCAGTTCGTCATGCAAGCGAATGCGCACATCAACGCTATCGACGAGAGCCACTACCCTTACCGAAACCCTCAAACCCGAAAAGAGAGAGACAACGAACATACCGTATGTTTGAAACGACTAGCACACTCCACCGATCCAATTTCAATGCAATGCAACGATCTTGAACTTCAGAGGATAGCGAGCTCGCCGGAGGTTGCGCGGTGCGCGGTCTATATGCGAAGGTCTGTTGATTAGTTATTGAGCTCCATGTAGTGCATGAGTATACGAGGGTTAAATAGAGAGGAAGGAGAATTTACATGGGCGAAAGGAGGGGGGAGATCTGGACCCCATGCAACAAACTTGGAGGACAATGGAGGGGTAAAGAGAAACTCACCGACTAGCCTGAGGTGCATAAACACACGATGCTCAAGCGCTCAACACTCGTCCTTCTCAACGGCCTACCCTCCTCGATGCCCCTCCTAACGTCGCTCAGCTCCTCCCTTCTTGCGTCCCAGTGCTTCGCCACTTGCTCCAACTCTAATCATGCTACTTGTCCTGATGATTCCTTCGTTCATAGCCAGCAACTAGGACAGGACTCTCATAGCTGAGTTGACGAACGAGGCATCCCAGTCCGTCCATCGATTGACTCGTCGATTGGGTTGCCGGGCAGGCATTTGGCAGAAACCTGATAGGAATAACGATAATCAATGACTGGACGTTGGGAATGTAGCAGTGAAGACTCTGAAAATCCTGGCGTGGATGAATAACTCGTAGGACGCGTAAAAAAGAACGGAGAACACGAGATGCAGAGAAACGCGAAGTGAGACTGAAGGCATACCTCAGAGTCAGAAAATCCATCTCAGATCGTCTCCTGTCCGGACTCCGTATAGAGGATTACCACAGACAATCTGGAGGTCTGTCCTATGACGAGTTACGCGGTTACAATCGCGGTTGCGTGAGTTGGTCCCGGATATATTGGGTACGCCGACTTGAAAACTAAAGATCAAGATATGGGCGAACATACATAAAGTTTGCTGCCAGATCGCGATAATTCAGTGGTCCAGTCGCTAGTGCCTTCAGAAAAGGTGGAATACAAATGTAGGTGCCACATCGTCGAAAGGAGCAACAACTGGACGCGTGGCCAATGGTCAAGCCAACATCCCAACAGTGTCACGTGTGTATCAATTTACAGGCGGGCCGCGAGGCGCGTGGGCGCTTGGTATGTATTATGAGCGCCTAAATGTAGAGAATACATGGAAGATGGTGGTTCGCCGGCCTGGCATACTCTGAACAGGTCAAATTTGGGACGGAAGACCATTTTCACTTACTGACCCCAGTTTTTTATCCAAAGATACGAGGCGGAACAATACGAGGCGGATTTTGGGCTGCAAAGAAGACCGACTCTATTGATACTCGGAAACATGGGTGGCCACCAGACAGCATAGCCTCAGCAGGCTATGCACAAAGACACGGATTTTGTACATTTGCCGGGGGCTGTTGTCTGCGCTCGGTGGTGGTGAGTAGGTGCGGTAGATCCCTTATCTCAAGCTGAACCTGTTGAGGATAAGTAATTACAAGTACTTGAACGAGATTTTCAAGTAAACACGAGGCCCTCCTTTGAAATAGAGCGGCCACACTATCGCCTTTGGGATAAACCTGTAAGGCTGTGTGATCTTTCTTCCTAGCCCAATGAAGATGTTTGCGCGCGCCTCAAAACAAACATCAACTATGAATTCAACGCATTTCTGGTCCTTGAGCCCATACCACTCTGTTCTCTTTCAGGTACAAACCACCCTCCTTCCCGCTGTTATTTTGCATACAAGATCACGTCCGATGGCGGCGTCGGGCCAGTTCAATCACAGCACTGTGAACGTGAAACACGGGACCTTCCAGAATTACGAAGCAGGCATTGGGAAAGGTGTGCCGGCTACCCAGCTGTTCTGTGGATAGATCAAACTGATGTTAGAATAATCAATGCAAATAGGATTTGAGATCTTGACGAAGGAGGCATCTCCAAGCGCCTTCTACGACTATGGTCACCAATTCGATGTGCCTCGATGCCACGAGAACACCCGAGTCGCTGTCCTCGAGAAGATTGATGACTGGGTCGACCTCGCCATCGAGATTACAGCATTCATCATGTGGCTTTACGGGGCTGCTGGAGCAGGAAAGTCCGCCATCGCTCGCACTATGGCAGAGAAGCTTCAAATCCGGCAGCAACTCCTCGCTACCTTCTTCTTTTCGCGTGCAGACTCCTCTCGAAACACCATAAAGTCTGTCGTTGCAACTCTTGCATATAACATCGCTCTCTCTGTCCCAGAATCTCGACTTCTAATAGTCGCTACAATTGAAAACGATCCCCACATCTTGAACCGCCCATTTTTTCATCAATTGGAGCAGCTCATCCTTCGGCCTCTTCACCAACTCTCCCAACGAGGTGCGGTATATCCAACGGTCATTGTTATAGACGGTCTTGATGAATGCTTGAACCACGAAGAACGGATGGTTCTTCTCGACGCAATCTCGAGAGCCTCCGTGCGGCATTCTGCAGCGCTCAAATTCCTCATCACCAGCCGACCTGAAGTCCCGATTGCAAGGGTCTTCAACGCCACCCCTGTTGGCGAAGTATCCGCTCGACACTCACTAGACGATGAACCCCACTCCGTAGAGGACGTGGAGTACTTCCTGTCCGCCAAGTTTGACGAAATCAAGCGGACCCATCCTTCAAGGCGCCATATCCCTCACGACTGGCCATCATCCCAGGTTACAGCGGATCTCGTGCAACAGTCATCTGGCCAATTCATCTATCCCGCAACAGTCATCAGGTACATCTTGTCGCCACGACATAGCCCGATGCTCCGCCTCGATATGATCCTCAAAGTGCAACCTCTCTTAGGAGAATCTCCTTTCGCACAGCTGGATACCCTGTACAGATATATATTACTATCATGCGAGGACGTTGAGCTGGCTCTGCGTATCATTGGAATGTGCTTACTGTCAACAAAAGCATTAGATGTCCCATGGAGCCGCTGGCCCTTTCCCTCTTCATTAATAGCTCCAAATAACATGGATAAAATACTCGGTCTACATCCTGGAGATGTGCAGCGTGGTCTAGAAGACCTGGGGTCCCTTATCGAATACAAGGCCGACGACATACCACTTCGTGTCCTTCATGCTTCACTCTTCGATTTCTTATCAGATCCCACTCGGTTCTCATGTCTCCCGTTCAACCTCGCAGCCATCTACACTGATCTGGCTATTTGGTCCAGTTATCTTGACGCTAGTCATAACAATGTTCATATCAGGAACAGGAACTTGAACACTGATGCCAGTGAGTCTGATATTCTATGCCGCCCATTTCTTAGCTGGGAGAGCCCCTTGAAACTGTGCTAATATCACACATCTGAAACAGATCTCATGTTGGAGTTATTCTATTCTTCAATAGTAGAAGCAAGTCCTACAGATGAGCTGCAGGAGAGGCTCAAACAGATGACCTTGCCCGGTCCATCTTTGCACGGCAGCAACGATCTGCTTTCTTTCGAGATTTTGTATTATTATCCATATGTCATCAATTATCTGCAAAACTCAGTACGTTCACTCCAGTAGGAACGTACATCTGATTTGGCTGACATTAAATCTAGGCATTCGAAAACAGTAACGCGCTCTATAGTCACCACCTTGGGCTCTATGTGCAATATGTCCCACCACTGGTACAGATCTATGAGCGGCATTGCCCAGGTTTTTGTGCTCGTCTCGCTCTCCTCTACAAGGGATGGGTTTCACATCGCACATTCACAGAGATATGGTGCGCAAGGCCTTTGGCTTTAGCCCCAGTAGCCCATCCACAACGATATCATGATTTGAATAATCTCACTTTAGTCTTCATACCAAAGGATGTGTTAAAATCGGGAGTAGATCCACTACTGGCATCCATCTTGGCCCCACGGGTACCCCAAATACACTTGGAGACAGCCTTATCTTGCCTACGTTATCTCCAGTCCGGTGGCCACTCTGTTAAGAGTCGAAAATCACTGAAACCCCTTCTCAAGTCAAGATATTTCACAAGATTGAAGATGCGACCATCTCTTTCACGTTTTCGACACAGACGTCACCACAATTCAAGTGGGCGCTGCTTATTGGATGAACAAGATCTCCACTCTATGTGGTGGGGAAATTGTCGGGAGCGTTCCTGCGACTACATTCGTGACAAGCCTGGTGTACGAGTTCCTCTCTGCTTCTTCAGCTACCGGTCGAAGTATGCCTCTAACTATGACCTATGGTGCACATACCGATATGCCCTGCAACTTCTCCCCATTGTCCTTGCGAACTCGCCTCCTGATTCCCGCCTCGCCTCCAGTGCTACAAGCCAGTGCATATTCACTTTGTTCTGTACTGCACACCCACGGGAAACAAGGAAAGCGAAAAAATCTATTGCGCAGTACCTCTCTCGATGTCGACCTATTAGAGCTATAAGGGGAAGGGTTGTTGTGGACGTTATGAGTGAAATAGATGTAGACTAGAGTTGGATGCAGTTTTAGGTACTCTCCCTTACCAATTTTACTTCTAGTACAATATTAATCTGAATTCGACACGCGAGTCAAGGATAGATACACCCTACTCACTACGCTACTTAGACACTTGCCGAGGTCGGGCTTGTTCAAAGCGACATTTGATTTATCTCGAGGGCGATTACCCTGTCCTAAAACATAATCTACGATAAATATACACAACTCTTCCTCTACGTTCTTTGCGACATAATAAAGCTACAGACTGACACTTCTCCGTATACCCCAAATTCACAGCACCGGGTATCTGCGTCGTATCCCTCGTCCCCGTCCCCATCTACCATTGTCAATGAATCCTCAAACAACCCACGGCCTTTGCTCGTACATCCACCGAAGCACACACGAGTTTCGTTTCTTCCGTACATTCGGTGCGGGCGCTTCTTCCTACTCGTTGTTAGCATTAGCTTTGATGTTGCATGAGACTTTATCTTGGTCCGTGTATCCGGGTGTGCAGAAGCAAATTCAATAAGCGACAGGGAGAGCTTGAGTTGGGAGACGCAGTGACAAAGGAGGACTGCTCCTGCAAAGTTGCTTTGTATTCATGATAAACCGATTTCAGACACAAGGACTGGTGCAGGGCTGTGTCAGGGTCTGCTCGTAAAGTGACTCGAGGATGGCTTGCTGGTAATGCAGAGTTTGACGATGGAACCGGAGGCGGATAGAACCAATGGATCTTGAAAGTGGACGGGCTCGAAGTAGGACGCGATTGTAATCGTCCAACTTCAAGCCCGATGAGCTGCTTCCACTTGTTTTGATTAAACTTGCGGTCGTCATCCGACGCCTCCTCATCATCAACACGTCCGAATGGTTGTCAGCCTCTCCTCTCCTCGTCCCCTTCTTCACCTAACGCCGTCGTCAAACGACCTGTATACAGCCAATGCATCGACGACCTAGCGGTCTCCAACTCCTCTCTCTCAGGCCTCAAGCTCAAGCCTCAGTCCTCCGAGCTCCAACGGGCCGGAACAAACGTGAGTATTCACTTTCTGAGTCCAGCAATTTCATCCGTCCCTCCGAGTAAACGGACTGAACGAGCGCATGCATGCATAGACCCCACCACCAACCACGCATGAAGACCTCTCAGAACACCAAAGTTCCTGAGCCACAACTCACGTCCTTGATACCCGCCGGTGCCACCTATCCAGCACCCGCGATGAGGCAAAAGTTCCTGGCGTCGATGGTGTCCCCCCTGAAAGTACTTGAGGGTGCGAGAGTAGAAGCACAGATTGTCCTGAGTGTGTTAAGAGCATGTATGCCGGTACTGAGCGTTGGGGTGTTCGTATCCCAAAAGTTGGCGGGTCAACGATGACGCATGAAGGTAACAATGATCGAGTATCCAGTTGACCATCTTCAACAGTGTCGACAACTAGCACGCTCATCTCGCCCCTTCCGAACCATATGCTAAACGCCTAATGCATATCCATGCTTCTCGCGACGATCAACGCCTTCCCCAGCCCAAGACCCAGCGTTGCGTTACGGCGTCGTTTTCGGCTCTCACCGCAGATTTCCATAGGTGTACAGGAGTATGTGGGAGGTGGAAATTCAAGGGAACGAGTTCGAGAAGCGTCGGTATTGAGTTGAATAAGGCGCTCAAAAAGCACGTTGATCCTTGGCTGGACATGTTGAAGACGAGTTACGACGGAAGAGGCTTGAGGGAGGACGATATTCAAGCTCCAATAGCGCGCAAGGAGTCTCCGGGAATGAGTCATGTTTTCCACCTCCGTACAAGGCTTCTAAATCTTCATCCAAGGCTGAGGACGTGAGATGTGTGAGCGATCATGTAGCATCGGTGGTGTTTTGCGCAAGTGAATATATTATGAGAGCTATATGATAAAAAATATTCGTCAGCGTCACGATCTAACAGCAAGGTTAATGAAACCGGCGACGACGAGGGATGGAAGAAGCAAATCATCGAGAAAAAATAGTGTCTTTAAAAAAATCCACTAAAGAGGGTACCCCCTTCGTCCACACCAGCGTTCAAAGGAAAACCATAATATACCTCTGCACGACACCAACACAGTCCCCCGTCCAGCTTCGAGTTCAATCCAAGCGAACCCAGAGATCTCGAGGCCACATCTGACCCCTGCTCTCCTCCAGTCCGAACGCCTATTCCCAGACACGTACAGAACCTGCAAGATCCTGACAGGTAGGGTGTACGACGGGCCTTAGCATAAAGACGCCGATCGACATCGTCGCCATCGGATGATCACTGGTCTTGGTTGGGTGTTTGGGCTTGCGATAAGGGTGAAAGTAGCCAGGGGTAGAGGAACGAGGAACTGTTTGCCAAGTCTTCTTCGCCTCATCACTTTCGTGTTCATGTCCTCCTTCCCATTCACCTCCTTCCTCCTGTCAGGAAATCCTCCGTTCTGATGGGCCATACGCCTCAAGTCCTCCACTCCGAACGCCATGTTCAGCCCCAGACACACACCAAACTGCAGTCCTGCGTGGGGTGTACGACTGTACGACGTGTGTTGGTTCAAGATGTGCATCGTCGTTGGGTGGCCACTGAACTTGATTAGAGGTTTGGGCTTACAGAGAGGCGTGAAAGCGACCATAGTGCTGGTAGGAGGGTTGTGTACGAGAAGACACCCGGTGTAACTCGTAGTCCACTTGTATTGGCGTTGACGGTTCTTCGCATTTTCGTTTTGTCATAACTTCGCCTCCTTCCTCCAGGCCACTACCCTCTTGTCCAATAAGAGTAGAATTCGCCAATATTATCCAGTCAGAAGACTTGAATATTATCGGCTACGCGGACGTGACTGGCGCAGAGGTCGTTGTTACTACGGCCTAGAGGTTTAGTTAGCACCGAAATGGGGAAATACGAGGCGGCAGAGCAAGACACACTGAGATGGCGATCAAAATCCTCCTCCATTCATCCCATTGCTAGTCATCCTCCTCGTTTTCTAGGAACGCCAACCCGTCTGATAAGGTATTTGTAGAAAGGGCCGGAATACGAGGAGTATGAAGTTACGAGCTGGGCAGAATTAGTCAGCATCCATTCGCAAGCGGCATGAAGGAACAATAAGTCGTACAATTGAAATCTCGTCCGTATTGAAGGAATTGGGGCGTTGGCCATCAGGTGTCGAGAGCTGGGTATCGAGGTTAAGACTAGTCTATAAACCTGGTTCCCAGTAACTTGAGCGAAGGTTGGACCACCAGTAGATACGCATGCGATAGATAATTGAATTTGGATATGGCCACTCGAAGCTTGGCGCCCAGGTACTAAATCTTCAGTTTAGAAAGGCTCGACGAGCTGACAGTCCCGTAAAGTGTTAAGATGAGGCGGATGAAATGACGAAAGTTGATATTGAGAGAGCAGTGGGGTTTCCAGCATTGACGAAGATAACAACTGACGATGTTGGATCGAGACTTCGATCGTGTCGGGTATTACTGCCTCGTACTCGTACTCGTGGGCAGTGGGTGGGCAGTCGCGAGTTGACAAGGTCGACCAGGTCAACCACCCGGTAGTTATAAAGGGAAGGAGGGGAGGTCGGAACCGCAGCGGGGATTGTGGTCGTGAGTAGGACGACAGATGGCTGCTTCTTCCATCGATGCTCCCGACTGTTGTTCGGTGTTCTCGGATGTCGACAGCGCAGACGCATCATTGATGAATGTCATTTCCTTGTCTGCCATTCGTCCGTTGTCGCATCCGTCGTTGCTCCCAGCGGCAGAGTCATTACCGTGAAACCATTCCAACCCATGATGGACCTCAGATGCCCAACCGCAGCCGTCCAGCTCTTGATGCAGATGTTGAGCGCACGTTGATGGACTAGGTGGTGATGAGTCCAAACCGGCCGAAGAAAGGAAGCTGCGATGTCCTGTCGAATTCATCGTCTGACACGTTCGCGTCAACATATCGCCGACGTCGACGTCATTGGTCCACTTCTTTGATGGTTCTTGTAAGACTTCGAGGCGGGACCGGCCCTTCCATCCGCAAGCATCTCCCCTCCAAGTAATCGCCCTAAGAAATGGAACGAGTCCCATTCATGCATAGACCTGCACCACCCCCCAGAACGCAAAGGTCCTGAGCCACAACTCTTCTCGAATTTCGCCCAACTGACACCAATGAGATTATTCGCAACATTCTTGGTGTTGATAGAGCGCGGAAGGCTTCTGACACCAGTTGTCCTGAGCATCTTGAACCGATATCGAGCATCAAAGTGTTCGTATTCCAAGGTGGGCTGGCCAAGATTCGACGTTGGTTGCTGCATATACGGCCGGTCAGACCCCGTTCAACCACATTGCCAGTGCTCTCTCATCCCAACCCTCCAAACCGCGTCCGTCTAATGCACGCACCGCCCTCTCTGCGATGACCAACACACCCCGAGAGCACATCCTGAACCTCCTCGACAGCGTTGCCGCCCGTCCCTAACCGCATACTCCCAACGGCGTATATGAGACAGGTAAAAACAAGTGTGAGGGAGAGGATGTGTCCAAGAACTTTTCGTATCTTGAATGACACCCTGCGGAAGAGGTCTCGGCCGTCGATTAGGCATGGGCCACTGTATGGTAACGTTGATAACGATGACCAGGTTCGACATGCCATGGGTGCTAGGAAGCAGAGGGAAGCAATTCCTCTAACTCCTACCGCGAGTAGGTTCCAGGAGTTCGCCTGATAAGTTTCTGAGTCCATTATGTGTTCGCTCGAGAACGAGGATGCTCGAGCGGTCTAATTCGCGTTAACAGAGTAGGCATCCAGCAACGAGAACATTCGGGTATTCAAGCTAGTATTGTCCTGTAAAAACTAATCGAGATACAAAAGTTCGTCAGCATCATGATCCGAAAGCAAGGTTGAGGCAAGAGAAACAGGTGATGACACGGGGTAGGAGACGCAATGAGAGCCATGCTGCAACGCGTCGAGAAAATAACTTCCTGTCCGAAATCCACTAGGAAAACGCCTCCCCAGAAATACCACCGCCTACAAAGAAACACGACATACCTCCGCACAACCAGCCCCATCCGTTCCAGATTCGACTTCAATCCACGCTAACCCAAGGATCTCGTCCACTGCCTTCCAACAACCTCAAATCCTCCACTTCGAACTATCGAGTTGTCCGACCTCAGACACAGGAAAACCTGCAGCTGTCCACTCCATTGGTCTTGGTTTGAGTTTGGGTTTGAGGCTTACTGAAGAGGTGAAAGCGGCCACATTTGGAGGAATGAAGGTTTGTGCGAAGAGTGGTCTGTGCGCAACCCAGGTACAAGACTTGCATTTACGTTCCGTCTTCCTCGCCTCGTCGCTTCCGTCTATGTCCTCCTTCCTATTCACCTCCATACAAGCTAGGAAAAATTCCGCTCGTGACGAGCCACCAGCCTTCAGTCCACAGGGATTCCACCGAACATCCGCCGCCCGATTACAGATTAACGATATCCACGAGGGGTCTTGGACATTTTAGCTTGTGCAGACATTGCCGGCGCGGAGATCGTTGTGCAGCGGTCTAGAGGCATTGATTAGCATGGAAAGAGGGGAATAAGGCGGAAAGGCAGGACGTACCCGACACGACAGAACTATCGACGCTGGCACCAGTTTTCCACATCATCCCACCTCTCCTTTCCACTCATGCATTCGCCTCCTTTCCTCGTGTTACTCGACGTTGTCCTCATCCTCCACTCTAACCCATCTGATATGGGACTTGTCCAAATAGGCGGAATACAAGGAAGCCTTCACTGGAGAGAGCTGGTAACGGAGCAAGTCTCGAAGAGCTCTAAAGAGGTAGTCAGTATTCACTCGCAAGCAGCACGAAAGAATGATGACCCGTACATTGGGCATCTCGTCCACTTCGAAGGAAGCTGGCGGATGGGGTTGGCGTTAGGCGTCAAATTTGAACGTTGAGCATCTGGAGTCGACAGCTGAGTAGCGAGAAAAGATTTAAACCAGCTTTTGGACCTAGTTCTCGGTCAATTTGAGCTTCTGAGTTTTCAGCGAAATTTGAGCGGTGAGGCGATTGGTATGCCATTGTTAGAGTAGTGTTCCGGTTGGTTATTCCAGGCAATAGGGACACGAGATTTGAACTTGATTATGGACATTCGACGCTTAGTACAGGTCATAAAGCTTCGGTTCATGAAGGCTAGGCGAGCCAAGAGTCTCGTAAGGTGTCGAGGTGAAGTGGGAGGGATGGCGAAAGTTGATACCGAGTGATCAACTAGAGGAAAACGATGAGCATCTGCAGTGCAGTATTGGAGAATCGGCGACTCTCTGACGATTGGATGCCCGAAAGCTTGAAACTGGAGGACACGGATGAGACCGCCACGACGATAGTTGGGGTTTGGAGATACTGCCCGCGGAGTACCGTACGAGGGGCCGGCCACCCGCCGCCAACGGTTCTTGAGCTTGATGACTGGCTAGATGCAGCAGCTGTTGGGCCAGGTGACAGTGACAACTACAGTCGAGTCGAGTCGAGGTCCTGTCCACCGTCCGACGCATCATCGACGACATTCTCTCCTCGGCCTTCTTCGGTACACCTCTCGCTGTCGTCCTCCCAGACTCAAACCCAGATTCTGAGCCACGACTCTCCTCGGATTCCGTCTCTTCTCGCGGCCTGACTAACACCAATATTTGAGTCGTCTTAAAATTTGTCAGACGATAGTGATAGTGGAGACCGTCATCACGGTGGTCTAAAGGTAATCATGGTTAGCTTGGAAGATGGGAAATAAGGGATGCCATTAGCACGACGCACCTGACGCTATCGACATTCTCGTTGTGGGCATCAAGACGGGCACGAGTCTTTCATCTACATTGAAATTCCTCTCGCCATCCCTGCATGACCTCCGGGTAGAGGATTTATCGAAGGAGATGAAATACGAACATAGCATGCTAGGATGAGCGGGACGGAAATAGTGAGTATCCTCTTGCAACAGGAAAGAATGATGAAACGTACGATTGGAATCTCGCCCACTTCGAAGAAAGTTGGTGGCCGATATTGGTGTTAGAGGCCACGTCAAGCATCAGGCGTCGAGAACCCAGTGCCTAGAACGAGATTGAAGCCTGTTTTCAGACCTAGTTTGCCATCAGCTTCAAGCCGAGCTCTGTGACTTCATCGAAAGTCGAGCTACAAGTGAGGGTGCACATTCGAGACATATTTCGGTCCATTTGGTTGCTCCAGGCGACAGTGCCACGAGAATTGAGCTTGAGCATGACCATCCGAAGTTTGTGACCTAGGTACTGAAGCTTCGGTTCACTGGAGACTAAGTAGACGAGCCAACAGCCCTTAGAAGTGTCGAAGGTAGGTAGAAGAAATGACGAAAAGTTGATATCGAAAAGGCAGTGGGGGTCTGCAGCGTCGACGAATTGACCAACTCTCTAGGGAATCGACGCTTGAAACTTGACTTTAAGCTTGAACATGGAGTATACTCAGTATCGATGATGTTGAGTCAAAAACTTGAACTTCAATTCCACTTGCGTCTGCACGAGGGCACATGACCCGGAACATCTGTGCCGGACCGGACCGGTTGAACAGCGTCCAGGCTCCAAATTTCTCGAGCACTTAGCTCTTGAAAGCTTGATAGCTCGAGCGATGAGCGATCTCTCTGCCAGTGTATAGCTCTGTCAAAATCTAGGGAAATAAACACCTCCACGAAGCAGCTCCAAACCTACTGCTTGGATTTACTTGAATTACTCATGCTCATGTTGCGAACTTTCGCGCTGCGCGCACCACTGGCAATTCAATTCAGGTCAACAGGCGCCGTGCAAGGTTTGCAGGTGCGTGTGGATGTCACCTCAGGTCTCGAAAAACATCTTATTCGATTGTGATTAAACATCACTGGAGGGGACTCAGGCCTCAGGCTGGTAGACAGCTATGATGTGAAAAGCTATGCAAGTTCCTCTGACAGTTGCCAGAAAAGGCTCTTTGCGGCTTGTCCACGCGAGTGTGTGCGCTGTGTAACGTTCCTTGGTCTTATTGAGAACCATTGGCTTGAGCTTGTTCACCTTCCTTCCTCTGGTTTTCGCTCATGTCGAATGCAGCCTTCGACACCATCACCCACCCCACCCATGATTAATGCGAGGAATTTACAAATCTCAGGCGGATATTTCACGGAGAACCACAATTATGGACCAGCCATTGGGCAAGGTGTGCCGCTTCTTCATTTGTCTATGGAGCTCGACCTAACCTTGGATCAATCTATATGAGTCGGATTCGAGATCTTGACAAAAGCAGCCACCCCCAGCGCCTTCTACGATTATGGTCATCAATTCGACGTACCTCGATGCCACGAAAACACCCGAGTCGCTGTCCTCGAGAAGATCGGTGACTGGGTCGACCTCGTCATCGAAATTTCAGCCTTCATCATGTGGCTTTACGGGGGTGCTGGTGCAGGAAAGTCCGCTATCGCTCGCACTATGGCAGAGAAGCTTCATGGTCGACAGCAACTCCTTGCTACATTCTTCTTTTCTCGCCAAGATTCATCCCGAAACTACATAAAATCAGTCATCGCAACTCTCGCCTACAACATCGCCCTCTCAGTCCCAGAATCTCGACCTCTAATCGTCGCTACAATTGAAAACGACCCCCATATCTTGAGCCGCCCATTCCTTCATCAGTTAGAGCAGCTCATCCTCGGGCCTCTCCACCAACTCTCTCGGAAAAGTGTGGTATATCCTACAGTGATTGTCATAGATGGCCTGGACGAGTGCCTGAACCACGAAGAACGGATCACTCTCCTGCATGCGATCTCGACAGCTGCTGGGCAGGATTCTGGAGCGCTTAAGTTTCTTATCACCAGTCGACCTGAAGTCCCGATTGCCAGGGTCTTCAATGCCACCCCTGTTGTTGAGGTATCTGCGCGACACTCGCTAGACGACGAACCAGAATCAATAGAGGATGTGGAATATTTCCTCTCTGCCAAGTTCGACGAAATCAAGCGCACCCATCCATCGAGACGCCACATCCCTCATGACTGGCCATCGCTTCAAGCCAAAGCAGATCTGGTGCAGAAGTCGTCAGGCCAATTCATCTATCCCGCCACAATCATCAGGTACATCTCATCACCTCGACATAACCCGACGCTCCGCCTCGACGTTGTCTTAAGATTGCGGCCGCTATCAGGAGAATCTCCTTTCGCACAGCTTGATGCGCTGTACAAGTATATACTACTCTCTTGCGAGGACGTAAAGCTGGCGCTACGCATCATTGGGATGTGCTTACTGACGACACAAGAAATAGATGTTCCATGGGACGGAGGTAATCCTTATAAACTTTCCTCTGAAATTACAATGCCGGAAAACACGGAACGAATCCTCGGTCTGTATCCTGGAGATGTACAGCGTGGTCTAGAAGACTTGGGCTCCCTCGTTGAATACAAGGGTGACCACATAGAGCTTCGTGTCCTTCACGCCTCTCTCTTCGATTTCCTATCAGATCCCATTCGGTCCTCAGGCCTTCCATTCAACCTCGCAGCCATTCGCACCGATCTAGCCGTTTGGTGCACTTATCTTAATGCTGGTCATGACAATGTTCAGATCAAGGACCTCAGGTGTGAGTCTGATATCTTATACCACTTATTTCTCACCTGGGAGAGAGCTCCTTGAAACTATGCTAATATTACACATCTGAGACAGATATTCTATTCCGGTTATTCTATTCTTCAATAGTACAAGCAAATCCTACGGATGAGCTCAAAGAGAGGTTCCAACAGATGACCTTGCCCGAACCAGCTTTGCCGGACAGCAGCAATGTGTATTCTGACCATATTTTATACTATTACCCGTATGTCATCGAGTATCTGCAAAACTCGGTACGTTCACTCCAGTATGAACCGTACCTCTGATTTAGCTAACATTAAGTCGAGGCATTCGAAAATAGAAACGCGCTCTATAGTCGCCACCTAGAACTCTATGAGCAATACGTCACATCACTGCCACAGCTCTATGAGCGACATTGCCCAGGTTTTAATGCTATGCTGGCTCTCGACTACAAGAGACAGGGTTTACGTCGCTCATCTACAGGAATTTGGTGGGGAAACCCTTTGGTTTTAGCCCCGATAGTCCATCCACAACGATGGGATCTGGATGATCCTGAGTTGACCAAGATCTACATGCCAGAATTAGGAGTCCATCCACTTCTGGCATCCATCTTGGGCCCACGGGTTCCCCAGATACACCTAGAAACAGCCTTATCCTGTCTACGTTATTTACAGTCCGGCAGCCACTCTATTAAGAGTCGAAAGTCACTGAAACCCCTTCTCAAGTCAAGATATTTCACGAGATTGAACATGTGGCTATCTCTTTCACGATTTCGAAAAAGACGACACCACCATTCAAGTGGGTGCTGCTTATTGGATGTACAAGATTTCCACTCCATGTGGTGGTGCGATCACCCGAGGCGTCCCAACAACGGCTTCATCGTTCGCAAAGTCAGCAGAGATTACAAGCACTGCATCCGAGTCCCCCTCCACTTCTTCAGCTACCGGTCAGAGTACGCATCTAACTATGACCTATGGTTCACATACCGATGCGCCCTGCAACTTCTCCCCCTCGTCCTTGCGAACGCCCCTCCTGATTCCCACCTCGCATCCATTGCTACCAACTGCATTTTCAATTCTTTCTGCACCGCATACCCACAGGAAACACGGAGGGCAAAGAAATCCATCACACAATACCTCTCTCGATGTCGACCTATTAGAGCTATAAGAGAAAGGGTTGTTGTGGACGGTATGGATGGAATGGATGCGTAGACTAGCGTCGAATAGTCACCAGTTATAGTCGCTCTTCCCACCAATTATACTTCTGACCGTTAATCTGAATTCTACATGCAAATCAACGAGGACGGACCTCTGCTATGTTAGACACTTGGTGTGTCGGCTTGCCCAAAGCGTAAGCACATCCATCTTGAGCGCAATTAGCCACACCTAAAACACATCATGTTAGATACATGTACAACTTCTCTACACTTTTCACAATATAAAACTATGGATTATCTCATTTTCCGTATACCTCGGATTCAAAGTTCGGGGTATCTGTGCATCCTTCGCTTCAGAGTCCAACCGCCTCCTTCGTCCTGTCCTTCCTCTGGCTGTCTCGGTCTCGGTCTACCACTTTCAAATCGGCCACCAAAAATACCCACAGCCCAATTGTACATCTACCAATGCACGCACTGCTTTGGGTTTCGTCTGCGCATTCGGTGGGGGGCGGTTTGAATTTCTTCGTTAATATTGATGTTGATGCATTCTGAATTAGATCTTTTCTTGGTCCGTGTAGTCAGGTGTGCAGAAGTGGAATCGGAGGTGATGAAGATTAAAAGAGACAGCGATGAAGGACGAGTGCGCTCGCAAAGTCCCCTTAGTCTCCTTGATACAACAGCACACAGTGACTGGTGGGTGCTGTGTCGGGGTCTGCTCGTAAAGTGAATCGGGGATCGGTTGCTGGTAGTAAAGAGTCTGACGGTGGCGGAGGAGAGCTCGAAGTAGGTCGCGATGCAGTGAAAGCCAGAATCAACGAGCAAAGAACCTGGGAGAAAGGAGGTCCACGAGTATATACATCGGCGCAGGACTAATAGATGGATGTATGGAAATAGGTACAGAAGCTTGTTGCTAGTCGGGGAATTATAGAACGAAAGAAAAGAAATAAGACACGAAAACAAGACGAGACTCTGAACAAGAAGAACGGCAAACTAAAATAGAAGAGCGCACTCTAACAGGAGTCCGGCTCAAACACACCTTATCTGTGTACACAATGGTTGTGGGGACGGTTGTCTTCACCTGCACCATCGCAGTGGGCGTCTGTTTTTGTCCATGTCTGTCGTGTTCTCCAACTTTGCTCCTCAATCGTACGCTCTCGATACAAATCTTGACCTCGATCTGCATCACTGACACGATCCAACTCACGGACGCACTTCGAATACCCAATCCACCCACCCCTGCTCATAACCCGCAATATATAGAGTTCCATGTATGAGGTGCCTTCAAGACGCCTATCGTTTTTCGTCTTGGCCTTGAGCAGCCTGTACAGGAACTTGAAGCGATGAACGCGTTATGATATCTGGGGCGTGTGCAGGGTGCATGCGAGGAGGTTTTCGCTTGCGCTCGTCCACCAGACGAACCCGTCTCAGAGTTGGAATTCGCATTCCGCTCAACATCGACAGCCCCCTCCTCCCTGCAGGACCTACGAGAGGGTTCTTGAACATGGTTTATTCGGCCCAAAAAGAGATGGGGCTCGCGCGTTGGATTGAGGTCGCTGTGAGATAGAATGTTGGTTAGTTATTGTAGTATAAAACAAGGAAGGCCAGGAGTGAAGAGAGGAAGAAAACGAGGACGAAAGTAAGGACGAGGTGAGAGCGAGAATGAGAACGATGAAGATATGAGGGAGGGGTTGAGGAGTGTCAGTATACTGGACGTCCAACATGTATAACTAGTGTATAGCATCCCCCCCAAAAAAATGGGCCAAAACAACAAAAAGAAAAAAAGGCACTCACCCATCGATAATCTTAGTGATGCGTCGACTCCAATGCCACCACGCGGTGGCCATTGATGTCTCCTCGTCGAAATAGTCTCCGCCTCTTCATAAAGCTCTCGATCGTCTAATTGGTTTGGCGCATACAGGAAGGAGTTCCATCGCGTTTCCTGGGTTGAGTTGAGTTGGGTAAGACGTTGACCCGTCAGTCAAGGGTATTATTGCGTCGGACTCGTGTTCAGTTGGCCGTCTGGCGGATGGGGGCAGCGGAGGGTTGACAAAGACCAGCCAGCGATGGGAAGAAGAGAAGCCAAATGTCACGGATGAGGTAGAGAGTCGAGGTCAAGCGTCTCAAGAGGGCTGGGTAGTTGTAGAGGTGGGTGAGGGAAGCCGGAATCGCGACGGTGGTTGTGAGTCGTAAACAGTGCTGGCACGCCTCAGCACCGGACACCGAATGTATACTGTACGGGCACGCGAGATGTAGCGTGATCAGCAGAGTCGAGCAATCGAAGGACAGCGACGGGCTTCAGAGCTTTTCCGCGGATGTCCTGTCCATCGCCGACGCGTCCGCATCAACGCATCGTCGACGTCATTCTCTCCTCGTCCCCTTCTTCGCCCCAGCATCCAACGGGTCGTCCACTATTGGTCGAGGCGGGCCGATCCTCCCATCCATGCAAGCTCCTCCCCTCCGAGTAACCGACCTAAAGGAACGGAACAGGTCGCACATGCAGAAATCCAGACCAACAACCTCCAGAATAGACAAGGTTCTGAGCCATAAATGAATGCATAACTCTCCACGGATTCCGCCTCTTCTCGCCGCCTGACCAACACCAATATGGATATCCACAACGTTTGTGCCCTGCCAATCACTAACTCCCGCCCAACAGTAAGTTCCGTCGAACATAAGATGCCGACTACATATGAGATGTCCTAAACATTGTCGGATGATAATGAAGACCGTCGTCGCGGTGCTCTAAAGGTAATCATGGTTAGCTTGGAAGATGGGAAACAAGGGATGCCATTAGTACAACGCACCTGACGCTATCGACGTTCTCGTTGTGGGCGTCAAGACTGGCACGAGTCTTTCAACTACCTCTTGCCATCCCTGCACGACTTCCATTCCCGCCATCGCCGGTTGTCCTCGCCGTCCGGGTATCCGATTTGTCGAAGACGAGGACTACTTCGACCTCGATGAATATAGCTGGCAACATTGCATATTATGACGAGCTGTACAGAAATAGTTAGTATCCTCTCCCAAGCAGCAAGAAAGAACGACGAATCATACATTTGAATCTCATCCACTTCGAAGGAAGTTGATAGCCGATGTTGGTGTAGGGGTCAACGTTGAACGTCAAGAATCAGGTGTCGAAAACTTAGTACCGAGACAGAGATCGAAGCCAGCTTTCAGACCCAGGTCCCAGTCAATCAAGTCGAGCTCTGTGTATCTTCATCGAAAGTCGAGCCATGAGTGAAGGCGTATCCTGGAGATGTATTTTGTATGACCTTAGTATGACATTATTTATCGGCAAATATTCATGGTCACGATGCGATCACCAAATCATGGTCACAGTCGCATGTCATGGTTCGGCAACTATGATGCCGGCATGGTTTCAATGCGGACTCCGACACTCCTCA
>Ga0247741_1000296_pt1 | contig 30484 bp, 24 predicted proteins | sample UWRJL213509R2_FD_180945 | JGI IMG/M metagenome (GOLD analysis project Ga0247741, IMG submission 180945) | Plant litter microbial communities from Arlington Agricultural Research Station in Wisconsin, United States - UWRJ-L213-509R-2 | ecosystem: Environmental > Terrestrial > Plant litter >... | reverse complement strand
TCCGTCGACGTCAACTACCGGGCCAGGCTGTGGCCGCCGGAGACCGCGTCCGCCGTGCTCGGCCCGATCGCGGCGCTCGCCGACGTGGTCTTCGCCTCCGACGACGAGCTGCACCTGATCGCGGACGGTGCAGACGAGGCCGCGCGGGTGCGGGCGCTGCTCGGCGGCGGCGTGCGCGAGGTGGTGGTGACGCGGGGCGGCGACGGGTCTGCCGTTTTCACGGCCACCGGCTCCGCCGCATCCGCTGCCCGTCGTGTGCCGGTCGTCGACACCATCGGAGCCGGCGACGCCTTTACCGCCGGCTACCTCTCCGCGCTGCTCGACGGGCTGCCGCTCGCCGAGCGCCTCGACCGCGGCGCCGTGCTGGGCGCCTTCGCGGTCAGCGCCTCCGGCGACTGGGAGTCGTTGCCGCTGCGGTCGGAGCTCGGCCTGCTCGACCACGCGGCCGGCACCACTCTTCGCTGACCACCACCGAAATACAGGAGATTCACGCTTATGAAGATCATCGCCGCCGAGGTCATCGTCACCTCGCCCGACCGCAACTTCGTCACCCTCAAGCTGACGACCGACGACGGGCTCACCGGACTCGGCGACGCAACTCTCAACGGGCGCGAGCTGGCGGTGGTGTCGTACCTGCGCGACCACGTGGTTCCGCTGCTGATCGGCATCGACGCGCACAACATCGAGGACACCTGGCAGTTCCTCTACCGCAGCGCCTACTGGCGCCGCGGCCCGGTGACGATGGCCGCGATCGCCGCGGTCGACGTGGCGCTCTGGGACATCAAGGCGAAGGCGGCGGGCATGCCGCTCTACCAGCTGCTCGGCGGGGCGTCGCGCACCGGCCTGCTCGCCTACGGGCACGCCTCCGGCAAGACCACCGAGGAGCTGTTCGACAGCGTGCGCGAGCACCAGGAGCAGGGCTACAAGGCGATCCGCGTGCAGACCGGCGTGCCGGGCCTGAAGTCGATCTACGGCATCGCGTCGAACGCCACCTTCGACGCCAACACCGGGGTGCGCTACGACCACGAGCCGGCGCAGCGCGGCGCGAAGCCGGCCGAGGAGGACTGGGACACCCGCTCCTACCTGCGGCACGTGCCGACCGTGTTCGAGGCGGTGCGCAACGAGTTCGGGCCGGAGCTGCCGCTGCTGCACGACGGCCACCACCGCATGACGCCGATCCAGGCCGCGCAGCTCGGCAAGTCGCTGGAGCCCTACGACCTGTTCTGGCTCGAGGACTGCACGCCGGCCGAGAACCCGGAGGCGCTGCGCCTGGTGCGCCAGCACACCACCACCCCGCTGGCCATCGGCGAGATCTTCAACTCCGTCTGGGACTACCAGCAGATCATCCGCGAGCAGCTGATCGACTACGTGCGCAGTGCCGTCACCCACACCGGCGGCATCAGTCACCTGAAGAAGATCCTCGACTACGCCAGCCAGTACCAGATCAAGTCGGGCATGCACGGGCCGACCGACATCTCGCCAGTCGGCATGGCCGCCGCGATGCACCTCGGAATGGCGATCCACAACTTCGGCATCCAGGAGTACATGAAGCACGGCGCGAAGACCGACAGCGTGTTCGAGCAGTCCTTCACCTGGAACGACGGAATGCTGCACCCCGGCACCAAGCCCGGACTCGGCGTGGAGCTCAACGTCGATGAGGCGGGCAAGTACCCGTACGAGCAGGCGTACCTCCCGTACAACCGGCTCGCCGACGGCACGGTGCACGACTGGTAGGGGACGGTCTCGCAACTCAGGCAGTTTCGGGGCGGCGGCGTGCGCGCCCGCGCGACCGCGCGCATCCGCTCGGGGCGTGGCGGCGTTCTGCCTGAGTTGCGGGCGGGGCGGCGGCGGCGTTCGTCATTCCGGACGGGGCAGCGGCGGCCGCGTTCGTCATTCCGGACGGATTGGCGCCGCCCGCGGCCGCGCCCCCGTGATCCCGGGCGTCCGTCCCGCCTCCCGCCCCGTCAATCCGGAATGACGAACGCCCCAGCGGATGCCCGCCCACCGTCGCCAGGGAACGTCGCGCCCCGCCCCGACGGGCTGCCGCCGCCGCCTTTCGCAACTCAGGCAGTTTCGGGGCGGCGGCGTGCGCGCCCGCGCGACCGCGCGCATCCGCTCGGGGCGTGGCGGCGTTCTGCCTGAGTTGTGGCGAACGCCCCAGCGGATGCCGCGCCCGCCGCCGCCGACGAACGTCGCGAATCCCGCCGCCCGCCTCGCGACCCGCCCCGGTTCATGTAAAGTAGCTAGCTGTACTTCGGCGAGGGAACCGTCATGGTTCCGTAATCGACGCGGTGGAGCGGGCATCGGCTTTTCAGTCACACGTCTTCCTCACGCTGACATATGCGTTCGAGTTGAAAATCTACGTGGGCCCAGGCCCGCCACAAGGAGATAACACCATGGCCCAGGCCGAAATCAGCAACCACCTCGTCACCGAGCTCCGCGAGAGCTTCGGCAAGGGTGCGGCTCGCAAGATCCGCGCCGTCGGCAAGATCCCCGCCGTCATCTACGGGCACGGCACCGAGCCGCAGCACGTGACCCTCCCGGGCCACGAGATCAGCCTCATCCTGCGCAAGTCGAACCAGATCCTCGAGCTCGACATCGACGGCAAGATCCAGCTCGCGCTGGTGAAGGACGTGCAGAAGGACCCGGTTCGCCAGATCATCGAGCACATCGACCTCATCGTCGTGCGCAAGGGCGAGAAGGTCACCATCGACGTGCCCGTGCACCTCGAGGGCGAAGCCGCTCCCGGAACGACCGTCAACCAGGACGCGAACACCATCTCGCTCGAGGCCGACGCCACGAAGATCCCCGAGTCGATCGTCGTCTCGATCGAGGGCGCCGAGGACGGCACCCAGATCCACGCCAAGGACCTCGTGCTCCCGGCCGGCTCGTCGCTCGTCTCCGACGAGGAGACCCTCATCGTGTCGATCTCGATCGCCCAGGAGCAGGACCTCGGTGAGGACGCCGACGAGGCTCCCGCCGCAGACGCCGACGCTCCCGCAGCCGAGTAGTCAGTAGCTCCACCTGAACGACAGCCCCTGGCTGGTAGTCGGGCTCGGTAACCCCGGGCCCGGCTACGCCGGGAACCGCCACAACGTGGGCCAGATGGCCCTCGACGAATTGGCGCGCCGCATTTCGGCGCCGTTCAAGAGCCAGAAGACCAACGCCACCGTCGCCGAGGGGCGGCTGAGCGGCCCCGGTCCCCGGCTCATCCTCGCCAAGCCGAACACGTTTATGAACCTGTCCGGCGGCCCGGTCGCGGCCCTCCTGCGCTTCTACAAGATCGAGCCCGCCCAGCTGATCGTGCTGCACGACGAGCTCGACATCCCCTTCGACAGCATCAAGCTGAAGACCGGCGGGGGCCACGGCGGCCACAACGGCGTGCGCGACATCGCCGCCGCCATCGGCAGCCCCGACTTCACCCGCGTGCGCATCGGCATCGGCCGCCCTCCCGGCCGGCAGCCCGCCGCGGATTTCGTGCTGAAGGACTTCTCCAGCGACGACCGCAAGGTGCTTCCCAACCTCATAGCGGATGCGGCTGACGCCGTCGAGCAGGTCACCCGCGAGGGTCTCACCGCCGCCCAGCTGCGCTTCCACACCGCCGCGCCGACGAGCGACTAGCGCCGCCGCCACATCGTTATCTAGAGGGTCGTGCCGCTCTCTTCGGCTCGCATACTGTTGAAGCATGCGCGTACTACTTGCCGGAGCGTCCGGCGTGATCGGACGTCACGTCATCCCCCACCTCCAGCGTGCGGGACACACCGTGACGGGCCTCACGCGACGCCCGGGAGCGGTGCAGGGAACGGGCGCCAACGAGCTCGTCGCCGACCTGGGCGACCGCGCCGCGTTCCTCGCCGCGCTCGAGGGCCGCGAGTTCGACGCGGTCATCCACCACGCCACGGCGATGGCCAGGCACCCGCGCTCCTACGGGCAGATGCGCGCCACCAACCGGCTGCGCTCCGAGGGCACCAGCGCTCTGATCGCCGCCGCCCGCGCCACCGGCGCCAGCCGCTTCGTCACCGCCTCCGCCTTCTACGGCTACGGCCTCGACGACCTGGGCGCGCATCCGCTCGACGAGGACGAGGCGTTCGGCGAGAAGCACGGCGGACCGATCGACCCCGTGTACAAGGCGCTCGTCACGAACGAGCAGCAGGCCCGCGCCTTCGGGGGAGTGGCCCTGCGCCTCGGCCTCGTCTACAGTGCGAGCGGCGAGGTTCCGCGCGTGCCGAAGCACTGGCGCGGCGAGCTGCCGTTCGTGCACATCGACGACGTCGCGTCGGCGACTGCCGCGGCCCTCCACGCCCCGGCCGGCGCCCTCTACAACATCGTCGACGATGATCCCGTGTCGTGGGCCGGGCTGCAGACCGAGCGCGCCCGCGCCTTCGCGCAGCCCGCGCCGGCCACGGTGCCCGCCTGGTGGCTGCGTCGCGCCGCTCCCTTCGCCGGCACACTGCTCACCACCACGTCGATGCGGCTGTCGAACGCGCGCGCCCGCGACGAGCTCGGCTGGGCGCCCGCCTTCGGCTCCTACGTCGACGGTCTCGCATCGTTCGCAGCGGATGTCGCGTCGGCGGTCGAGGCGCGTGCGCCGTACGCGGCGGAGCCGGTGCGCGAGCGCGAGGCCTGAGCGCGCCCGCCCCCACCGCCCCCGTCGCCGGTTGAGTAGCGAGCGAGGAACGAGCCCGCGTATCGAAACCCGCCCCCTTCGTTGGTTGAGTAGCGAGCGAGGAACGAGCCCGCGTATCGAAACCCGCCCCCTTCGTTGGTTGAGTAGCCCGCGACGAAGGAGCAGGCGTATCGAAACCCCGTGCGCAAGGCTAGGTTTCGATACGCGAACTCGCTGCGCTCGCCTGCTACTCAACCAGCGGACTGGTCAGACCCGGCGCCGTAGCGCCATCCCCGGCGCATGTCGGGGGCACCGCTTAGACTGACCCGGTGATACTCGAAGGATTAATCCCGGCGCTTTCGCGCGCCCAGACGTTCGAGAACGCACTCTCGCACGCCGACCGCAACGCCGAATTCTCGCTGGTCGACGGCCTCCGCGCGCCCCTGCTCGCGGGCCTGCTCGGCAAGCGCGGCACCGCCCAGGCGTTGCTCGCCATCGTCTCCACCGGGCGTGAGTCCGAGGCGCTGCGCGAGTCGCTCTCCTCCGTGCTCCCGCACGCCGACATCATCGAGTTCCCCGCCTGGGAGACCCTCCCGCACGAGCGCCTCAGCCCCTCCAGCGAGACCGTCGGCAAGCGCATCGCTGCCCTCCGCAGCCTCGCCGAGTGGAACCGGGAGCGCCCGATCGTGGTCGTCGCCAGCGTGCGCGCCGCCCTGCAGCCGCTCGCCGACAACCTCATCGACACCCCGACCGTCGACCTCAAGGCCGGCGGCCGCGGCTACTCGCTGCCCGGCATCACCCTCCAGCTCATCGACCTCGCCTACACCCGCGTCGACATGGTGACCCGTCGCGGCGAGTTCGCCGTGCGCGGCGGAATCCTCGACGTCTTCGCCCCGACCGACGAGCATCCGCTTCGGCTCGAATTCTTCGGCGACGAGCTGGAGCAGATCCGCCCCTTCTCGGTCAGCGACCAGCGCTCGCTCACCGAGACCGTCACCGAGGCGCAGCTGCCGCCGAGCCGCGAGCTGCTTCTCAGCCCGGCCGTGCGCCAGCGCGCCCGCGAGATGCAGCACGAGTTCCCCGGGCTCGCGCAGATGCTTGCCAAGATCAGCGAGGGCATCCCCGTCGACGGCATGGAGTCGCTCGCCCCCGCCCTGCTCGACCGGCTCGTGCCGCTCACCCACTACCTGCCGGCGGATGCCGCTGTCGCGGTGCTCTCCCCGGAGAAGGTGGCCACCCGCGCCGTCAGCCTGGTCGAGACCAACCGCGAGTTCCTCGCCGCCGCCTGGAACGCGGCCACCGCGGGCGCCGACGCCCCGATCGACCTCAACGCCGGCGACTTCGTCACGCTGAGCGCCCTGCGCCACTCCGCGGGCAAGCGCCCCTGGTGGACCATGAGCGGCTTCCAGTCCGGCCCCGAGCTCGACGAGCTCTCGGCCCAGGTGGCCGCCACGCTCGAGGCCGACGACAACTACGTGCGCATCGAAGCGGATGCCGTGCCCAGCTTCGCCGGACAGCCCACCGGCGCCATCGACCACGTGGAGACACTCCTCAAAGACGGCTGGACCGTCGCCATGGTCGCCCGCGGCCAGGGCCTGGTGGAGCGCGCTGTCGACGTGCTCGCCGAGCGCGAGCTCTCGGGACGCCTGGTCGAATCGTTCCCCGAGCCCGTCGACGGGGCGTCGGCAACCGAAGCCGGCGTCGCCTACCTGCTGAAGGCATCCGCTGAACACGGCTTCGAGATGCCCGAGATCAAGTTCGCCCTCATCAACGAGAGCGAGTTCTACGGCCGGGCGGTCGGCTACGACGCCCGCCAGGTGAAGAAGCTCGCCAGCCGCCGCAAGAACGTGGTCGACCCGCTGCAGCTGAAGACCGGCGACTTCGTGGTGCACCAGACGCACGGCATCGGCAAGTTCGTGGAGCTGGTGCAGCGCGAGGTCTCCAGCGGCGGCCGCAACGCGGTCAAGCGCAGCCGCGAGTTTCTCGTGATCGAGTACGCGCCCAACAAGCGCGGGCTGCCGGGCGACAAGCTCTACGTTCCGACCGACCAGCTCGACCTGCTCAGCCGCTACGTCGGCGGCGAGGCGCCGAACCTGTCGAAGATGGGCGGCAGCGACTGGTCGAACGCCAAGTCGAAGGCCCGCAAGGCCGTGCGCGACATCGCCGTCGAGCTCGTCAAGCTCTACTCGGCGCGCATGGCGTCGAAGGGGCACGCCTTCCCGCCGGACACCCCGTGGCAGCGCGAGCTCGAAGACGCCTTCCCCTTCGCCGAGACGGCCGACCAGCTCACCACCATCGACGAGGTGAAGGCCGACATGGAGCGGCCGATCCCGATGGACCGCCTGCTCTCGGGCGACGTCGGCTACGGCAAGACCGAGGTGGCCGTGCGCGCCGCCTTCAAGGCCGTGCAGGACGGCAAGCAGGTGGCCATGATCGTGCCGACCACGCTGCTCGTGCGCCAGCACCTCGAGACCTTCGCCGAGCGCTTCGCCGGGTTCCCCGTGCACCTGCGCGCCCTCAGCCGCTTCCAGACGGAGAAGGAGTCGAAGGAGACGCTGGCAGGTCTAGCGGATGGCACGGTCGACGTCGTCATCGGAACGCACCGTCTGCTCAGCAAGAACATCGAGTTCAAAGACCTCGGGCTGGTCATCATCGACGAGGAGCAGCGCTTCGGTGTCGAGCACAAGGACGCGCTGAAGAAGCTCAAGACCAACGTCGACATCCTCGCGATGACGGCCACGCCGATCCCGCGCACGCTCGAGATGGCCGTCACCGGCATCCGCGAGATGTCGACCCTGGCCACGCCGCCGGAGGACCGCCACCCGATCCTGTCGTTCGTGGGGCCGTACTCCGACCGCCAGGTGTCCGCGGCGATCCGCCGCGAGCTGCTGCGCGAGGGCCAGGTGTTCTTCGTGCACAACCGGGTCTCGAGCATCAACCGCGTCGCGGCCCAGCTCAGCGAGCTCGTGCCGGAGGCGCGCATCGCGATCGCCCACGGCCAGCTGCCCGAGTCGGTGCTGGAGCAGGTGATGGTGGACTTCTGGGAGCGCAAGTTCGACGTGCTCGTCTCCACCACGATCGTGGAGACCGGCCTCGACATCGCCAACGCCAACACGCTGATCATCGACCGGGCCGACAAGTACGGCCTCAGCCAGCTGCACCAGCTGCGCGGACGCGTCGGTCGCGGGCGCGAGCGCGCCTACGCCTACTTCCTCTACGACGAGATGAAGCCGCTGTCGGAGACCGCGCACGAGCGCCTCTCCACCATCGCCGCCAACAACGAGCTCGGCGCGGGAATGCAGATCGCCCTGCGCGACCTCGAGATCCGCGGTGCAGGCAACCTGCTCGGCGGCGAGCAGTCCGGTCACATCGCGGGCGTCGGCTTCGACCTCTACCTGCGCATGATCGGCGAGGCCGTGTCCACCTTCCGCGGCGACGTGGCCGAGGGGCAGACCGAGCTGCGGCTCGAGCTGCCGGTCGACGCGCACATCCCCGAGGAGTACGTGGAGAGCGAGCGGCTGCGGCTCGAGGCGTACCAGAAGCTCTCGACCGCGTCGGCACCGGCGTCGACCCCCGAGCAGATCGACTCCGTGTTCGAGGAGCTGTCCGACCGCTACGGCGAGCCGCCCGAGCAGGTGACCAACCTCATAGCCGTGTCGCGCCTGCGCCGCATGGCGGTGAAGGCCGGCCTCAGCGAGGTCGTGGCCATGGGCTCCAACCTGCGGGTCGCCGGTGTCGCGCTGGCTGACTCCATCCAGATCCGGCTGCAGCGCATGTACCCGGGGGCGAAGTACTTCGCCGCGAACGCGAGTGTGTCGCTGCCGATGCCGCGGGTGAACGGCGAGCCGCTCGACGACGCCGACCTGATCGCCTGGACCTCCACGCTGCTGGTGGCCATCTTCGGCGCGGAGGAGTCGGTCACGCTGGTTGAGTAGCCCCGCCTCAATACCGCTGGTTGAGTAGCCCGCGACGAAGGAGCAGGCGTATCGAAACCCGCCCGCGACGGTTTCGATACGCGGGCTCGTGCCTCGCTCGCTACTCAACCAACGGACACGACAGGAACCCATGCCCAAACCCCGCACCACCGCCGCCAAAGCCCCCGCCGTGCCCTTTACCGCGCCGCGGGTAGCCGACGCCGACGCGCTCGAGCTCCGCGCCAGCGACGAGCGGGAGGGCGAGCGCTACGCCGACGCCGACCTCAGCGACTACGACCTCAGCGGCGCCAGCTTCATCGAGTGCGAGTTCGACGCGGTCACCCTCACCGACACTCAGCTGCGCGGCGCCCGCTTCGTCGACACCCTGGTCACCGCCTCCTTCGCTCCCACGCTGCTCGCCGGCCGCACCACCTGGCGCGACGCCTCGGTGCAGAGCCCGCGCTGGGGCTCCGCCGAGATGTTCGACGCCGATCTGAACTCGGTGCACCTGCGCGGCGGCAAGATCGACTACCTCAACCTGCGCGGCTCGCGCCTGAGCAACGTGATCATCGAGGACTGCCAGATCGGCGAGCTCGACCTCGGCGGCGTGCGCGCCGACCGCGTGGCGATCCGCAACTGCCGCATCGGCACCCTCGACCTCACCCGCGCGACCTGCGTCAACGTCGACATCCGCGGCTCCGAGTTCTCCACCGTGAACGGGCTCGAGGGGCTGCGCGGCGTCACCGTCAGCGAGGAACAGCTGGCCCTGCTGGCCCCCGTGCTCGCCAGCCACCTCGGACTCGTCGTCGACTGATTTGACAGCCGTCCCGCGGCGCTGCAAGCTGAGATCTACTCGGGAGCAGCTGACATGGGCGTTGATGAAGCGGATGCCGCGACTCGGCGCCTAACCGGCCTGCGCCGCGCGGCGTACTCCCGCGCGACCACTCCTGCCGAACGCGAGAACGCCGTCGAGGCGCAGCGCGAGCTCGCCGAGCTGGAGCAGGGCGCCCGCACCGACGAGGCCGCCCCCGACCCCGATCCTGATCCCGCGTCGCCCGCGGAGCCCGACGCCTCGCAGCACACTGTCGAGACGCCCGAGACGGAAGCAGCCCCCTCCCCGCGCCGTCGTATCCTTGTGATCGCGATCGCTCTGGCGATCGGGCTCGGGGTCGGATTCGGCGGGGGAGTGCTGAGCGCCGTCGCCTCGCAGTCCGCCGCGGAGCGTGAGGCTGTCGCCGGGGACCCGACGAGCGAGGCCGCGCAGCAGGCGCTATCCGATCAGCTGGTCGCCAACCTCCGCGCCTCGGAGATCCCCTACGTCGCCGCGGGCAAGACCGCGCAGATCTACGGACCCGGCGACTCCGAGGCCGCCGAGCGGTGGTTCGCCGAGCCGCAGCGCCCCGAGGACATCCCCGAGACGCTGCCGATCGACGCCGCCGCCCCGAGCACCCTCCGGCTCGTCTACGACAACGCCGAGTGGGGGCGGGTGTGGGTGGTGAAGGGCACGGACGGCAGCCTCTGCCTGTACACCCTCGACGCCAGCGCCATCGGCGGGGGCCTCGCCTGCACCGATCGGGCGTCCTTCGATGCCAACGGCCTCGGCTGGCAGATCACCAAGGCGGGCGGCTCGAGCTCGATCACCCTGCGCTGGGACGGCTGGGACCTGCTCGTCGCCATGAACTCCTACTGAATCGACGGCCCACGATGACCGATCCAGACGAAGCGGATGCCGCGGCGGCAGTCCCGGCACGCCCCGACCTCGTCGAACTGAAGCGGATCGCGTACTCCCGCCCCACCTCGCCCGAGGAGGCGGCGCGATCGATCGAGGCGCAGCACCTGCTCGCCGAGCACGAGGGTTTCCGAAACCCACGAGCCCGAGACTTACGACGAGCCCGAACCACGACCCGCACGTCGCATCGCGATCGTCGCGGCAGCGCTTGTTGCCGCGGCGGCCGCGGCCGCGCTGGCGCTTGTGCTCATCGTCAACCCCGGTTTCGACATCGTCGGCTCGGTCGCGGACGGTCCAGCGCCGGCGTCGACGAGACCGTCGGCGCTGCCGTCGCCGAACCCCGACTTTATGAACGAGGTGCGCGACAGCCTGGGGCCGGTACCGAAAGACGGCACGATGTCGGCCGAGGAGCTCGACGCCGTGCTGGTGACGATGGCCGACTGGGAATGGCAGAGCGTGGTGGCGCAGTACCCCGACTCAGTTCGCCCCGAGGTCGACGTGATCCGCGTCGTGGAGGCCCACGAGCGCAGCGCCGTGCAGGTCGACTGCCTCGTGGCGCGGGGTATCGACGCGCGCGTCACCTCGGGCGACAGCTACACCTACGGCGGCGGCACGGAGGAAGACCTGCTCAGCATCTACCGGTGCGCCGCGGAGTACCCGACGCGCCCCGAGCCCGAGCTGACGACCAAGCAGGTCGGCTACCTCTACGACTACCAGGTGCAGTTCGCCGTGCCCTGCCTCGAGCGCCTCGGCTACGAACAGGCGACTCCGCCCTACTGCGCCGATTTCATCGACGCCTGGCCGGAGCAGGACTGGCGCCCGGATTTCGGCGCGGTCACCGACGCGAAGACCAGCCGCGCCATCGAGGAGGCCTGCCCGACCCTGCCCACCGGCATCTTCTAGGCGGCTGACTACACTTCGTCTATGAGTGACCCCGAAGCGGATGCACGTGCCTCCGCGGAGAACACCACCGACCTCGAACGGCTCCGCCGCATAGCCTTCGGCCGCACCAGCACGGATGCCGAGGTGGCCGCGGCCGCCGCCGCCCGTCTGCGGCTGGCGCAACTGGAGGCCGCCGCGTCGCTGGAGGCCGCCCGCGAGCAGCAGCAGGCGGCCTCGGAACGCGAGGCCCGCGCGAGCGCTCGGGAGGCGACGGGTGGGGCGCATCCGCTCGATGGTGACGGCGACGACCCGGGTGACGGCACCGACGCGCCCGCCCGCACCAACCGCCGCCGTGCCTGTCTGCTGCCGGCGGCCGCGGGGCTCCTGGTGGGCGCGGTCCTCGGTGGCGGCGCGCTGTGGCTGGCCCGGCCGGCGCCCGTCGAACCTCCGGCGGTCTCGGCCTCGCAGAACCCGAGCGACGGCGGCATCAACTACTTCCTCGGGGAGCCGACGGAGACCCTGCCTCCGGGCGATGTCGAGGCGGCCCTGGCCTGGTTCTCGCGGGCGCAGACTGAGGAGGATCTGGTGGGGGTTCCGGAGCTGCGGTCGGAGTTCGATCGCAACAGCGTGCGGCTGGTGCACCACAGCCCGGCCGCGCGCGTCTGGATCGCCCGGCAGACCGACGGCAAGCTCTGCCTCGAGACCACCGCGACGGCCACCCAGATCACCAACGGCAGCTGTGTCGACCCCGAGGAGTTCGCACGAGACGCGCTGCGCGTCGACTCCGCCGTGCTCACCGCCGCGTGGACCGGCTCGCAGCTGAGCGTGGTGCAGTCGCTGGGCTAGTCGCGGCGACGTAGGCTGGATCCTTTGGCGAGAGGGCATCCATGCGCATTCCGACACCCGGCCGCACGACCGCGTTAGTGATCGCGCTGGGCGGCGCGCTGCTGGCGGGGCCGGCTCTTCCCGCCGCCGTGGCGACGACAGGCGAGGTGCCGGCCGGACTCGAGTACGTCGCGCTCGGCGACTCCTACTCCGCCGGGGTCGGCCTCGACGATCCCACGTCGCTGCCGGTTCCGGCCTGCGAGCAGTCGGCCCTGAACGTGCCGCACCGCCTCGCCGAGTCCTTCGAGTTCGCCCTCAGCGACGTCTCCTGCTCGGGCGCGACCACCCGCGACATCGTCACCGACGCCCAGCTCGAGGGCACAGACCCGCAGCTCGACGCCCTCGGCGACTCCACCGACGTCGTCACCGTGCTGATCGGCGGCAACGACCTCGGCTTCGTGCCGATCACGGCCGCCTGCCTCGCGGCCAGCGCCGACGGCCCGCTGCTCGCCGCGAAGAATCAGCCCGACTGCGAGTCCTACTTCACCTCGGCCGGCGCACAGAACCCCGAGACCATGCTCGAGTCCCTGGTGGTGCCCGCGCTCCGCGAGACCTACGCGGCCATCGCCGAGGCCGCCCCGAACGCCCGCGTCTTCGTGATCGGCTACCCCAACCTCTTCCGCGACGCGGCGAGCATTCCAGACAGCGGATGCTTCAGCCCCCTCGGCACCGAACCGAGCGGCTTCCCCATCGGAACAACCGACCTCCCCTACCTGCACTCCATCGAAGAGGGGCTCAACGCGGCGATCGAGTCCGAGGCGCAGGAGGCCGGCTTCAGCTACGTTCCCACCTTCGCAAGCTCGCTCGGCCACGACATCTGCGCCGGCCCCGACGAGACCTACGTGAACGGGGTGATCGTGTCCGGCTCCGGCTCCGGTTCCGGCCTCGTCGCCGGCTCGCTGCACCCGAACGAGCGCGGCGCCGCCTTCCTCGCCTCCGAGGCGGAGACCGTGATCCGCGCCGCGCTGGTCGCCGACCAGATGACAGCGGCGGACGACGCGGCGGCCGGCCCGGCGGACGACGCGACATCCGCGGGGGAGCCGGCCACCGCATCCGCTGCCCCGCTCACGGTCGCACTGATCGGCGGAGCACTGCTGCTCGCGGCCGTGGCCACGGCGATCCTCGTGGCGCGCCGTCGTGCCCGCCCGCGCGGCCGCCCCTGACCCGGCGGCGGCCTGCCCGCCCGCGCGGCCGCCCCCGACCCGGCGCCCCCCGCTGACGCGGCTCCCTCCCGCCCGCCTGCGCTGCCCGCCCCGATCCGAATGGCATCCGCGATTTCGCTATGTCAGTCTGCGTTGACTCAACGCAGACTGACATAGCGAAATCGCGAACCCGTCGCCCGTCGCCCGTCCGTCGCGGCCGCCTGCGCCCGCGCTCAGCCGTGTCCGCCGTCGAAGGGCATACCCCACCAAGCTCAGGACAAACGTCCCTATCCATTCCGCCGAAAGCAGTGCACCCTGAGTCCGTACCCATTCGTGACGAAAGGTTGACATGAGCGCCCAGACCTCCCCGTGGCAGCACCGCGACACCACCGACATCGAGCCGGAGACCCTGCAGCGGCTCAACACCTGGTGGCGCGCGGCCAACTACCTCTCGGTCGGCCAGATCTACCTGCTCGACAATCCGCTGCTCGCCGAACCGCTCACGCGCGACCACATCAAGCCGCGCCTGCTCGGCCACTGGGGAACAACGCCCGGCCTCAACTTCATCTACGCACACCTCAACCGCGTCATCCGCGAGCGCGATCTCAACGCGATCTACATCACCGGACCCGGCCACGGCGGTCCGGGCATGGTCGCCAACGCCTACCTCGACGGCACCTACAGCGAGGTCTACAACTCCATCGACCAGACCACCGACGGGGTGCGCAAGTTGTTCCGCCAGTTCTCCTTCCCCGGCGGCATCCCCAGCCACGTCGCCCCCGAGACGCCCGGCTCGATCCACGAGGGCGGCGAGCTCGGCTACTCGCTCAGCCACGCCTACGGCGCCGCCTTCGACAACCCCGACCTGCTGGTGGCCACGGTCGTCGGCGACGGCGAGGCGGAGACCGGTCCGCTCGCCACCAGCTGGCACTCCAACAAGTTCGTCGACCCCGTCAACGACGGGGTCGTGCTGCCGATCCTGCACCTCAACGGCTACAAGATCGCCAACCCGAGCCTGCTCGCGCGCATCCCCGAGGAGGAGCTGCTCCAGTTGATGCGTGGCTACGGCCACACGCCCTACGTGGTCTCCGGCGGCTTCGACGACGAAGACCCGATCGAGGTGCACCAGCGCCTCGCCGAGACCATGGACGTGGTGCTCAACCAGATCGCGCAGATCAAAGCGGATGCCGCAGCCGGCACTCTCGACGGGCGGCCGGCCTGGCCCATGATCATCCTGCGCACACCCAAGGGCTGGACCTGCCCGAAGGAGATCGACGGCCACCCGGCCGAGAACAACTGGCGGTCGCACCAGGTTCCGCTGGCGAACGCCCGCGACACCGAGGAGCACACCCGCCTGCTGGAGAGCTGGCTGCGCTCCTACAAGCCGGAAGAGCTCTTCGACGACAACGGTGCCCTCGTGCCCACCGCCACCGCGCTCGCTCCCGAGGGCGACGCCCGCATGAGCGCCAACCCGGTCGCCAACGGCGGGCTGCTGCGGCAGGCGCTGAAGCTGCCCGACTTCCGTGACTACGCCGTCGAGGTCGACACCCCGGGCGGCTCCACCAGCGAGGCCACCGCGATCCTCGGCAACTGGCTGCGCGACGTGATCAGCGAGAACCCCACCAATTTCCGCATCTTCGGGCCGGACGAGACCGCGTCCAACCGCCTGCAGGCCGTGTTCGAGGTGACCGACAAGCAGTGGGACGCCGGCACCCTCCCGATCGACTCCGACAACCACCTGGCCCGGGCCGGCCGGGTGATCGAGATGCTCAGCGAGCACCAGTGCCAGGGCTGGCTGGAGGGCTACCTGCTCACCGGACGCCACGGCATCATCAACTCCTACGAGGCCTTCATCCACATCGTCGACTCGATGTTCAATCAGCACGCCAAGTGGCTGAAGAGCTCCAGGCAGATCGAGTGGCGGCGCCCGGTCGCCTCGCTCAACTACCTGCTCAGTTCGCACGTCTGGCGGCAGGACCACAACGGCGCCTCCCACCAGGACCCCGGCTTCATCGACCACGTGGTCAACAAGAAGGCCGACGTCGTGCGCGTCTACCTGCCCTTCGACGCCAACACCCTGCTCAGCACCTACGACCACTGCCTGCGCAGTGTCGACTACGTCAACGTGGTCGTGGCCGGCAAGCAGCCCGCGCCCAACTGGCTCACCATGGAGGAGGCCGTCGCGCACTGCACCCGTGGCCTCGGCATCTTCGAGTGGGCGGGTTCGGAGAAGGACGGCGAGGCACCGGATGTGGTGCTCGCCTCGGCCGGGGACGTCCCGACCCTCGAGATGCTCGCCGCCGTCTCCATCCTGCGCGACAAGATCCCCTCGCTGAAGGTGCGCGTCGTCAACGTCGTCGACCTGATGCGCCTGCAGAGCGCGGGCGAGCATCCGCACGGGCTCAGTGACAGCGAGTACGACGCCATCTTCACAACGGATGCGCCGGTGATCTTCGCGTACCACGGGTACCCCTGGCTGATCCACCGTCTCACCTACCGCCGCAACGGACACGACAACCTGCACGTGCGCGGCTACAAGGAGGAGGGCACCACCACCACGCCGTTCGACATGGTGATGCTCAACGACCTGGACCGCTACAAGCTGGTGATGGATGTGCTCGACCGCGTGCCCGGCCTGGCCGAGACGCACGGCGTACTGCGCCAGGACATGCAGGACGCCCGCCACCGCGCCCGCGCCTACACGCGCGAGCACGGCGAAGACATCCCGGAGGTCACCGAGTGGAGCTGGGGCGGGACCTCGTCGGCGTCGCTCTCCTACAGCGACTCCGGCGGAGACAACGCCTGACTCGTGGTTGTCACGGCGGCTGCGGACGTCCCGTTGCCGTGCTCCTTGTGCACCCCGAACACCACGACCGGGATCAGCACGAGCGAGCGCAGGTCGAACAGAGCGTGCACCACGATCGCCACGAGGATGCTGCCGGTCGCCAGGTAGATCGCCATCAGCAGCGCGCCGATCACCAGCGCCCCGACGATCCCCGCGACCCCCTGGTACACGTGCAGTAGCGCGAACACGAGGAGGCTCCCGACCACGGCCGCCACCGCACTCCTCGTGACACCGAAGATCAGCGCCGGCATCGCCAGCCGGAACAGCAGCTCCTCCACGACTCCCGCGTTGACTGCCAGCGCCGCGCCGTAGGGCAGCTCCGCACGGTTGCGGGGAAGAAGCGCCTGTACGTCGCCGATCGACGCGACCTCGGTCTCCTTGCGCGCGAGCACCACGATGAGCAGCGTTCCGACCGCCAGCGCCAGCGCGAGACCGACCACCATGCCGACGCCCAGCGTGCCGCTGTCTGCGAAAGCCCGCCGGGCATCCGCTACAAAGTCCCAGCGGTTGACCGCGTCGAGGAACAGCGGCACGAACTGCCAGACCAGCAGCAGCACGACCACCGCCGAGCCGCCGAAGGTGAGGAACGACTCCCGCACCCACTTGCGGAACACCTTCTGCCGCCGCTTGGTGGCGCGCATCCGCTTGAAGCGGGAGTACTCGCGGCGGTCCTTGCGCACGGCGCGCACGGCCATGAACGCGAGCAGCCCCGCGAGCACCACGCCGAGGATGTACGGGGTCAGCGCGGAGTCGGGGGAGAGCACCCGTCAATTCTGCCAGCGCGTCGAGCATCACGCCGGCGTGGTGACTGTCCGTCGGGCCAGGGGCGACCGTCCGCACGGCCGGGGCGCGCGGCGGACGTGGTCGAGACGATTGACACATGACCACACACGAACCAGTTCCCATTCAAGCGAGGCGCCTCACCAAGCGCTTCGGCAGCGGCGCGGCCGTCGATGACGTGAGTTTCACGGTGTCCCGCGGTCGCATCGTCGGCCTCCTCGGACCGAACGGAGCGGGCAAGACCACCACGATCCGCATGCTTCTCGGACTGGCGGCTCCCGACGGCGGCGACGCGCTCATCAACGGGCATCCCTACGCCGCACTGCGCAGCCCCCTCCAGGCCGTCGGCACCGTGCTCGACGCGGGCGGCCTCCACCCCGGGCGCTCCGGACGACAGCACCTGCGCATCGCCGCGGCCCAGGCCCAGATGCCGACGAGCCGGGTCGACGACGTTCTCGCCGAGGTCGACATGACGCAGGTCGCCGACCGCCCGATCGCCGGCTACTCACTCGGAATGCGGCAGCGGATCGCGCTCGCCACGGCCCTGATCGGGTCGCCGAACATCCTCGTTCTCGACGAGCCGGCCAACGGTCTCGACCCGGCGGGAATGCACTGGCTGAGGCTGCGCCTGCGTGCCTTCGCCGATGCCGGCGGGGCAGTGCTGCTCTCGTCGCACGTTCTCCCCGACGTGCAGCAGATCGCCGACGACATCGTCGTGATGCAGTCGGGTCGCGTCGTCGCCGACGTGACGCTGGCGGATGCTCTGGTCGAGCAGCACGGGGACCTCGAGCGGTTCTACCTCGAGCTCACCGGGCACGGATCGGAGGTGCGCTGATGCTGCGCGCGGAACTTCTCAAACTGACCACCACCTCCGCGTCGAAGATCGCCCTCGGCGTTGGCGCCGGGGGACTGATTCTCACCCAGATCACCTCCGTCACGATGCTGCCGGCACTGGCATCCGGGCGGTTCGGATCCATCCCGGACGGGCTGGCCGACGAGATCCCCTCGCTCGACCTCGCGACGGCCGGGGGCCAGCTCGCCGCGCTCAGCCCGCTCGGCGCGTCCGGCGGCTCGGGCTCGCTCGGCATCGCCGTCATCGCGATCGTGCTCATGGGGGTGCTCGCCGGCACCGGCGACTACCGCTTCGGCGGAATCGTCACTACGGCGCTGGCCCAGCCGAACCGCATTCGCATCCTGACGGCGAAAGCCGCCGCCGCCGGTGTCGCCGGTCTCGTGACCGGTGCCGTGTTCGCCGTCGTCAGCGCCGCGACACTGCTCGGCACGCTGGCGATCACCGGGATGCCGGTCGCGGTCGAACCGTCGATCATCGTCGCGGTGCTCGCCCGGGGAGTGCTCGCCATCGCCTGCCTCACCATCGTCGGGCTGGCAGTCGGGATTCTGGCGAGAAGCCAGCTCGCGGGTGTGCTCGTGATGCTGGGCATCCTGATACTCGAACTGGTCGTTCAGTCGATAGCCCAGTTGATCGTCGGCAGCCTGCCGGTGTGGGCCCAGCTGATGCCGCTCGCCCTCACCGACGCCCTGATCGGCACGAGCGAAGCCGGCCTGTCGCTGCCCGCGGCCCTCACGGGGCTGCTCAGTCTGACAGCCATCGCCCTGACTCTCGCGGCCGTCGCGCTGCGCCGCCGAGACATCTGACCCGCCACACATCCGAAAGGGAGAACGACATGAACAACGACACAGAAGCACAGACGACCAAGCCACGACGGAGTGGGCGCACGATCATCGCCATCACAGCAGCCGGCGCCCTCACCGTCGGGGCTGTGGCGTTCGGAGCCTGGAGCCGCATCGACGCCAGCGGCTCGGAGGAGTCGCCGTTGACGGGGCGCCTGCAGGGCCTGGTCGACGCGGGCTTCCCCGCGGCGCTTGCCTCGGTCACGAACAAGCACGGCGATCGCGTCGATGCGGCCGAGGGGCAGGGCGACCTCGAGTCGGGCGCCGAAACCCCCGTCGACGGCGAAGTGCGCATCGGCAGCAATACGAAGATGTACGTCGCGACGATCGTGCTGCAGCTCGTCGACGAGGCGCTCGTCGAACTCGACGAACCGATCGAGACCTACCTCCCCGGGCTCGTGACCGGCGACGGGGTGGTCGGCGCGAACATCACCGTGCGCCAACTGCTGCAGCACACCAGCGGCCTGCCGGAGTACGCGGACCAGATCGCCGCGGACGCCTTCGGTGTGCAGAACACGTATATCGGGCCACGCGACATGCTCGACGTGGCGCTGGAGAAGCCGGCGGTCTTTGCTCCCGGAGAGCGCTGGGAATACAGCAACACGAACTACATGGTGCTGGGGCTGCTGATCGAGCGGCTGACCGAGCGTGCGCTGTACGAGCAGATCGACGAGCGCATTGTCGAACCCCTCGGGCTGAAGCACACCTACCTGCCGGTGCCCGGTGACAGGACCGTGCGCGGTGCACACCCTCTCGGCTACCACCAGGGCGGCGAGGGCGAGCTGCGGGACATCACCGCGATGGACCCGTCGTTCGCATGGGCGGCCGGTGCGATGATTGCCTCGCCCAGTGACCTCAACCGGTTTATGCACGCCGTGCTCGACGGCGAACTGATGAGCGACGCCAGCCTCGCCGAGATGACGACAGGCGTCGCGGCCGGCGACGAGCTGTGGCCGGGTGCGGTCTACGGACTCGGACTGCAAGGGTTCCCGCTCAGCTGCGGCGGTATGTCCTGGGGGCACGGCGGCGACATCCCCGGATCCCAGACCCGCAACGCCGTCGGCCCGGACGGAACCGCGGCGACCATCGCCGTGACCGCCCTGCCGTGGGCTCTCGTAGACATGGCCGACGAGGAGGCGCTGCTCGAGAAGTACCGGATCGTCGTCGACGCACTCGACGAGACACTGTGCCGCGACTGAGCGACCGCACGACGACGCGGGGGCTCCGGCACGGTGCCGGTGCCCCCGCGTGGTTGACTCGGAGCATGCCAGACGAATCGCGCACAACGGCCGAGCGGCTTCGTGCCGCGCTGCCCCCGGTCGTGATTCTCGCCCTGGCGGGCGGCTATGTCGGCGCCGACCTGATCGTGGGGCTCCCCGCGTCGGTGGCCGACACGATTCCTGTGCCGGTAGCGGCCGGCCTTGTTGTCGTCCAGGCGTTCGCGATGCTCTTTCGCCGCCGGGCGCCGGTGGCCGTGTTCGCCCTGGTGGTGCTCGTCGACACCGTGCTTCTCTGCACGAGCGGGGGCGAGCTCGGCATCGGTGGTCTGGCCGTGATGTTCGCGACCTACACCGTGCTCCGCGACGGCGATGCCCTCCGTCGCTACAGGGTGCTCGTTGCCGCAGCGGTGGTGACGCTCGTCGCCGGCGCGATCGCCATGGCGGCCGCCGCGACCTACCCGCCGCTGGTGGTCGTGGCCCTGGCCGCTGCGCGGCCCATCCTGCAGTACGCGATCCCCGCCGCGCTCGCCGTGTTCTTCCTCTCCCGTGAGAAGCTCGTGCAGGCCCTGCGCGACCGCGCCGAGCTGGCCGAGCGGGAGCGTCAACACGATGTCGAACGGGACATCGCCGGGGTGCGCACCGCGATGGCCCGCGAGCTGCACGACATCGCCGCCCACCACCTCTCCGGAATCATCGTCGGCGCCCAGGCCGCATCCTCCCTCGCCGAGAACGATCCCGAGCGAGCGCGGGAGATCCTGCGCACCGTGCAACAGGACGCCCGCACCACACTCGCCGATCTCCGTCGCACCGTCGGCCTGCTGCGCAGCGATGATCCCGACGATCCGGGATCGGCCGGGCGACCCGCGCCGGTGCCCGCCCTCGACCGGGTCGCCGCGCTCGTCGACACCGCCAGGCAACGCGGTGGGCTCGTCGAGCTCGCCGTCGACGGCGAGCCGCGCACGCTCGGCCCGCTCGCCGAGACCGCCGGCTATCGCATGGTGCAGGAGTCGCTCGCCAACGCCGCACGCCACGCCCCCGGCTCACCGAACCGCGTGCGCATCGAGTACCTGCCGGATCTGGTGCGCGTCACGGTGAGCAACGACCCGTCCGATCAGGCGCAGCCCGCGGCATCCGCTGCCCGCGTCGACGTCGGCTACGGCATATCCGGCATGCAGGAACGCGCCGAACTGGTCGGCGGACGGCTCACGACCGGGCCGCTGGCCGACGGCGGCTGGCGCAACGTGCTCGAGATCCCCAGCGAGACGAACAGGAGCGCACCGTGATCAGACTTCTCATCGCCGACGACCAGGCCATCGTCAGGGCCGGTCTCGCCGTCATCGCCGGGGCCGAACCCGACATGGTCGTCGTCGGCGAGGCGAGCGACGGGGCAGAGGCGCTGCGGATGACGCGGGAGCTGAGACCCGACGTGGTGTGTATGGACATCCGCATGCCGAACATGGACGGGATCGCCGCGACGAGGGAGATCGCCGCCGACCCCGGCCTGAGCACCGAGGTGCTCGTCGTGACCACCTTCGACATCGACGACGACGTGTTCGCGGCGCTCGAGGCGGGCGCCGCCGGATTCCTCCTGAAGGGGGCGGAGGAGCAGACGCTCCTCGGCGCCATCCGCTCCGTCGCCGCGGGAGACGGCACGCTCGACCAGGCCATCACCCGACGGGTGCTGCGCAAGTTCGCGCATCGTCGGGCCGACCCCGAGGCGCCGCCGTCGGCGCTGCCCCACACGCTCACCGCCCGCGAACTCGAGGTGCTGCGCCTGCTGGCCGAGGGGCTCTCGAACGCCGAGATCGGCGAACGGCTGTTCATCGAGCCGACGACTGTGAAGTACCACCTGGCCGGCCTGCTGCAGAAGATCGCCGCACGCGACCGCCTCCAGGCGGTGCTCTGGGGAATCCGCGCGGGGCTCATCGACCCCTACGCCCCGTAGACGTCAGCCGACGACTGTCCGTTTGTCTGGGTGGCACTGTCCGAACGGCCGGGGCGGACAGCCACCCCGGCGGCAAGAGTTGAAGCATGACCACAACAACTGCGAACTACACCGACCTTCCCGCCGCGCTGCTCCGAGGAGCCGACTGGCAGAAGCTGGTCGACGACCTCGCCGCAAAACACCAGGTGCCCGGCGTCACGGTCGGCGTACTTCAACTGACCAACGACGGCGGTGCCGACATCCGCCAGATCCACAGCGGCGTCGCAAGCCTGAAGACTGGAGTCGAGGTAACGGATGACACGCTGCATCAGTTCGGCTCGATCACCAAAGCGTTCACCGCCACGTTGATCATGCAGCTGCTCGACGAAGGGCTCCTCACCCACGACACACCGGTTGTGCAACTTCTGCCCGACTTCACCCTCGCCGATGCCGAGGCCGCGAAGAAGATCACCGTCGGACACCTGCTCTCCCACACCAGCGGCATCGATGGCGACCTGTTCTTCGAGACCGGCGACAACGACGACTGTGTCGAGAAGTACGTCGATCTCCTCTCAACCGCCACGCTCACTTCGCGCACGGGCGGGCCGCTGAGCTACTGCAATGCCGGCTATGTTCTGCTCGGGCGCATCGTCGAGGTGCTGCGCGGCACGGTGTGGGACCAGGCGCTTGCCGACCACATCTTCACTCCCCTCGGCCTCGAGAACATCATCACGAAGGCCAAGGACGCACCTCTCTACCGCACCGCCGTCGGGCACATCCCCACCGGCCAAGAGGCGCCGAAGTATGCGCCGGCTCCGGTGTGGTCGCTCACCCGTTCCCTTGGACCGGCGGGGCTCATCACCGGCACGGCGACGAGTCTCCTCACCTGGGCGGCCGCCAATCTGCGTGACGGACTGGGGCTCAATGGCGCCCGCATCCTCAGCGACGAATCCGCGCGACTCATGCGAGAGCGCAGGGCCGATCTGACCGGACTGAACAGCATCACGACCGGCTGGGCGTCGGGATGGCTTCTGGAGAAGTGGGGATCGGAGACCGCGGTCGGGCATGACGGCACGACGTTGGGCCAGGCCGCTTTCCTCGACACCTTCCCCACCCGCGGACTCGCAATCGCCGTGCTCGGAAACTCGCCGGGAACACCGGCATTCGAACGCGAGTTCAAGGCGGCCGTCGCCGCTGAACTCGGCCTCACCGCGCCGGACGAGGATCCCGTCGACTACGGCATCCCCATGGACGCCGACGCGATCATCGGGACCTACGAGTCCGCGACCCAGCGCTTCGTGCTGACCGACCCGGGCGACGGCAACCTCGCCGTGCGGTTGTCGCCGAAGTCCGCGCTCGGCGGCGTCGAGTCTGCGGCCGAGATCGCCGTCATGCGTCCCAACGGCCCCGATCGCTTCATCACGGAGCTGCTCGGCTACGTCTTAGAGCTCTCGATCGTGCGAGACGATGACAAGCAGTACCTCTACATGTCCCGCCTCTTCGAGAAGGTCGCGTGATTGTGGCCCGGGGCGGTTAGCGCGGAGTCGGGGGAGAGCACCCGGCAATTCTGCCGGGCGCGCCCCACGCTCGCTGAGCCTGTCGCAGCGCTACGGGTGAACGATGATCTTCACCGCGGTCTCGTTGCGGTTGATCAGCGTGTCGAAGCCCTCGCTGATGAGGTCGTTGAGCGCGATGCGCCCGGTGATGAACGGCGCGAGATTGACCTTGCCCTCCTGCACGAGCTTGATGGTGGCCTCGTGGTCGCGCACGTAGGCAATCGTTCCGCGCAGGTCGATCTCCTTGAGCACGAGCTTCTGCATGTCGAGCACAGCCGGCTTGCCCCAGATGGAGACGTTCACGATCACGCCGGTCGGCTTGATCGCGTCGAACAGCATGTCGAGCACGACGTTCACGCTGGAGCACTCGAACGCGACATCCGCTCCGACGCCGTTCGTGAGCTCGCGCACTTTCTCGGCCACGTTCTCCTCACTCGGGTCGATCACGTGGTCGGCGACGCCGCTCTCGATCGCCTTCGCCTTGCGCGCACCACTCAGCTCGGACATGATCACGGTCACGCCCGACGCCTTGAGCACCGCGGCGAGCAGCAGGCCGATCGGGCCGGCGCCGCCGATGAGGGCAACATCGCCGGCTTTGGCGCCGCTGCGCACGAAGGCGTGGTGTCCCACCGAGAGCGGCTCGATCAGCGCGGCCTCGTCGAGCGGGATGTCGCCGATCGGGTGCACCCAGCGCTCGTCGACGACGATCTTCTCGCTCAGTCCGCCACCACCGCCGGCCAGTCCGATGAAGCCCATCTTCACGCAGAGGTGGTAGTTGCCGGCCAGGCAGGGCGCGCACTCGTTGCAGACGAAGTAGGGCTCCACCACCACGTTCTCGCCGACGCTCAGGCCGGTGACGCCGTCGCCGAGGGCGGTGATTGTTCCGGAGAACTCGTGGCCGAGGGTGACGGGCTCCTCCTCGTGAGAGAGCGGATGCGGGTGCCCCGCGGCCGGAATGAAGATCGGCCCCTCGAGGTACTCGTGCAGGTCGGTGCCGCAGATGCCGCACCAGGCGACGTCGATCGCGACCGCGCCCGCCCGCAGCTCCGGCTCGGCGATGTCTTCGATGCGGATGTCGTTCGGACCGTGGAACCGTGCTGCCTTCATTGGCTTCTCCTTGTGGGGGACGAATGTTCACTCGCTATCAGTCTGGCGCTCGGGTGTAGTGCGGGGGAGAGGCTTTAGTCCCGGTTTGGCTGCTGCTCTTCGGTTAGATCCGTGTGGAAATAGTCGAATAGCGCTGCATCGATTGGCCGATCGAAGTTCAGCAGCATCCGCACGATGGAAAGTCCGTTTCCTCTCATGTTCGTTTGTTCGGGTTGGCTGGATTTGGCCAATCCGAGGTAGTAGAAGTCCGAGCCTTCCGCATCACTCTTTTTCGCGAACACGTGGAGCTCTACAGTGTTTTCAATCATCGGGCGGACGTCAGGACTTGCTAGCGTGCGCCTGCTCTTTGAGAAGTACTGCATCGTCTGGGTATCCACCAGCTCATCTTCATAGGCGGTACTCGCCGTCACTTCGTCTGATTTCTGCAGAGTGATGAAGATAGGGCAGGTGCTCGTTTCCGTGTCTACCCGGTATCCGTAGATGGTCGAGTACATGTTCTTCTGCCAATTGAGGAGACGGCTCGCATCTTTTCGTGAATACTGGCGGCCGGGCGTGAACGGGATCGAACTGTCGTATCGCTCAGCGATGACGGCGAGCCCTGTCTCAATGAGGTCGTCTACTTCTGCGCGGAACATCTCCGATTCCTCGTACGAGGCGGCGAAACTCGGAGTAAGACGAACCTTGCCGTTCGCGACGGTTGCGGGCCCATCCGACGCAAACGACTGAATCTCGGCGGCGGTGTTGAATTCGAGCGTCAGACTGCGTATCGCGCTTGTTGCTATTGCGACTGCCGCCGCCACGCCCGCCGCCTCAAAGATCGCCGTCAGCGACTTCGTGTCAAGCTCCGTCCCGCGAAGCAGAGAACGCAGGAGCAGCAGTTCCTGAGGGCGCTTCGCAGAAAGCAATTCTCTCGACAGCACGCTGAGCACGCGTGTGGCTCCGGAAGTGAGTCGAAGGGGCTGGATCTTCAATTTCGCCAGGAGTTCGGGATAGTTGCCCACCTTCGTCGCAAGCACCAACGGATCGACGGATTCGAAGCGCAGGAAGTCGAACAGACGCGGTACGCGTCCTACTCGTCGCTGGACCGACTCGATCGCCGACTTCAGGTTGGCAAAGCTGTCGAGCTTCACGGTAGCGAGCGAGTTGAGAACTCGCTCCTGCGAAATTCGGTCAAAACGAACGCTAGACAGCCCAGCCATAACCCCTATCTCTTCCGCCGAGATCAGGTTCTTCCGCAGGGATTCTTTATTGAGCGAGTTGTCTCCGAACAGCGCGATTGGAATCAGATAATTGTTTGCATAGTTGCCGATGAAGTCGATGACGACGAGATAGTCCTTGCCGGCGGCCTTACGGAGTCCTCGACCAAGCTGTTGGACGAAAACGATGCTCGATTTCGTCTGCCGAAGCATTATCACCTGATTGATCGTGGGTATGTCCACGCCCTCGTTGAATATGTCGACGGTCAAGACGTAGTCCAGGTCACCGGACTCGAGTCGCTCCACGATGTACTCGCGGTGCTCGATGGAGTCCTCTCCCGTGAGCGCGACAGTTCGGAGACGCCTGCCGTGAACTTGTTGCTCATTGAGAGCTCGCGAAAGCTCGTGCGCTTCATCCTTGCGGCTGCAGAAGATGAGGCCGCGAGGAGCAACTCCCGCTTGTCCATAGGTCTGAAGCGATTTGAGGATGTGCCGTACTCGTTCAGCTCCTGCCAGCCGCCCGAGCGGCGTGGCATCCGTGGTCGTGAGCCCATCCTCAAAGGTGATGTCCGCAATACCGTAGTAGTGAAACGGAGCCAGCATGTCGAGGCTCAACGCATCGTTTAGGCGGATCTCGTAGGGCACGTTGTAGTCAAAAATCTCGAATATGTTCTCGCCGTCGCTACGCTCGGGAGTCGCCGTCATCCCGAGTAAAAACCTTGGTCGAAAATGGTGAAGCACGCGCGCGAAGCTCGATGCGCCAGCCCGATGAACTTCATCAATTAGTAGGTAGTCGAATTCCGACGGATCAAAGCCATCCAGCACATTTTGCTGGGACAACGTCTGCACGGTTGCGAAAACATATCGACGATCTGCCTGCCTGCTGGTTCCAGCGAATTTTCCGAAGTCGGATTCGGGCGCTCCGAGCACGCGCTGAAACTCCCGCATAGCGCGATCGAGGATTTGTTCGCGGTGAGCGACGAAAAGCATCCGCGCCGGAGCGACCGAGCGCACGTCCAGCGCCGAAAGTATCGTCTTTCCAGTGCCGGTTGCTGAAATGACGAGCGCACGGTCGTGTCCTTGTTCGCGCACTCGTTCGATGGCGCGAAGCGCATCCACTTGCATTGCGTTGGGCGAGATAGTTGAGTCTGCCGAGACCTGCCCTGCGAACACGGGTGGGAGTATCGCGGGCGCTCGGACGTTCGGGGGCTGGTATATGAGCGCGTAGTCGTCAATCCAACCCTGGGTCAGCGGGACGGAATCGAACAGTTCGGCGTCCAGCAGGTTCGTGAATTGGGAGGCAAGGTCACTGTCGTGCTGGGCGGACACTCGCAGGTTCCATTCGTGGTTGCTTGCGAGGGCCGTCTCAGTGAGGTTTGAGCTGCCGAGAATTGCCGTCACACCGTCGGGTCGGGCGAAGACGTATCCCTTGGGGTGGAACGCGGCATCCTTGTGAAGACGCACATCGATACCCCACTGACGAAGGTTTAGCAGCTCTGCAAACGCTTGAGGGGAATTGAAGCCAAGGTAGTTCGACGTGACGATTCTGCCGACCCCGGTGAAGTCGACCAACTCCTGTTTCAGTAGGGCGATCGCGCGCGTTGATACGAACGCGACAGAGAACGTAAACGAAGTGGCGTGGCGGAGTTCGTGGCGTAGCGCCCGGAGCATCGAGTCCGTGGCGGTGTTGAGAACCAGCTGAGGATTATGGACTCGAGGTGATCGCACTTCGCGGTCGATGTACCCGAATCCCACATCTTGCCCGAATGGCTCGAGGTCATTCAGATCGATTGTCACAGCGCGCCAGCGCCCGCCCGGATTAGGTCAACAGCGGGTACATCCGCCGGTGCCCACTCGAGCGAGTCGAGGAGCGAGGGGTCGAGCCATACAACTGCCTCGTGTTCAGAAAGTGTCGGCTCCCCGTCAATCAATTCGCAGTAGAAGGTAGTGAGATTTACGACTCCGAAGTCGTACTCGTGGGCGGTCAGAACAATCTCGTCACCGACTTGTACGCGGCAGTTGAGTTCCTCAGTGATTTCGCGTTCCAGCGCTTCTCGAGGAGTCTCGCCAGCTTCAATCTTTCCACCCGGAAACTCCCACATCCCTGGCAGGCTACCGGCGAGTCCCCGTCGTGCGCAGAGGATCAACCCGTCACGGCGGATAACAGCTCCGACTACATCGATCTGCTTCTTCACTGAGGCTCCTCTAGGCACTGCTCTTTCCACCAGGCGATTCTGATCGAAGCGTGTCGTTTCTGTTCGTCAGCCTATTCGGCTGTGCCGCACCGATCTGACGCGAAGCCAGCGACCGATTGACGAGACCTATCCCGCCCACTTCGTATTCAGCAGACGCCCCACCTGCCGATCAGCGATGACCTGGCCGCGGATTCCCCGCTGCTGAGCCGATCGCGGAAAGCGACGTTCGGCTCGTAGTGCAGTTCCTCCGCCGCACCCTGCGCAACCATCTCCAGGTTGATGAAGGTGCCGCCCTCGGTGAAGAGGTAGAGCAGCGAGCGTCCGTACTGATCGAGCGGTTCGATGTCGGCGGACGCCAGCACCGCCGTGCCCTCTGGTAGCAGCGTGCGGAGTAGCGCCGTGGCCTCGTCGCCGTAGCACTCGAGGTTGTCGCCCACCTCGGGAGTGTCGATGCCAGTGAGGCGCACCTTGAGGTTCGGGTCGGCCGCGGTGCTGAGGAAGAGCGTGTCTCCGTCGTGCACGTAGTTGACCGTGGCCGGATAGGCGTTCGCGGGGATAGGGATCGCGCCTGTGGCGTCAGGTGTAATGCCGGGTTCTGAAGGGGCGCCGATGTCGGTGTCGAGCGTCTCGAGGAAGCCCGTACAACCGGAGAGCGATACGACTGTCAGCGCCGCCAGAGTTGCCCCGACCAGTCGTCGCCTCATCTGCTGCCTTCCGCGTCCACGTCGAGACGCCATTCCGCGAGGAACTCGATGACGGTCTTCGTACGCAAGTCCTCTTCGACTTGGGCCAGCAGGATTTCTGGGGAGCCGACATCCGCTGCAGTTCGCATGATCTCGGCACCGGAGTCGCGACGGTAGACGACAAGGTCGGCGCTGGTGGGGGTCTCGCCGAAGCTTGCGCTGACGATCATTTTGAGCCAGTGCACGAAGAGTGCCCAGCCGGCCGCCTTGTGGGGGAGGAGCTCGGCTCGGAGGTAGTTGGCGGCGGGATCCATGAGTAAAGGTTAGGGCGTGGGGGTTTCGATACGCGTCCTCCTTCGTCGGGCGCTACTCAACCAACGCGGCGCGCAACCCTGCGAGGATTGGGGCATGGATGCCGCCACGAACCCCAAGCTCGACGAACTTGTTGCCATTACCTCGAAACTGCGGGCTCCCGGCGGCTGCGCCTGGGATGCCGAGCAGACCCACGAGTCGCTCGTGCAGTACCTCGTCGAGGAGAGCTACGAGCTCATCGACGCGATCGAGAGCGGCACGCGCGAAGACCTCATCGAGGAGCTCGGCGACGTGCTCTACCAGGTGGTGTTCCACGCCGATATCGCGGCGCACACGGTGGGCGAGGACTTCACCCTCGAAGACGTGGCGGCCAATATGACGGCCAAGATGATCAGCCGCCATCCGCATGTTTTCGGAGACGACGAGGCCAAGGCGGCCATGAATATCCAGAGCGGCGACGACGTCGTGGGCATGTGGGACGAGCTCAAGAAGGCCGACAAGCCGCACCGTACGAGCGTGCTCGACGGCATTCCGCAGGGCATGCCGGCGCTTGCCCTGGCCGACAAGGTGCTCGGCAAGGCGGAGAAGATCGGGATCATCGATGCGGATGCGCCGGGTGCGCTGCCGCTCGAGACCGAGGAGGAGCTCGGCGGGGTTCTGCTCGCGATCGTCACCAGCGCGCGGCTCAAGGGGCTCGACTCGGAGCGCGCGCTGCGCACCGTGCTGCGCTCGCTGCAGCAGGAGATCCGCGAGGTCGAGGCGGAGGGTGCCCTCGGCGCCGTGGATGCCGGCGTGATCGGGTTCGAGACGGAGGACTAGCCTCGAGGCATGTCATGGGCGACGGATGAGGACACTCGTCGTTCGATGCTGGGCAACAAGGCGCGCGACACCAAGCCGGAGCTGGCGGTTCGCCGGCTGCTGCATGCTCACGGGTTTCGGTACCGGGTCAACTTTCGTCTGGATCCTTCGCTGCGACGCACGGCCGACATCGTGTTCACGCGGTGCCGCGTCGCGGTGTTCATCGACGGCTGCTTCTGGCACGGATGCCCGCTGCACGGCACCTCGCCCAAGGCGAACGCCGAGTACTGGGGGCCGAAGCTCGCGCGCAACGTGGAGCGCGACCTCGAGACCACCGCTTTTCTAACAGCCTCCGGATGGACGGTTCTTCGGTTCTGGGAGCACGAGAATCCAGCGGATGTCGCGGCTCTCGTCGAGCGAACGGTGACCAGTTAGCCTCTCCTCCACTTCTCCACAGGCGGCGGTTTTTCTCCACCAATCCGGCCGATTCCCTGTCGAACACACGTTCGAAATGGGAAAATTGACCCATGCAAACGACCCCGGCCTCCGCCCTCACGCAGCAGTTCACTGCCGCCGTGACGGCGCTGTCTGCGGTCTCGAAGAGCGTCACCGATTTCAGGGCAGCGGATGACGCGGCCCTCGTCGAACTGAGCCGTCTCGCCGCGCAAGAGAAGCAGCTGGCCGAGGCGCACCTCACTCTCATCGCGGGGGAGATCGCGGCCCGTTCCACGCGGGAGATGGGCCATTCCGGGCTCGCCCAGCGCAAGGGGTTCCGCAGCCCGGAGGAGTTCGTGAAGGTGGTCACCGGGTCCACCGGGCGGGAAGCCATCTCTGCGGTGCGGGTCGGGCGGATCGTGCGCGACGCCTCTCTCGAGGGGGAGGCCGATCCCACCACGGGGGAGGCCTTCGAGGCGCGCGAGCCGTGGCTGGCGGCGGTTGCCGCGGCCGTCGGGGCCGGGCGTCTGTCGGTCAATGCCGCTGACGCGATCCGCACGGGGCTGGGGTCGCCCACCGAGAA
>Ga0247741_1000294_pt1 | contig 30585 bp, 28 predicted proteins | sample UWRJL213509R2_FD_180945 | JGI IMG/M metagenome (GOLD analysis project Ga0247741, IMG submission 180945) | Plant litter microbial communities from Arlington Agricultural Research Station in Wisconsin, United States - UWRJ-L213-509R-2 | ecosystem: Environmental > Terrestrial > Plant litter >... | reverse complement strand
CATCTGTGCGACGGGCCGTGTCTATGAATTTGCTATTATCAACGGCAGCGATGTCGTCAAAAAATTATGGACGTCAACCTGTAAAGGTTCACAAGGGTCACTCGATGCTAGTGTTGCGCAGCTACAAGCACTGTTCTTGGCTCAGATTCCCGATTCTGAACAGTTCATACGAAAAATTAATCTTTAAAGGTTTCTATGCCTGAATTACCTGAAGTCGAAACGGTTCGCCGCGGCCTCCACGCACTTATTCTTGGTAAGAAAATTTCAGCTACCAGTAACGATAACCCCAAAAGCTTCCCAAACACCCAAACCGACGTTAACGTATTTTTAATTGGTGCAAGTATTACGGATATACGTCGTCGTGCAAAGGTGTTGATGATCGACCTTTCGACCGACTATTCGCTGGTGGTACACCTAAAAATGACGGGACAGTTGGTATATGTCGGAAGCGATGCTCGCTTTGGAGCTGGTCACCCAAACGACAGCCTGGTGAATACGTTGCCCGACAAGTCGACTCGTGTTTCGCTGCAGTTTGATGACGGCTCGATGTTATTTTTTAACGATCAGCGCAAGTTTGGCTGGGTGCGCCTTATGCCCACGCTGGAAATCCCAAACCTGCCGTTTATGCAGAAGGTTGGCCCTGAACCCCTCGAACCCGATTTTACTGCCCAGCAATTCGCACAGCGATTCAGTCGACGCGCGCGTACCAACATCAAAGCAGCACTCCTTGATCAATCGGTCATCGCAGGTGTGGGTAATATCTACGCCGACGAGGCCTTGTGGGGCGCCCGTGTCCACCCGCAGCGATTAGTTGGTTCGCTGACCGATGCTGAATTTAGCCTCCTTTACAGCCAGCTACGTGAGGTCATGAACCTTTCGATAGAAAAGGGCGGTTCGTCTAATCGTAATTACGTTAATGCTGAGGGGAAGCGGGGCAGCTACATGGATTTCGCGCGTGTATTTAGGCGCGAAGGGCTACCTTGTCCGCGCTGTGGGACAACGATTGAAAAGTCGCGCGTGGCTGGCCGCGGCACGCACACTTGCCCCACTTGCCAGGTCGCCTAGCGTTATCCGTCAGTAGCGTGGTGAAAATGGTCTATACTAAACACAGATGATTACGTGGTTTAACGGGGAAAATACTTTTGAGATTCAGCAGGCGGTGACGCAGGCTGTGGCTGCTTTTGATGGCAGGGCCGAGCGGATTGACGGGACAACGCTTGAACTGAAAAATATCCCTGATCTATTGATGGGGAGCACGCTATTTGCGAGCAAGCGTCTGGTGATTATTAAAGACCTTTCGGACAACCGATCTGTGTGGGAGAAATTCCCCGAATGGATCGACCGAATCTCTGACGATATTAGTGTTATTTTGATTGATAGCAAACCCGACAAACGTACAACGATTTATAAAGAAGTAAAGAAGCGCGTCACGATTAAAGATTTTCCTCTGTGGGGCGATCGTGACTATGGAGTGGCCGAAACCTGGGTCGTTACTCACGGCAAAAAGATTGGCATTGCGCTAGATAAAAAACTGGCACATCATCTCGTTGAACGAGTAGGTCTTGACCAGTGGCAGCTGGCGCAGGCACTTGAAAAGCTGGCGCTGCTGGAGGTAGTGACTATCGACACTATCAACAACGCCATTGATGCCAATCTGTCTGAAAATATCTTTCAATTGTTTGAGTTGGCGCTCGATGGTCGCCGTGATACGGTGCATGAAATGATTCGTACCCTCGAGCTAACGGAAGACCCGTATAAACTATTTGCACTCCTGTCCTCGCAGGCTTTTGGGTTGGCTGCAGTTGCCAATGCCAGTGCTGGTGACAACCCTGCTAAAGATTTCGGCATCCACCCGTTTGTGGCCTCAAAGTTGCAGCGTCATGGCAATCGGCTGGGGCAGCGCGGCACGGCGCATATTCTGCAGGCTTTCGCGCAAACGGACGCAGACATGAAACGATCAAAGGGCGACCCTTGGCTATTGATCGAGCGAACGCTCCTCGAGACCTCACTGTAGACTTTTATAAGATTTTATAGTATAATATAGATTAAATCTTTAATAATAGTGAGCGACACGTGGAAGCGGACTATCATCTAGCAAATCAGCATCAAGAAAAAGACACACTTTTTTTCGACCCCATCTATACACTTCACAGCCCCAAGCGCACGCTAGGACACTCGGCCGTTGCGCAGGCAAATAGGCAAGCCGCAGTAGTCGAACAAATGACCGCACATGAACCGTCTTCGGTGTCATACCAAGCGCTCGAGACGAGCAGTGATGCACTTGTCGATGACGTCCAGACTGAGTTAAAAGAAGTCCGCGAGACCCTCGGCGCCATTGGTACTGCTGCTGAGGGGGTGATGACGAGATACCTCGATACTGCCGCACCAAAACATATCCTACATATGTTGGGGCGTAGTCCAGACTCAACTCAGCCCACGGTTGAGTGGAAAGATTGGATGACGACGAAGGCGAGTAACGACGAACTGCTAAACGTCCTCCAGGGGCACAACTATGTCGTCGAGCAGCAGTCAACGAGTGAGTATATCGCCCTGGCCCTGGATGTTCATAAGCATCGATTTATTCAGACAGCGAAGGGGCTCTATGAGGTCAAGGTATTTGGCTTGCCGCCTAAAAACATTGACGATCTTGACCTTGTTATCGGCGACGTTTTTGACACGCTTATGAAAGAGCGGGCGGGATACTATCACCCAGGACGCCCAGAGGTTGTGGTGGTGCAGGGTCAAGAAAGTAGTCAATATAGGCGAGACGTCGCAGTAGAGCGCAACTTCAACCAGGTTTTGACGCATGAGTTTGTTCACGCCTTGCTGTGTCGGTCATTGGAGATTCCGGGTAGCCCGCTCGCCGTGCGCTGGTTAAATGAAGCCCAGACCGAAGCGACATCGCGCTATATCCGCTGGTCTAATAACTATCCGGTCGCCGAGGATGGAGTCTACCGCGCCGAAAGAATGCTCCGAAAATCCATGCTGCAGGGGACACCGGATATCGCACAAAGCGAACGACTGCTACTGCGTGCGTTTACGGGGACGCCGCAAGACGGTGACATTTTTTCTGCCCACATCGACGCAGCCTGGGGCGCACGCGGCGTCATTAACAAAATTTCCCGGGCGGTTGCCTTTGAGGAGACGCAACTCACGCCGGTTGGTAAGGATAAAAACTATGCCATCGAAGCGGCAGCCGTCCTGACCGTGAACGAAAAATTAAAAACTGACCCCAAAAAAATAACCTCCGCATAAAACGGAGGTTATTTAAATAGTAGCGATACTATTTCTTGGCAGCAGGCTTCTTTGCAGGAGCTTTTTTGGCTACGGCAGGTTTTGCAGCAGCTTTGGTAGCTGGTTTCTTGGCAGCAGCTGGTTTTGTAGCAGCTGGAGTCTTTGTTGCGGCAGCCTTAGGTGCAGCAGTTTTCTTGCCAGTAGCAAGTTTTACGCCAGCAGCTTTAGCAGCTTTTGAAAGATTAGCCTTGCGACGTGCAGCAGTATTCTTTTCAAGAAGGTTCTTTTTTACCGCAGTATCAAATTCGCTTTGAGCTTTTGAAAGCGTCTCGGCAGAAGGGTTAGCGTGGAACGCTTTGACCGCTTCTTTGATGTCGCGCTTGATGCCGACATTGCGTTCGTTGCGCTTGATAGTTTGTTTTGCTCGCTTGATAGCGGATTTGATGATTGGCATGAATGTCCTTGTCCTTAAATGCTTAGCTAGTTTGTTCTATATTCAAGAGGTGATTATAGAGTAAAAGGACCAAAATGTAAAGCATCGTCCAGATTTGTTGACGCTTGCAAAACCCTTATGGTATAGTATTGAAAACGGTAAAGCGTAAAAGAAACAAAAAAATATATGGATGATATCAAAGCCAAACAACAGATCGTCGAAAAGATTAAGTCATCGACGAATATTCTGATTACCGTCTCTAATGACCCATCAGTTGATGCACTGTCAGCTGCATTGGGACTTTCTTTACTGCTCGATAAACTCGACAAACACCCGACCGCCGTCTTTAGCGGTGCGACGCCACCGGCGATTGCGTTCTTGGAGCCTGAAAAAACCTTTGACGAGACGACCGATAGTCTTCGTGACTTTATTATCGCACTCGATAAAGAAAAAGCCGACCACCTCCGTTACAAAGTAGAAGGCGACAGCGTTAAGATCTTTATTACCCCGTACAAAACGACGATTAGCAGCGACGACCTGAACTTTAGCCAGGGTGATTACAACGTCGAACTCGTGATTGCACTCGGTGTTGATAGGCAAGACCACCTTGACGGTGCACTTGATGCGCACGGTCAGATCCTGCACGACGCGACAATTATTACTGTCAGTGCTGGTGACCAAACCAGTGACCTCGGTGGAATTGACTGGCACGACGACCAAGCCAGTAGCCTTAGCGAAATGGTTGCCGGACTTGCCGAAGCCTTAAAATCTGATAAAAATAAATCATTACTCGACGCTCAAATCGCCACAGCTTTCTTGACAGGTATCGTTGCCGAAACTGATCGTTTCAGTAATACACACACAACTTCTCGAGTGATGACCGTTGCCGCCCAACTTATGGGAAGCGGCGCTGACCAACAGTTGATTGCCGCAAAACTGCAGGAATCACACGAAATTGGTAACCTGACCGTCGCCAAAGAAGAAGAGCCCGAAGAAGTAGTTCCTGAAGAGGCTCCGGCTCCTACTCCAGAACACAAAAACACACTTTCTATTAGTCACGACACGCCCCACGAGACACTTGAGCAAATGGACAAGCGTGTAAAAGCCGAAGAGCAAGCTGAAGCGGCTGCTGCTGCAACGCAGGCCCTGAAAAACCAGAACGAACAGAATGAGCAAAACGAACACACCACCAACGCCAACGCGGCTGGTGCCTACGCTTTTGACGATGAAACTGACACACCTACCGAACCCGTCACCCAGCCAGAAGCTGCCGGCGAACTACCCACACCAACCGTTGAGCTATCAAAATCAGCTGAACAATCAATTGAGCCATCATTTGGTGGAACGCTCAACGCCACCACCGAGCAAGCTGCCGATGCAGCGCGACGTGAAATCGAGAATGATCAAAATAAAACTATTCTGAGCCATGCCTACATGCCACAATCAGACGACGCAGCTCCAGTCGCGGCACCTGAAGCTCCGGCATCAACGCCTCAGGTTTCACCGGAAGTAACGAGTACTGGCGCCGCATCGTATGTCCTTGGACACGATGAACCTGCAGCGGCCGCACCTTTCTCGGCCTACGCCGCACCTGTGAGCGAACAACCCGCAGCAACACCAACTCATGAATTAGTCCTGCAGCCTTTAAGTCAGCCGATCGTCTCGCCGCCAGCGCCAGCCGACCTTGGACTGCCGATGCCACCACCGTTGCCTGATTTCTCGAACCCTACATCGATTGCACCAGCCTATGGCTTTCCGGTAAGTCCTGCGCAACCAGAACTTTTAGGTGATATTTTGGCTCCAGAATCACCGTCAACGCCGCCACCGACAACTCCTTCGCCGTTCGCTGACCAATCGCCAGCGCCTTTTGCGCCGCCAACTCCACCCACTTCAAACGACCCCGGTCAATTCAAGATCCCTGGCCAACAATAGTCAGAAATAGCGTGACAGTAGCGCCTCGTTACTGAATGATAGGGTATAATCACTCTATGCAAGAAGATAGTGTCCTTTTAATCGACAAGCCAGCGGGTATTACTAGTTTTGGTGTCGTTGCGCGTGTCCGACGGAAATTATCCGGACAACTTGGCAAGAAAGCTAAAGTTGGCCACACCGGCACGCTTGATCCGTTCGCGACTGGTCTGATGATCATCGTGACGGGCAAAGAATGTCGTAATGCCGGCCTGTATTCAAAACTAGATAAGGTATATGAAGCTAATATCCGCCTTGGACAAACCAGTAGCACTGGCGACCCAGAAGGGGATATAACCGACGTTTCTGCTATCATTCCAACCTTGGACCAGGTCAAAGAAACCCTCTCGGGCTTCGTCGGCGAGATTCAACAGCAGCCACCGATGTATAGCGCTATCAAGATCAACGGTCAGCGCGCCTACAAGCTTGCTCGCCAAGGTGAAGTGGTTGAGATGCCCTTTCGTACTGTGACTGTCTTTAGCCTTGAGCTGATGGACTACACCTACCCAGATATTAAGATCCGCGTCCACGTTAGTAGTGGAACCTATATCCGTACCCTTGCCCAGGACATCGGGCTTCAGCTAGGAACCGGCGCGTACTGTGATGCACTACGCCGTACAAAAATCGCCGACTTTTCAATCGACGATTCTGTGCCCACTAGCGACTACGAGAACTAAAGAAGCTTTTCGATATCGGTAAGGACGTCGATACGTTCACCAATCTTACCAGCAAAGAGTGGGTTCTTTTTCGCAAGCTTGATAGATTCTCTCATGGCAGTTCGAGCTGCGGTATCGATAGTGACGCTACTCGTGTTTTTAGCGAGCGTAGCCTTAATTGCGTCAAGGTAGTCACGATCTTGTGTGACGAGTACGTCAGCTGAAGCAAGTTTGTTTGCATTAATGGTTTTCGCAACCCATTCGTCGATACGAGCCTTTCCTGGAGGTGGGGCGATACCTTGTTTGGCGTCACCGATAATACCGGCACCAGCGAACTTCGGCTTCGCGCCGTTCCTGATTAACGTATCGGCAAATGTCTGGCGGAAGTCCATTTGACTGCCTTCACCAGGAACGATTTCTAGGTTAGTCATCAAATTAAGGATCTGGGTTGCGTTTGCGCCACCTGCAATTTGGCCAATTGCTGCTTCGCGGACATCATCGGTAATCTTGATTTTGACACCCTTGGTTGCAAGATTTGCGGTATTATTTAGCGCAATGTCTGCCACGGCATCATCGCCGTAGTTGTAGTGGGAAATAATGCTTGAGGCATTCGAGACGGCTTCGTTGTGTGCTTTTGCTTGCGCGGTAAACGCTGCTGCCAAGGCACGCTGGGCGCCCTTTGGATCGATACCGCCAGCCCGGATCTGCATGCTTTCGTCGTCGGCTAATAATTCTCCGAAGGCATTTTGCTGCATCTCCTGGGCAGAGTGAAGTTGGCGAGCCAGGATGTTTGCTTCCTGTGTGTTGTGCTGTGCTCGTAGTGCGTGTTGAGCAAGTTGTCGTGGAATATGGTTGGCTGCATCCTCACCTGGCGCAACTCGGAGGTTCTCGAACTGCACATCAACTGCTTTGTTGGTGTTATCGAGTGTTGCCTTTGCGTTACGGATCTCAACATCAAGCGATTGAAGTGTAATATTGGTAAGCTTGGCGCTGCTGTATCGTGCGTGAGATTCAGCTTCAATAAGCTGTTTTTGATCTTGGGTTTCAAGACTTTGCATTTCAATCTCTTCGTGTTTGTCGGTAGAGTTGTAGCGGTTATCATTCATTGCAGAATAAAGGCCGGTGCTCTCCTTGACGCGTCGATTGCTATTATCCATGCTGCGCGCAACACGGCGGAAGGGGTTCTTGGTTGCACCAGGCTTGCTGAGTGACTTTTGGCGGTGCATATCAGCACGTTCTTTGGACCAGTTCTTGGTGCGGTCCAGAGCGCCCTTGCGTGGGTCGTTGAGAAGCCCTGCGATGCGTCCTAATAAGCCGCTGCTGAGCTTTAGGAGTAGCGGGGTAATGACGAGTGGGGCAACCTGCACGGCGAGTCCGAAGATGATCACAAAGACGGAGTTGGCGTTTTGGATGATAATGGCACTTGCTAATTGCGATCCACCGAACACCAATGCGAATGCTGGAAAGAAGATCAACATCGACATAAATAGGTCACGCCATTTTTCAAACCACTTTTCGGTGTTTGGAAGGAGGTAGGCGACGAAGGCGAGTGGTGCAACTATGATCAGGATGATGATAATTGCCTGACGTGCCGCGAGGACCAGGAAGACGAATAGTATTGTCAGCAGCACACCGACGAGTATAGGGATCAGTAAGTAGATAGCGCTCACAATCGACGCACCGGTTGCGACGGATAGTCCGATACCACCCGCAATAATGCCACCACCAGATAATACGGCGATTGTGATATTGGTCCAGGCTTCGGTATTAGTTGACCAAGAATCATTATCTATCGCAAAGGTGTTTTGTCGAATTTGGTCAAAGACGTCTTGGAGTCCATAGCCTAGGATATTTGAGATGTCGACGGCGATGGCAGTAATGAAGAATGACAAGTTGACCAGTATTGCCGCGACTATTAGTCGGGGCAATAGCTTCTTTAGGCCGTAGTTGCTAATACCGGCGCTGGTCAGCTGTGAGTAGATGATGATCAAGAAGATGATAATAAAGGCAACGTTGGCGATAGTTCGCATGACGTTCCATGCAATATACAGGTCGGTCGTAGGATCACCGACAACGGTTGGTTGGACGTTAAGGAATCCAGCGACAAGGTCAAAGATAGTGCCCATACCGCCGGCAAGGAAGAGGGTGACAGGACAAATAACCCAGCCGAGACCTTCTATGGTACACGAACTTGCAACCTCAGAGCTTTCGCCTTGAGGTGTGATGTCGATAGATTGTTTGTCCTGAGGGTTCGAGAATTCTTTACTAGATGAATAATCGTAGGTAGTTATCTGCGCCGTTGTTGCTGTGGGCGGGTCAAGGCCAGGGGTAAAGTAGATAATTTTTGCTTTTTGCTCGAGAGGTCGTTCGCTGATTGTCTCGACGTAGACATAATACTTCGTACCGGTCGCGAGTTTGTGGCTTTCGCCCGCCTTTGCATCATTAGCGGGGAAGTACTGATTGCCAGAGTAGGTGATGCTTTGCCCTTTCCAGTTGGCAGAGTCACCAACGGCGTGTGAGGTTGCAGAATCAACCAAGGTTACCCAGAGTAAAGCCGTCAGAATCACGGTGAAGACAAAAACGAAGATACTTCGCACTGAGAGCCCTCGGTGCGAAGGAGCCTTTATAAGTTCCATATCGTTAGCAATCATAGCATAGAACAGATTAAAAGTCAATCCCCCTAGTGCTTTCTGTGTGCTGAATGTGGGGTCACTATATTGATGAGTATGAAAGACTTTTGTCGCCCCCTATTGAAAGGTGGGGATAACTCTGATACAATACATCTCGATGATTACAGCAGAAAACAAGGCAGCGGCTTTCGCCCTGACCCAAACTCACAAAACCGACGTTGGTAGCCCACAGGCCCAAGCGTCTGTGCTAACAACTCGTATTAAAGAAGTTACTGCACACCTCCAAACAAACAAGCACGACCACATGGGTCGCCGCGGTTTGATCCAAATGGTAGCGCGTCGTAAGAAGCTTCTCAAATACCTGGAAGCAAAAGACTTTGAAGCTTACAAAGCTACCGTCGCAAAACTAGGACTCCGTAAATAATACGGGGTTCTTTTTTTATTGCCCATTTTTTATAAGACACTAGCTACTCTGGTAAAGTTGTAAGAGATGAAAAAGCGACGCATCACCAACGAGCCGAAACGTAAAATTACCCCCAAGCAGCGATTGCTTGGGATTCTTCGCGTTGCAAAGATTACCTACCAGGCATCACCGCTTGCCGTCGTGATCAAGGTTATTGGCGTATTGGTGAACTCGATCCTCCCAATCATAACGACTTATTTTGCAGCGTTGACGACGACCGCACTGGCCGATGCCTATGCTGGAGCAGAAGATGCCGGTGTACGTGCGCTGGAATATGTGATTGTGACGGCAGCGCTGGGAATTTTGCTAAGTGCCTGGAAGAGTATCGAGCAGTACGTCAATCAGTTTGTTCGCTACAAGATAGACGCCGCCATTAACGATCAGCTATACGAACAATTCTTGGGGCTGGAGTTTTGGCGCTACGACGACAAACAAACAGCTGACCTTTTTGATAAAGCGAAGCAATTCGCACGCTTCTTTGGCTATGTTTTTGACCGGCTGACGAGTGTGTTGCAGCAGATCATTACGATGATTGCCGGGCTTGTCGCACTCGTACTGGTCAGTTGGTGGCTGGGCCTTATCTTGATTGCTGCGGTGATTCCGGGGATTGTTATTCAGTACAGGCTCTCGAAAGCCCAGATTGCCCACTGGAGCAATAACGTCGAAACGCGCCGTATGTCGAATATGATCGAATGGGATATGTTTAAGGTTTCAACGATTGCCGAACTGCGTATTTACGGTATGGTGAAGCACCTGCTATCACTTCGTCGCCGCCTGCGCGATAAAGACGAAAAAGAACGTATTGAATTTGAACGAACATTTATCTTCAAGCAGCTGGGCGCTGATGTGCTTGAGGCGGCAGCAGAAGTAGTGGCATTGCTGTACACTGCACTGCAGATTATTGCGCACGCGCAGCCAGTGGGGCAATTCCTGTATGTTCAGCAAATTGTGTCACGAACACTTGGTGGTGCGCGCGGGTTTGTTTCGGAATTTAACGGCATCGATGAAGACGTCGCAAATCTATTCGACTACAACGAGTTTATGGCGCTGCCGCAGGCAAAGCACCGATCCAAGCACATCAGCAAGCAGCCGTCACAAATTTTGTTCAACGACGTCTCCTTTGACTACCCAAGCAACGAGGCGACTGTCCTGAAGAACGTTTCAGTTGAAATCAACAGGGGTGCACATGTCGCGATTGTCGGTGAAAACGGAGCGGGGAAGTCGACCTTTATCAAGTTACTACTAGGCCTTTATAACCCAACCGCTGGATCGGTCACCGTCGATGGCGTGAGTCTGGCGACAACCAATCTTGATGAGTGGCATAGCTATCTTGGTGTCTTGCAGCAAGATTTTACTCAGTTTTCGTTTGCAAACGCCAAAGACAACGTCCTCCTTGGCGATGTCTCGCATCCGTACAGTGATGAACGCTTCAACCAAGCCCTGGAACGCGCAGAGGCTCGAACCTTCCTCGAGAAATTGCCGAAAGGGATCGATACCTACGTCAACCAGTGGATGGAGCACGATGATGGCACGTCTGGCGTTGATCTATCCGGTGGACAGTGGCAGCGACTCGCTTTGGCGCGTAACTTTTACCGTGACAGTCCAATCATCATCCTTGACGAACCAACCAGCGCCATTGACGCACTGGCTGAATCACGTATTTTTGAACGATTGCTAAAGGACAAGAAAAAGACAATTATTACCATCAGCCACCGACTGACCACCGTCGAAAAGGCAGATACGATCTACATGTTCGAAGGTGGTGTCATTGTCGAGCGCGGTACGCACGACGAGCTGGTGGCAAAACAAGGCGCGTATTACCGTATGTTCAAGAGTCAGTTACGCTAGTTCGTTATAGATGAACGTTGACCGTTCATTTTCGATATAGTCTTTGATGTCAATCGTTTGCAAGAAGGCGGGCAGAACATTATTTTTTGTTGGGTCTATGAATTCAGCCCGGACGAGTTCCAGTACACCGTGACTGGTCGCGGTCAGATCAACCGCTGCATACGCGTCGGTGTTTGTGACGTGAAAGAAAAACTCCAGATATTCCTTTTCTTCGTCCGCAAATTGCTGAGTGAAGAGGAGCTTACCAATTTCCGGTGCAATACCTGTTTCCTCGATCATTTCGCGGTGCAGTCCCTGGTGCAGTGATTCACCGATGTCCAGCCCGCCACCGAAAGTGCCCCAGTGTGGGCTTTCGCTATCATCGTCCTGTCGAAACTTGGTGACCAGTATTTCACCGTTACGAAAAATAATACCCCGTACGTTCACGCGTCGCTTGGTGTTCATGAAAACCTCCATGTTTAATTATATAAGTCAGCGCGATTGGTTCGGCCGTCCGAACGTATGCGCGTAGAGGATCCCGATTAATTAATCAGGCGGATCATAGTAGCAACATAATAACACGGTAGGGATGGTATAATAAAGCAGTAAACACGCATGGATGAGGTGCTGGATGCAGATATTCTTTCTCGGGTCACGATGACAATAAGAGTAAAGAATGTGTACACCCGTTACCTTCACTCGTGTCATAAAAATAAAGGAGCCTCCAAAATGGCAACAATCAACCCTTACGGCAAGGATATTATTACAGTAACAACAGAGTTTGAGGGTCGCCCCTTAACACTCGAGGTAAACCGCGTTGGGTTCCGTACCACCGCTAGTGTCATTGTGACCTACGGTGAAACAGTCGTCCTTGGAACAGCTATGGTCGGATCTCGCCCAGTTGTTTTGGATTACTTCCCACTATCAATCGACTACGAAGAAAAAATGTATGCAGCTGGCAAGATCAGTGGTAGCCGTTTCATCAAGCGTGAAGGTCGCCCAAGTGAAGAAGCGATTCTGATCGGCCGTATCATCGACCGTCCAATCCGCCCACTATTCCCTAAAGGCTACCGCCAAGAAGTCCAGGTTGTCGCTAGCGTCCTTTCAATGGACCCAACCTTCCGTCCTGACATGGTTGCGATGATCGCGGCCTCAAGCGCACTTATGCTGACCGGTACACCATTTGATGGCCCTGTTTCCGGGCTTCGTATTGGCCGTGTTAACGGTGAATTCAAGGCATTCCTTTCACCTGAAGAGCGCGAAGCGAGCGACCTCGACCTTATCGTTGCTGGTATCGAAGGTGGTATTACCATGGTTGAAGCTGGTGCGAATCAAGTCGCCGAAGAGGTTATCGCCGACGCCCTCGCCTGGGCATACGACCACTACCAACCTGCAATCAAGCTCCAACAAGAACTTGCTGCCAAGGTTGCGCCTATCGCTCAAGAATTCTCGCTTATCCTTCCTAATGAAGACATCCAAACAGCAACCAACGACTGGGTTCAGGGCAAACTCGGTGAAGCTGTTCGTAAACCGTACCCAGAACGTAATGAACTGGTCAACCAACTCCGCTGGGCATTCCATAACGAGATGGTCGAAAAGATCGGTGAAGACGAATACAAGGCTCAAAAGAACGAATACGATGAAGCATTTACCTCCGCACTACACAAAGACGTCCGCCGCGGCATCGTTGAAGACAAGGCTCGTCCAGATGGTCGCGCCTTCGACGAAATCCGTCCGCTTTCTAGTGAAGTAGGAGTGCTGCCTCGTACGCACGGTTCATCAATCTTTACCCGTGGACTCACCCAAGGCATGAACATCGTGACATTAGCGCCACTGGCATACGCTCAGATGGTCGACACAATGGAAGTGACTGACGGCGAACGTCGTTACATGCACCACTTTAATGCGCCCGGCTACACCCTTGGTGAAGTCAAGCGCCTGAGTGGTCCAGGACGGCGCGAAATCGGACACGGCTACCTTGCTGAACGCGCAATCTTGCCTATCCTTCCTTCAGAAGAAGACTTCCCCTACGCAATCCGTAGCGTCACTGAAATCATGAGCCAGAACGGTTCAACCTCAATGGCTGCAACGTGTAGCAGTGTTATGGCGCTGATGGATGCAGGTGTGCCAATTAAGGCTGCCGTATCTGGTATTGCCATGGGACTAATCATGGACGGTGACACGCCGCACATTCTATCTGACATCGCCGATGCAGAAGACTTTGCTGGTGACATGGACTTCAAGTCTGCTGGGACAAGCAACGGTATTACAGCGCTACAGATGGACATGAAGGTTCACGGACTGCCAGTTGAGATTCTCCGCGAAGCTCTGATGGCCGGTAAAATTGGTCGTGCGCATATCCTTGAGCACATGCTCGAGACAATCGCTCGTCCAAACGAAGCGCTGAGTCCATACGCGCCGCGCATCGAGAAGATCAAGATTAATCCTGAAAAAATCGGTGCCGTCATTGGTAAGGGTGGAGAAGTGATCAATAAGATTACTGCGGAAACCGGTGCCGAAATCGACATCAAGGACGACGGCCTCATTACGGTCGCTGCTGCTGACGGTGAAAAGATCAAAAAAGCACTCGATTGGATCCGTTCACTAACCGAAGAACCTGAAATTGGCACAATTTACGAAGGTAAAGTCGTCAGCATTAAAGATTTCGGTGCCTTCATCAATATCATGCCTGGGACTGATGGTATGGTGCACATCTCTGAACTGTCACACGAACGTGTTGAACGAGTTGAGGACGTTTTGACAGAAGGCCAAATCGTTAAAGCCAAACTCATTGGTATCGACGACCGAGGTCGCCTGAGTTTAAGCCTCAAAGACATCGACAACGCGTAAAGAATCTGTAACACTAAGTCTATAAATAAGGAACAATAATGAACCCGCAACAAACCCCCGAGCAAAACGAAGAGACCGTAAAGCCCGCGACACCTGAAGTTGTTTCAACGCAAAAACCTGCATCACGCGGTATTGCTGGACTGTCAAAAAAGAAGCTCATTATCATTTCAAGCGTCACAGCTGGAGTGGTGCTGCTTCTTATCATTGTGTCAGTACTGTATGCTGCACTATTTTCAGTCAGCAAGGCTGATTACCGCGCTGCAGCAAATGCAACCAGTGAAGTCTCAAGGACTGGCTCAAAAAGCTATTCCGATATTGCCTCACTAGCCTACATCTCAACTTCAACAACTGAGACTGAGAACAAGAACGATATCGATGCAGCCCGCGAAACACTCGCTGCTTACAAACAGAGTAACGCAACCATCTCTGACGTAAAAGCGCTGCGTAATGGCGATGTCAAAACAGCATACGAGGCATACAACACAAGGTTTGCTGCCTACATGGCATTTTCAGAGGACTACCTAAGCTCAGCTGAAAAGGTTATCCCTGCGATCATTAAGTGTGAAGATATCGCTAAAACCTCAATCAGCGACGTCAGCGCCTATGCCGGTGTTGTCGCACCATGTGAAGCAGCTTTGAACGCAGTGAAAGATGTTAAAGACAAAGATTTGAATACCTTCCTCGAAGCGTACAAGAAAAATGTCCAAGACGTGACCATTATTGTGAACAAGGTTGCGGCAGCCGGTACAGATTACGCACAGCGTAGTGCACTTCGTACTGAACTCAGTGCCACCTCAACTGCACTTCGTGATGCACAAAAGGACGCTAACTCGAACATCACAAAACGACTCAGTGATGTCAAACCGTACGATCTTCTTCGTGAATTCTACGACTTGACCGCTGAAAAATCAAAATAGAGAGAGTGATGGACAAGCAATTACAGCTTGAGCAAATCACGGCAGACATTCAGCGAAAGAATGTCTGCCCAGATTTGGCCGAGTCGGCGCACAGCCTGGTGATGGGTGATGGTAGCCTGGACGCGGATATCGTCTTTATCGGTGAGGCGCCTGGCAAAAAGGAAGACCTGACTGGTCTTCCTTTCGTTGGGGCGTCGGGAAAATTTCTGGACACAATGCTGGCTTCGATTCATCTCCAGCGAAAAGACGTATATATTACCAATATCGTCAAATATCGACCACCGAATAACCGTGACCCTAGTGTCGCCGAGAAGGCTGCTTTCTGGCCGTATCTGTTGCGACAAATTGAAATTATTCAACCAAAGGTGATTATTACGCTCGGGCGACACAGCATGGCTAACTTTTTACCAGGGGTAAAGATAGGGGATATCCATGGACAGCTACGGCACGTCCATATCGACGAGCTTGATCTGGTAGTGGTGCCGCTATTTCACCCCGCGGCGGCATTGTATAACGGTGGTCTTCGTCAGACACTGACTGACGATTTTTTAAAGGTTCCGGGACTGATTAAACAGGTGAGCTAAAAAATGCCCGGCGACAAGCCGGGCTATGAGTGGTGCGTGGGGTGATCGAAACCACCCCACGCGTCCTAGGACGAAGTGAACCGACGCTCAAAATCATCGATGTCGATGCCGAGCCTTACCAATTCACTTCGATGTGCTTCGATATGCTCGTCATACTCAGCCCTAACCTCGTCTGCCATTGTGCTGCTCACGCGCCGCACCTCCTGAATGAAGGCAAGGTGATTGGCTGTGGTAGCCAAATGAACGGCAAATTCCCGAACGCTGTCCGCGGCTCTCGCCAAGGCCTGGGCCTTGATGATGGCCTGTACTTGTTCTGGCAGCTGTGAGACGTCGAAGGGTAGGTTGAGGTTATCTATCAGGCTCGGGCTATTCTCGGCAGTTTTTTTGCCGATATCAGCCCACCAGAGTTCGAAGATGGGTTCTACCTCCTTTCCAATCAGCTCGACATGATTTTCAAGCTTTTTATGGAAGGTGTGCACCCGTCCTTCTTTGATGGTGCTAACGAGCTTGCGAATTGCTTTGACGTTGATGGCAATCTGGCGGAGTGCAAGGGTGGTCATCCAGATCGCACTGGCAATCAGCAGCCAAATCAGCAATACTTCCAGCAGGGCCTGGTTCACTAGTAATCCTCTCATGTACACTCGCGCTCTCACCGGTTGGTGGGCGACATAGCAATGCATTAATTATACCATTTTTGTAGTATATAGTCAATTATCCAATTGTAATGTTGCCGCTTGTTTGATATACTAAACTTACTTGATACGGAGGGGCAACAGAAACCACACCGGATAAATGCCTTCTCCAGCTTGAACATTGTCGCAATATTTAATGAAAATTTACGAGAAGTAAAGAAATTATTTTCACAAAGGAGAATAGAATATATGGGTCAACAACGACTCTCATCAGCACCAACTGATGACACACCAAAGCAACCGCGCGGTAACCACAACGGCGGAAACAACAGTAACGGCAACGGTAATAACCCGCGTCCAAAACAAAACAACACAGTCCTTGCTGGCACACAGACGCGCCGTGGCGAAGTATTCCGTGCGCAGCGCCGAACCAGCGAAGGTGTCAATCTTCGTGCTTCACAGCACATCATTAACGTCCCTGTAAACAAATCGGTCTTCAACGGTTACGATGGCCACCAATTTAGTCTCGCTGACTACAAACGTCAGCCAAAGACGAACGGTCCAAAACTCCGTATCATCCCACTTGGTGGACTTGGTGAAATGGGAATTGGCAAAAACATGATGGCGATCGAATACGATAATGACATTATTGTGATCGACATGGGCTTCTTGTTCCCAGGTTCTGACTACCCAGGTATTAACTACATTATCCCTGACACAACCTACCTCGAAGAGAACAAACACAAGATTCGTGGTATCGTCTTTACTCACGGCCACCTTGACCACATCGGTGCCTTCCGTCACATTATCGACAAGATTCCTGCACCAGTCTACGGAAGTAAGTTCACCCTCGCTATGGTTCAAAAGACTATGGAAGAGGCAACTAGTGGCTACGAGCCTGAGTACACCGTTCTTGATCCAGAAACTCACGAACAAGTGCAGCTTGGTGATAGCTTTAGCATCGAACTCGTACGAGTTAACCACTCAATCCCAGACGCGACTGCCGTCGTTGTTCGTACACCACTTGGTGTTGTGATTGACACTGGTGACTGGCGCTTCGAAGACGCTCCAGTGGACGGCAAGAAGTTCGACCTCGAACGTTTGACCGAAATTGCTACCAAAGAAGGCATCTTGATGCTGATGAACGAATCAACTAACTGTGAATCTGAAGGCGGACACACGCACGGCGAGTTTGATATTCAAGCTAGCATGGGTCAAGTCATGGAAAAATACCAAGACAACCGCCTTATCCTCAGTTGTTTTAGTAGCCAGATCCACCGTATGCAGGTGATTCTTGATGAAGCTAAAAAGCACGACCGTAAGGTTGCCTTTGCTGGATACAGCATGATCCAAAACGTCGAAGTTGCACTTCGTACAGGTATGATCAAGGTTCCAAAAGACGTCATCGTCAAAATGGAAGACATCATCAAGATGCCTGATGGCAAAGTGACCATCGTTTGTACGGGTTCACAAGGTGAATTTAGCGCCGTCCTTAACCGTATGGCTTCTGGTTCACACAAATTCATCAAGATTAAGAGTACTGACATCATCGTCTTTAGCTCAAACGCCATCCCGGGTAATGAAAAGAACGTTGTTCGTACGGTTGACGGTTTGATGCGCGAAGGTAGTGAAGTTGTACAAAACGGCAAAACACACCTTACTGGATTTGGTCCACTTCACCTTTCAGGGCACGGCTACTACGACGACCACGTCAAGCTGATCAATGCGCTGAACCCAAAGTACTACCTGCCAATTCACGGTGAATTCCACATGTTGGTTCGTAACGCCGAACTCGCAGAAAAAGAAGCTAACATCCCTCGTTCAAACATCTTTGTTTGTGACATCGGTGACGTCGTTGAAATCACGAGCGAAGGCGCAAAGAAAGCCGGACGTGTCCCTGTCGGTGGTGTTATGTACGACGACTCTGGTGCGATTGTCTCAGAAGTTGTCCTCAAAGACCGCATCCACATGGCAACCGAAGGTATGTTTGTCGTCATTCTGACGGTTTCAAAGGGTAACGGGCGTTTGCTTACCAGTCCTGACATTATCTCTCGTGGGTTTATCTACTTGCGTGATAGTGAAGAGCTGATGGGTATCATCCGCCAGTACTTGAAGCAAAAAGTTGCCCGCACCTTTAGCGGACGCCGCGTCGACCTCGATACGGTAAAGAAGGAAATTAAGGATGAGCTGACACACGTTCTGTATGACCAGACTCGCCGCACCCCAATCGTGATCCCGGTGATCAACGAAATCGGTGGCAACGGTGGCGGTAAGTCATCTGAAGGTGGTGAAAGCCGTGGTCAACGTCACGGTCAAGGTGCAAGCCAGCACCAAGGACAAGATCGCAACCAGTCTCAAAACCAAGACCAGCCACAAGCTCAGCCTCAGCAGAGCGACGGCCCTCGCCAACAGCAAGGTCGTGGTGGTGCACCAACGCATCACTTCGAACGTCCTGAGCCAAAGACATTTCCAGCACCTCAGGTGCCTGATACCGAAGCGACAGAACCAAAAGTTCGTCCCAGCGGTCGCGGCTACTAGTCACTAGCCCGAAACAAAAAAAGAGTTCCGCATCAGCGGAGCTCTTTTTTATGCGAGCTCGACGCGTGCGGAACTAAGGAATGACTCGCCCCTGTGTCCAAACGAGACTGTCTTTCCATACCCAGGCTTGGGTGTGCGTGTCGTCGGGTTTTCTCATGAATAGCCGTATCTCGCCCCAGTTGCGGTGAGCGCCGCCCTCCGTGACCGCTTCGATATCAAGGTGGTCGAACAGCTCGGCAAACGCCTCATCGACCCGCGACTTCAACTCATCTTGCAACGTGTCGTAGTGCTCGAGTGCGATCCAGGCTGCCTCGTTGTCCTTCTCGATTGCCGGCCCCCAGATGGAGCCTGGTGTCAGGCTGGCTTCGTCGGCGTGCTTTTTGAGCTCGACGGTGACTCTACCACCACCCTCGATCCTTGTGACTCGGAGGCGATTTTCTTCCTCGACCCAGACGGTCGTAACGATGACTGCGTCGATCTCAAGATGGAACGTCAACTGTAAGGGCATTGCCCTCACCACCTTTCGGATTGTGTTTGGACAATTACTCTAAAGTATAGTCAAGCTTCCGCGCGATGCAACCACGAGCGGATAGGGGAGTGAAGGGCTGGGTGATGTGCTTGCCTAATGACCCGGCTTCGCACCGGGTTCGATAAGGGACCAGTCGCCTTATCTCGCTCGGGCTGCAGATGTTTCATTAGGCAAGCACATCACCTCTAACCCTCAACCATAAGCCTCTTGCAAAATGTGGTAAATTTTGCTATAATATCATTCAGGAAAAGCGGCTACAACCGCCTATAATAGATAAAGATTATGGCAAAAAGAAAAAAACGAAGTTCGAATAGGAAAAAATCAGTCCCTCAGGCACCGCAACACACGTTGCCGCAGGGGTTCTGGGCACAAGTTGGTGCTATCTTCTTGTTTGCCTTCTCGTTAATTCTTATCTTAAGCTGGTTCCAGGTCGGCGGCCCAGTACTTGATTGGCTCAATGACGCCGCACTTTCAACCATTGGCTACGCAACCTACGTTGTGCCATTAGTATTTATCTACGTTGCAGTCGAAATCTTCCGCGCGGAAGATAACCGCCTGCCCTTTATTATGAAAGCAGCAACGGCCTTATCACTTGTCTGGTTCGCTGGATTATTTGGCCTCCTAAAGAACGCCGAAGGTAAGACCACCGGTGGCTTTATTGGCGATACCGTCAACAGTGGTATGTTGATGCTGGTCGAATCCGGACTAGCTGCCTTCGTCTATGTTCTACTGATCCTGATTACAGCACTATTTATTCTGCGTGTCTCACCGATTACGATTATCAAGTCTATCTGGGAATTTGCGCGCCGCGACACCAGCGAGCAAGAAGCAAATGTTAAGGTTATGCGTAACGCGGCTGCCCTCGATACACCTACCAAGCCAAAATCAACAATCGCAGCTGACTTCAAGATGAATGCCGGCGTTCCGACACTCGATAATACCGGTGTCGACGAAAAGAAGCCATCGCGTATTTCTAGCTTCAAGGGTTCAACGCCTCGCGACAAGGCTGCCGAAGAGAGTGCCGCCCTCGTTACAGTCAGTGATCCTAACTGGGAAGCGCCGAGTACCGACCTGCTTGAAAAGAAGCAATCCCCAGCCGATGCTGGCGACGTCCAACAAAACGCCCAGATTATTAAGGATACGTTAAGTGAATTTAATATCGATGTCGACATGGAAGGTGCCAACATTGGACCGAAGGTGACGCAGTACACGTTGAAACCCCCTTCAGGTGTCAAACTGACGCGTATTACTCAGCTGGAAACGAACATCGCCCTTAACCTTGCGGCGCAGAGTCTGCGTATCGAAGCGCCGATCCCTGGCCAAAAAGCCGTCGGTATCGAAGTGCCAAACCGTAAAGCTGCCGATGTCCGTCTGCACTCAATCCTGACCAGCCCGCAGTGGAAGGGGAATAGCGAACCACTGAAGTTTGCAATCGGTAAAGATATTTCTGGCCAAGCCACCCTCGGCGAGCTGAACAAGATGCCACACCTTTTGATTGCTGGTCAAACTGGTTCGGGTAAATCCGTCATGATTAACACACTCCTTACGAGTCTGCTGTACCACAACAGCCCAAGCGAGATGAAGCTTATTCTGGTTGACCCAAAGCAAGTTGAAATGGCACCATATGAGGATATTCCTCACCTTATTACCCCTGTTATTAACGAACCCGAAAAGACCATTAGTGCCCTGAAGTGGGCAGTGAATGAGATGGAGCGACGCTACAAGCTACTTGCTTCGCACAAGGTACGTGACATCGCAACGTATAACAAACTTGTTCAATCTGGTGCCAAGAAAATTACCGTTGAGGATGCTGATGGTATTCCACAGGAACACAAAGATGGTGCAATGCCGTACATCGTGATTGTGATTGATGAGCTGGCTGATTTGATGATGGTAGCATCCCGCGACGTGGAGGCTCTGATTGTGCGCCTGGCTCAAAAAGCCCGTGCTGTCGGTATTCACTTGGTGCTTGCGACTCAGCGCCCATCAGTTGACGTTATTACCGGTTTGATTAAGGCTAACGTTCCGGCCCGTATTGCCTTTACCGTTGCCTCACAAATTGACTCTCGTACGATTTTGGACCAAGTTGGTGCCGAGAAGCTGCTTGGGCAAGGTGACATGCTGATGCTGACGCCTTCAATGAGCAAGCCAAAGCGTATCCAGGGTGCCTGGGTGACGGACGAAGAAGTGATCAAGATTAGTGATCACCTACGTGCGCAATCACCGCCACAGTACAACGAAGATGTTGTCAGTATGCCAGTGACCTTGAATGGCAAGGGTGGAGTAGTGATGGACTTTGATGGTAACGGTGGCGACGGTGACGATGCCATGTACCGCGATGCGGTACGCTGCGTAATTGATAGCGGCAAGGCAAGTGCCAGTCTATTGCAGCGGCGTTTGCGGGTTGGCTATGCCCGCGCAGCCCGTCTTATCGAGAACATGGAAGAGCAGGGAATTATTGGCCCAGCCGACGGCGCACGACCTCGTGAAGTCCTGGTTGGGAGCCTTGATGATGTCTTTGGCGTCAGCGGCGCAACCGACGCAAATGGCGACGACCTCGGGTAACAAGCCGTAACGCTTGTGCTACACTGGAGTTAATATAACTGAGCTAATTTAAAGGGCATCGATGACACTCAGCGCAGCACAAAAACCCCCTGCGGGATTTACAATCGTTGAACTCTTGATCGTTATCGTTGTGATTGGTATCTTGGCGGCTATTACGATCGTGTCGTTTAACGGTGTGCAGAACCGGGCAAATGATACGGCAGTTCAATCGGATATTACTGCAGTTGGCAAGAAAATGTCCTTGTTTTACGTCGAAAACAATCGATACCCTACAAACGTGACCGAACTTGATTCTCTTCAGCTACGTGCGAGTAGGGCTGCATACAACACTAGTCGCTCACTCAACTTTAGTTATTGTGTGAATTCGGACAGATCTGGCTACGCAATTGGCGGTATCAGTAAATCTGGTAGGCAGTACTATGTATCTTCCGTGACGAGTATGAGGGAGTATTCTTCAACACTCCTTAACGATGGGAACCGTGAAGATATTAGTACGTTATGTACTGATCTTATCCCTGGCGGTGTTAGGTTGCAGGCTGGGTACTATTCTGCAGACACGGTTACTCCATGGCGCAGCTGGACGGGAGCATAGTGGTGATGCAAAGTTCTGCACTTGGAAGTCGAAGAGGCTTTACTATCGTTGAGCTTCTTATCGTTATCGTTGTGATTGGTATCTTGGCGGCTATTACGATCGTGTCGTTTAACGGTGTGCAATCACGAGCAGCTGATGCACGCAGGGCAAGCGATGTTGCTGCGTATACCAAGGCTATTACTGCCGCACGGCAAAACACCGGAAACGTTCTGATGACTATTACCGGGTCGAGTTGGTCACTGGGTAACTGTGCGGCAAGCTCTGGGAATCTAGGTAACGTCGAGCCACGAGACCTCCCAAAAACACACAACTGCTGGCTGCGATATTATGATAATCTAACGAAAATAGGTGACGCGGCGGGTATCAAGTTAGATGCACTTAAGGCTGGTGACGCACGCGGAAACCCCTATATGCTGGACGAAAATGAAGGCGAGATGTGTAGTTCTGACGCCATTGTTGCATTCACCGGAAGTGGGGCGGCGGTCGTGAACGTACAATCGATTCCTAGGATGACCACCTGCTAGAATGCTGGACGGCCTATCAATGACAGGTTATGACATGCGCTTATGGTAAAATTAACACAACAATGACATCTGCTCCGAAACACAAAAACCTTAATGGCTTCACAATCATCGAACTCTTGATCGTCATCGTGGTTATCGGCATCCTGGCCGCCATTACGATCGTTGCCTTTAACGGTGTGCAGGGCCGGAGCCAAGACGCATCGATTCAGAGCGATATCCGGCAGATTGTACAAAAGACACATGCCTACAACGTCGAAAAAGGAAATTACCCAAGAGACCTAACGGAATTGTCGACAATAGGCGTCCGAGTGGCTCCCAATGCCTATGATACGAGTATTCAGTACAACTTGTCGTTTTGCTATTCTACCGATGACGTTAATAGGTTCGCGGTACATGCGCTAAGTCGATCAGGGGCGGTCTATATGTACGGATCAACCAGTGGCAAGCTAGAGCGTTACACTGGTGCCGTTTCGTACACTGGCTCGTCGTACACTGCGTTTTGTTCACTGGCCGAACCTGGCACGACGGGCACGAGCGGTTCTGGGTGGACGGGCACCGCCTGGCGACCATGGGCTGGTATTTAGATGATATTCTTCGGTGTAGCGCTTATGGTAAACTGGAACTACTAATGATGAATGCGACAAAACAACAAATCTCTAGAGGCTTCACGATTGTTGAGCTTTTGATCGTCATCGTGGTGATCGGCATCTTGGCCGCAATCACAATCGTTGCCTTTAATGGGGTGCAGCAAAAGGCCGCGGTGGCTGCAATTCAGTCAGATCTGACGCAAAACGCAAAAGCTATTATGTCGGCCGCGGCCACTTCCTCCACTGGACAGCACTCGACGCTCGCCGCTATGCCGGGCGGTGCTGCGAACGTAAAGCTTGACCTTACGAAATACAAAGTTGCATCGTATTGTGGCGATGCAAATAACTTTGTACTTGCAGTGCAGACAACAAGTGGGGACGAGTACTATACGAAAACGGGCAGCGCCGTCGTCAAAGACAATACGATTGATATTTTTAGACCCTGCGACAGTGTCCCAATCGCATCGGCATTCACAACGTACCTCAATCTTCCAACGGCCTGCGCTGCAGAGGGTGGCCAATGCACCTTTACCGGAACCGTAACGATTGCGTATGGTAATGTCGCCCAGGGTAAGTTCAGTCGACTCGTGACGGCGGCAAGTCCAATTACCTGCAGTCATGCATCGATGAGCATTGTTGATCCTATACCGGGATATACAAAATCTTGCTTTATGTACCCGAACTAACAAGTTCTAACTATTGAAACATTATGAAGCGAATTACGGTCAGGCTTGTCCTGATCTTTTGCGTCCCGTAAGCTTGGAATAGGGTGGACTGACGAGCGCGCCTGTACGGGTCGATCTGACTTGTGAAAAGCGCCGAGTTACGGTATAATAACAGAGATAATAACTCAAGCTTACGTAAAATATATGAGATACAAATCATAGAAAAAGCATAAGCATCCGCCTACGAAAGTGGGTTAAGGATTCCAAAAGGAGCACACATGAAAGAATATGAATTGACCGTTGTCATTCATCCTGATCTGGAAGCAGATCTTGAAACACCACTGACGAAAGTCCGTGACATCATTAAAAACGCTGGTGGAACAATCATCCGCGAAGATAACTGGGGTAAGAAGAAACTAGCTTACGCCATTCGCCGCGAAGAGTTTGGTATCTACATCTACATGGACGTTTCACTTCCTGCAGATGCACCACTAAAGATCAGTAACATCTTTAATATTACTGACGAAGTGCTACGTTACCTACTGGTGACTGTTAACGAAAAAGCCCGCAAAGCACTTGCCGAGCAAGCTGCACAAGCGAGTGAAGACGCTAAAGATAACTCTAAAGAGGACTAATAATTATGGCGAAGAGTATCAATCAAGTAATTCTCATGGGCCGCCTTACCCGCGATCCTGAACAGCGTACCACAACAGGCGGAAAGACAATTGCGAGCTTTAGCATCGCTGTCGACCGCGGTGGTGATAGTGACCAAGCTGACTTTTTCGACATTACTGCATGGGAAAAGCTCGGTGAGCTCGTTGTGCAGTACCTTGCGAAGGGCCGACGTGTTCTCGTTCAAGGTCGCCTACGCCAAGATAGCTGGGATGACAAAGAAACCGGTAAAAAGCGCTCACGCGTTGAAGTAACCGCAACCGATGTTACCTTCCTTGACGGTCCAAACGGTGATAACGAAGGTGGCGCAAGTCAGTCTTCGTCTGCACCACGCTCGAGTGCAAACTCGAATACCTCTAAAGATGTCGTGATTAACGATATCGAAGACAAACCAATTGATTTAAGTGAAATTCCTTTCTAGTCTAAGTCTTAACGACAACTAGAAATATTATTTAGGAGAATAATGATGCAAAAGCGTTTAAAGAAAGATACACCTGTATATTTTGACTACAAAGATGTCAAAACATTGCAACGTTTCGTAAACATTTACGGACAAATCGAACCAATCGGCAAAACCGGCCTTAGTGCCAAGCAACAGCGTCAACTCGCTACTGCTATCAAGCGTGCCCGTCACCTTGCACTACTACCATTCGTTTCTCAGGGATAATTTGGGAACGTGGGGTACTACCAACCAACTGATCTGAAAAAAGGCGCTGTCGTGCAAATAGACGGCAAGCCTTTTCGAGTGATCGACTATAACCAAAAGGTTATGGGTCGCGGTGGCAGCATTGTGAACGTCAAGCTTAAAAACTTGATTGACGGATCTGTTATTCCAAAAACCTTCAAGGGCCAAGAGCGTGTTGAATCTGCTGATGTGAACACACAAACAGTGCAGTACCTATATAAGGATGCGCTCGATTTCTACTTTATGGACCCAACGACATTTGAGCAGTTCCAGCTTTCGGCTGAAATTGTCGATACTGCCGCAGGGTACTTGAAAGAAGGCGACGAGCTATCGCTACAGTTCTTTGATAACCGTGTGATTAACATCGAGTTGCCAAAGAATGTTCACCTTGAAGTGACCTATTCCGAAGATGTCGTCAAAGGTGATACCACTAGTAGCGTCCTTAAAGACGCCACGGTTGAAACTGGTATTGTCATCAAAGTTCCTGCATTCATCAAGACTGGTGACGTCATTTCTGTCGACACTACAACCGGTGAATACCGCGAACGAAAGAAATAACCCGCACACTTGCGGGATCTTTTCATGGATAAAAAGAAACGACTTGATGCTGAGATGACTCGCCGCGGACTCGTGGCGACTCGTTCTCAGGCTGAAAGTTTTATTAAGCTTGGTAAGGTGAAGGTCAACGGTCAGTTGATTGAAAAGCCCGGTTTTTTTACTACGGCAAATGCCCAGATCAAGCTCGATGTCGATGAGCAGTATGTCAGTCGCGCAGGGCTAAAACTGGCCAGCGTCGCTCGTATTCTGAAACTCGATTTTAAAGACAAGATTGTCCTCGATGTCGGTAGCAGCACTGGTGGTTTTACTGACTTTTCACTCCGGCGCGGCGCCAAGCTCGTCTTCGCGGTTGATGTCGGCACCGATCAGTTACACCCAAGCCTTAAAGGTCATCCAAAAATTCATCTGCACGAAAAAACTGACATTCGTGATTTTTACCTGCGCAAAGATAAGCCCGGCATCGTCGTGATTGACGTGTCATTCATTAGCCTGCGTGATGTCTTGCCGCACATTGCACGTGAACTATCTGACGAACATACGCAAATCGTTGCCATGGTGAAACCGCAGTTCGAAGCGGGTAGGGAACAGATCAACAAAGGAGTTATTAAAAATGACGCCATTCGACGTCAGATCTTAAAAGATTTTGAGCTTTGGGCTCAGGAGCGTTTCTTTATTAACGACAAGCGCGACAGCGATGTTGCGGGTGCCAAAGGTAACCAAGAACGCTTCTACTTGCTAACGTTAAAGCGGAACTCAACCACGTCGCCAGGACGCATTACGTAGTCACGACCTTCAGTGCGCATCTTACCGGCAGCCTTGGCTGCCGTTTCGCTTCCCGCGGCAACGAGTTCATCGTAGTCAAAAATGGCTGCGGCAATAAAGCCTTTTTCAAAATCGGTGTGAATCACACCAGCTGCCTGCGGGGCGGTGTTGCCTTGGTGGATTGTCCAGGCGCGAATCTCTTGCACACCGGCAGTCAAATAGCTTTGTAGTCCCAATGTTTGGTAGGCTGTGCGGGCGAGTTGGGCCAGGCCAGATTCTTCAACATCATACGATTCAAGTAATTCTTTGGCGTCGGCTTCATCGAGGCCACGAAGTTCTTCTTCGAGCTTGGCACAGATGAAGGTGCTGGCAGCAGGAGCAACGAGGGCAGATAAGGTCGCCTTTTTCTCGGTATTTGCGAGTGTCGCTTCGTCAACATTGAAAACATAGATAACGGGTTTGGTGCTAAGTAGCTGTAGTGACTGCATAAATTCTGTGTTCAGCCCGGTAACTTCACTGGCAAGCTTACCCTCTAGTAGGGCAGTCTGTAATTTCTTAATTTCTTCGATTTCACCCTTTGCGGCTGCACGAGTCTTGGCTTCTTTTTCCAGACGAGGCAGTTGTTTTTCGATACTTTGCAGGTCGGCTAAGATCAACTCAGTGTTGATCGTCTCGATGTCACTTTTTGGTTCAATCTTGTCGTCAACGTGAATCACGTCGGTGTCTTCGAAGGCGCGTACAACGTGCACGATTGCGTCACATTCGCGGATGTTGGCAAGGAATTTGTTGCCCAGGCCTTCGCCTTTGCTGGCACCGGCGACAAGGCCAGCGATATCAACGAAGGTGACAGTTGCTGGAAGGACTTTCTTTGCACCGTACATTGTTTCCAAGACAGCTAGGCGTTCGTCCGGTACGGCAATGATGCCGGTGTTTGGCTCGATTGTTGCGAAAGGGTAGTTGGCCGCCAAAATATTATTGTCAGTTAGTGCGTTGAATAGGGTGGACTTGCCGACGTTTGGAAGGCCGACGATAGCGATAGATAAACTCATATGCACGTATTATATCATAACAGGGGTGGAGATGATGGTGCCAATCGCATGCTGGTTATGGTATAATTCCTCACATGAATCATCCGTCTTCTTCTCACGTTGAGTCCACCAAAAAACAATCTATTCCAAAGTTATTTTGGGTCATCACGGCACTGTTTGTTGTGCTGGTGATCGCGGGTGGCTACTTCTTAGCAACCAAACAACTTGTCTTCGCTTTTGGGTCGAGCGACGAGAAACCGGTAACAGTTGTCTCGAGTGTCTGTAGCAAAGAAACGATCAAGAAATTTAATGCCGCCAATACTGCAACGACCACCGATGAACGTAAGGCTAGGCTTAAATCTGCTTTTGACGCGGTGGGCGCAACTAGTGGATACGCAAATGATCCAAATTGTGGATATATTCGCTACACTTATTACATTGAACAAAAAGATGTCACCAACGCACAAAAAGAAGTTGACGTCCTAAAGAGTCTCGCGGCAAAAAACCTGTACGCAACGAGCCAATTGAACGGAGTTCGTTCGATCGAATCAATGCAGAACGACATTACTATCCTCAGCAGCCCAGAAGTGCAGACGAGTGCGAGTAGTGGTGGACAAGGCTAGATACGTGACTGGGCGTCGATGGGGTGCCAAATTACTGGTCGCCTTCTTTGTGGTATTCTCGGCCTCGTTATTTAATATTGTTGGTAATTCGCAGAATTCATTTGCCGCCTATTGCCCAGAGGGTCGTTACTCATGTAACAGCCCTGAGACAGTAGCTCGTGACGTCTGTAATGCGTCAGGGTATAGCGGTGCGATGTGGTTTAACACTTCGGACGACTCACAAACGAATACTGGCTACTACTCAGCAACGGTCAATATCAACGCGACGGCTGATTCGGTGAGGGTGAACCTGCGTGGTTCGGTGAACTCGTGCGGGAGCTCGAGTAATGGCAATACAGTATATGCGCTTGAAGTGGGCGCGCGGGGTCCTAACGGTGGACGCTTAACAAATCTTAGTTCGCAATCGCTCAATCGAGGAACGGTGCCGAACGCAAGCTATTCATGGTCTTCAAAGGGTAACAGTATTGGAGCTGATCTAAACGTATCAGGTCTCGCGACGAATAATAGCGGTCAACAAGACTCCCAATCTATTACGATCGATATCTATCGTTGCTTTAGCTCCGATCCAGACCGTGTGAATGGAGGGTGTTACGCAACCCCGGTTGAGGTGAATGTTGTCCGTGATGCAGGGCCTAACTTCGACCTAACCCCGACAATTAGCGGAACGCCTCAGTTTATTGAAGGTGGAACCACTGAGGATAGCAAGGTAGTGCTCGCTCCGTCAGTGAGGAATTCGGGAACAACTACGAGCAGCTCTGCTGACTGGCGAGTTGTTACCTTTACCCTTGCGCCTGGCGCAGGAATACCCGGCGGTGATACGAATACGAGTGACCCCGAACAGTACTTTAGAAACGGCGCAAGGTCTATCGGTAGTAGTTCAAACGCCTTTGGGACAGGTGTGACGAACTTGTCTGTTGCGCAGCAAGATATTGGCGATCTTCCTATCGGCACTCGGGTTTGCTATGCATTGTCAGTCAAGCCTGTCACACAAAGTTATAGCGGATGGCGCCATAGTACACCGTTCTGTGTCACGGTGGGAAAAAGTCCAAAGGTGCAAATACTGGGTAACGATTTGATGGTAGGGCGAAAATTCGCCGGTGCAACTGGTGCGGTACCGACCTCATCTATACAGACATCCGTCACCAAGAAGGCAACGCAGGTAGCTTCGACTATCGCGCCACAATCTGCATTTAGTGGTCTTTGGGAAACAGGTGTGAACAACGCAGGTCAAAAGCTTGGGCAAAACGCCGCCGACCCACACTGGAATCTTGATCGAATTATGCGACCTCCGAGTAAAACGGGCAATACCTGTCAGCAAGCCGTGGGATCAAACGGCTCATCGCTGATTGCTGTCCCGACGACGAGTGCTAACCCGCGCATTGCGCCACGTACTATTACCGAGAACGGTGATGGCACTAAAGCAGGGTACTACTCAACCAATAACCGCCCAGTCACTGGTGACTGGAGTCCTGACGTACAGTTTTATAGCGGTCAATACGTGTGGTCTCGTACGAGTTCGAGCGCCCGCTGGATTAGCCAAAATATGTACGGACAAAATTATAGCAATCTCGCTGGTTGTACCGACCCGACATTCTATAGCACTGGTGATATGGACAATGCCAACATCTATGTCTTTAAACTCGACAATGGTTTTACGATTGACCCTAATGCCGGCGTTGATCTTGATAGTGCTCGCATCAACATAAAAGGTGGTGTCGATAACAGGATTAAATTTATTGTTAACGGCCAAGAACTCGGCGACTGGCAAACACCAGGCTGGGCACCCGGGGCGCAGGCCACTTCTACTAATAAAAATAATGTTTTCAAGAATGGTCAAAACAGCCTTGAGGTCTGGGTCCAGTCAACCTCATCACACACCGGTCTGCTAATCGACGAAATTACTATCCAGGCAACCTCGCAGGTCAGGGAGTCAAAGGTCTACGGATCTTGGTCTGAGTATGCCGCAACTGCGACGGGCTCCGTACAGGGGATCGGCTCAGGATCTGCCTATGCTGGCGGTATTGCAACGCAGACGATCTGCGGTGCATCACTCATGACGCTCT
>Ga0247741_1000293_pt1 | contig 30687 bp, 33 predicted proteins | sample UWRJL213509R2_FD_180945 | JGI IMG/M metagenome (GOLD analysis project Ga0247741, IMG submission 180945) | Plant litter microbial communities from Arlington Agricultural Research Station in Wisconsin, United States - UWRJ-L213-509R-2 | ecosystem: Environmental > Terrestrial > Plant litter >... | reverse complement strand
CTGGCCTAACGCCAGCGTATGGAATGCATTCAACAATACGCTCGACGGCCGACTGATCAGAACAGTCCCCCTTGCCAACGCGTGTCATCAGCCTTCGTTCAATGCAACTCAATGCCAGCAAGTTCAGACAAACTGGCATCGTGCCGCGTTCCAGTACGTTTTCTTCAGCAATGTTCACGAAGGACTACTGAAAGTTTCCTAGCGAACAGAGCCCGTCTTCTATTATGGACCCAGTGCCACTCAACAAGAGCTGTGATCCATTTACGGACACTCAGACCCCATGCAACATCGGTGCGTACGTGCAGTATGCGGTCAACGTATCCGAGCCCGAACACGTCATCAAAACTCTTAAATTTGTGAAGAAACATAATATTCGCTTTGTTGTGAAGAACACTGGCCACGAGTTAGTCGCGTATAATTGTATGATCTTCTCATCTCACTTCTTTCTCCAGCTACTTGGGAAGATCTACGGGTACGGGTGCACTGTCCGTATGGACACACAACCTGCGAGAAATTGAGTTCATTGAAAACTACAACTCCTCCAAGTACACAGGCCCTGCTTTCAAGGTTAGTGCCGGGGTTCTCGGCGGGGAGATTATAGCCGCAGCAAAAGAGAAGGGACTTGTCGTGGTTGCAGGGGAATGCCCGGTAAGATACACCCTACTATTAAGAAGAAATGAACTGACAGGTGGGTATTAGTCGACAGGCTTCGCGGGAGGTTTCATTCAAGGTGGTGGGCACTCTGTGTTTAGCTCCAAACATGGTCTTGCCGCAGACCAAACGCTATCCTTTGAGGTGATCACCCCCAATGGAAAACTAGTCACTGCGTCACCATACGAGAACACCGATCTATATTGGGCATTAAGTGGTGGGGTGCGCAAAATTATAATATGACATCCAGGTTTAAAACATCATTAACAATGCTTTTCTGGATAGGGCGCCGGAACATACGGGATCGTATGGTCCGTAACGGTGAAAGCGTACCCTGACACTCATGTCACCGCTGGATCCATCCAGTTCGATTCCCAAGGGATTTCTCAAGACGCCTACTGGGATATTATCTCAACCTACCTATCCATTACCCCTGCCTTTCCATCCGCCAACATCTTCTCATTTGCCATATACTCCAACGCCAGCTTTTTCATGCCCCTGTTTGCCGTTAACCGCACTGCAAACGACGTCTCCACAATCCTCAGACCTTTGACCTCAGCAATTGAGCAGCAGGGTTTCAGAAATTCAACTTCGGCAACTACATTTCCGACATTCCTAGAGGCCTTTTCTAGCGTGCCAGCATTTCAGGATACAGATATTGGGGTATTCCAGATCGGAAATAGGCTATTACCGGCATCTTTATGGAAAGACAACAGTACCGTGGCTGCATTGGTCAATGTGCTCCGCGGCGTGGCAAATGCTGGAGGGGGTATCTTGGATGTGACGGTTCGACCTGGCTTGGAGGTTGCCGGATCGCCTAATAACGCAGTTCTACCTGCATGGCGGGATGCCTTGCATTCCCTTTTTGTTACTTTGTGAGCTCCTTGCATCCCCTTTGTACATTTTGAGAGATGCTGATCAGCACGTATTGCTATTAAATTAGACCGATAGGCGAAAAGCAAAGTACAGCGTCCATTCTGGAAGATCAACGTACCCTTGCCGACACATTGCTTGCTCCACTGAGGCAGCTGACTCCTGGATCGGGATCCTATATGAACGAGGTGAATAATACCTAGCCTCCCACCGGATTTTCCACTTATTCCACTATCTCTAGGCCACTGTCAAGGAGCCGAACTTTAAGAACGCCTTCTATGGCAAGAACTATGGTCGCCTTTTATCCATCAAGGATAAATATGACCCGGACCAAATCTTGTATGGATCCATCAACGTTGGCGGGGACCGATGGAGCGAGATCGAAGGTGGGAGGTTGTGTAGGACGGTTTAGTCTACAGTCCTCGTTCGCATTCTGGCGGCCTGTGTATTCAGAGTACTTACACACTTACCTTATTCGTCGCTAATACTGTTCTTTTCATTCACTATCATAATACACAGCCTTCAATAAATTTTAAGTTGATGATGCGCGAGTCTTTATCCATATTATCCATTATAAAAAAGATGTACCCGTGGTTTTCGTAGCTGCGAGGCAAACGGACGAGTACGCATATTTCCCAAATCCCAACACTGCCCTGGCCAAGTCTTTGAAGATTAGAGGAAAGAGAAATACCTCATGAGGACGAGATAGAGGGTCGTCGCCCATGGTTGCCCGATATGGCAGTCATCTCAATGACCTTGGTTCAAACACACCCTCTATTGCCTTTTTTTGTCGGAACCACCAATACTTGATTCTGAATCGGACTATTAGACATCTGTCGTTCTCTTGTCGTCTGGTAGTTGAGAAATTCAGCTACTCCTAATGGTTCGGTAGGTCCAGGCCGCAGCTCAGTGCGCATACGGTAATGCGATTAGGCCATGCAGATTTCGCTTGAACGGCCTCTGGTTTTAAACATAATTTCCAATGACCCAGCAGTAGATTCCTAGTACAAATGAGGTAATAGACGTTGTTGGGTATTGAAGAAATAGAGACCATGGCCGGTAAAATACACACGTCATGCCTGACCACTGGAGCATCGAAGGCTTCTGAGCGTTCAATTATAGCGAGAGTTTGTAGACGTATTGTGTCACAATTAGATTCACTGCAGCAAGGGTCTTTAAAGGACCCGTAATTTTGCGAACTTTGGTCGCACTACATGGTGCTTCGCGAAGTAGCAGCAATCCCGATACGCGGATGACCAAGATGGACAGGGTTAGGTTGATGCGTACGTTGTACGCAAGTTGTACGTGCAACTCGGAGGTAACTTTCTTGGTGCACTCTCATCCACCAACGTACGCGTAGGATGTGCACTACACGTGGAATGCGCACGACCAGTACGATCGATGATTATTACGGGGCCTGGTGTACTTTAAGAAAGCGGGGTTAATCTTTCAAAACAAACTCCGCGTACACTTATTTATTTCCTTAGGCCAAACGCGGGAATGATGATTACCACTCACTAGAATGCACCGCATATAACGGCACCTCGCAGATAAAGAATCTGTCAACCGTGGGTCACTGAGCATTCACCTCAACCTCACAGCTAATAATCATGCCCGCTCAAGTACTCTATTTTCTATGAAACCTAATGGTAGCTGCTAATTACCCTAAATTTTAGGTCATTCAAGGCGCTTCATTGGATCAACGCGCTATGACGCACCCAAAAAACCAGAACTTGAGTGTCGTTAGACTCAATGACCATCGCCCCGCATACACTACGCACTACCTCATGGCGTCTGTTCAGACCGTTGAGCAGGGAACTCCCATTCTTTTCCTGTTCCCCGGCTCAACAATTATTTACATCCTCAACGGTAGGTCTCTGGTTCCAAGGTATGGCTTCTAGCTAAAGTATTGATATATCCAACAGGCGAGCATACATTAGAGGATAAGGCCAAGGCCCCAGCTGGCGCAGATATCTTCAAAGCTGTCGCAGGGGACATTGTCAACATTGACAAAGGAACCCTTGTCGCATGGAGCACAACCTCCAATGGCACAGGAAGATGTAAGTCACTTAATATATTACTTCCTCTGGCGCTTATTACCTCCTCCTCCTCCGAATGTAGTCTTCAGCTTGGTTTGGGCTCCTACTACTTATAATCCCGAAGATCTACTTATCAATGTCTGAGCTTTGTATCGTGTATCATATTGTAAAAAGGCATATGAGTCGTATCAAGGCGAATATGAAAGCTGAAAGTTTGAATATGTGGTATATTAATATGCTATGCGGCAGTAAAATTCGGTTTCGATGATAAACTACTGCAAAGCGCATGTTCATGAACTGCGCTAGCAGCCGTAGCCTTTTGTGAGTGAGGATAAATAGATTCAGCATGAGAGATATTCTACGAGCTGCGTATCTGAACAAATTTGATAGGAATGTACATGGTGCCATAGCCGTATGGCTGTCGCACCGGAAATTAGTCAAACTGTGACAATTCTATTGTTCAGGAGATTCAAGTATTCTCCGGATGGAAAATCATTGTAAAATACCGCCTTCGTAAGTGGGTTTGTATCATATCTGTGCGGAGATGCTGGGTCCCAGTGCATGTTGTACCTGAGGACCCACGAGGTACAGAAACTTCACATCATTCAAGAAGTATTTACACAATGCGGCAAAGGATGAGTAAATCACTCTATCAGAAAGCTCACCGGAGAATATATCCAAATTTTCTAATAACATAATTTAATGCCTTCTCCTATGATTCAATTTCCGGGTCTGATAATGATCCCGAACTGGCAGTCGGATAAATATAGCCAGAAATCTATACCAGCAGTTGTTTGGTGAGGACTGCGAGGATGAATTTGGTGTCGATCGTTCAGTCACAGCCGCTTGACGACCTCTCCGCTGGACAAATGTTATGTGGACAGGGCCGACAATGCTCCAGGTAGTCAAGACCTGACTGGATAACCTTACACCACAGTATTTACTATAAGTAACCCTGGATGAAGCAAGAAGTAACCCACGCCTCTATAGGGGGTAGCCAATGTATCGAATTGCATACCATTCTGGGGGACAAAAACCAGTGACAAAATGATCGACGAATCATTTTGATTCTTGAATGGACGACCTGGGGTCCTACTGAAGGATGGGATGGATGTTTGCACCTTATTGCTTCCTGACAATTGCCTATGAGCGCTTTGACCGCATATCGCAGCAACACCTCCTGCACTACCTTGGTAACTGGGAAGCTTAAGAGAAATGCACCCCAAAATCTCAAAAATAGCAGGCAACGAAGAGTTTGGATTCAGATCTCATTCGACAGATGAGACGATACGGAGTTGCGATACTATGTATTTCATGTTTTTTAATAGGCAAAACCAAAACGTCGGCCTTCGGTGGCTTCTGAAGCTTGTTATGCCTTCAGTATTAGCCTGCCCTTACGACTCGATTTCCAAATCAACGACTTCATATTCCACGGGGGAAAAAATGCACCCTCGATGTATCTGTTAAACTGGGTAAGCCCGGATCCCACCATTTCAAAGTCATAGGACAAGCATAAACAGCTCACACACATGGGTTCTCGGGGATGATTATAGCTCATACATTTTACACAATGCTCCCTAAATTCATTCTATTGAGTAGAAGGCCCGTCGGTCTTGGACTTCGATCTATGTGTTCCCGAAGCCACAGTAGTCTAGTTGTCATCCTTCGATACGCGGCGATCCACTTGTGTAATTTCAAGATCTATCGAGCAGGGCGCAAATATGTACATATTCCTTCTGCGATTTTCTCCTAAGATAGTGACGGACGTGTGGATGATGGGGACGCCAACTATCCCATGGACCCATGGAGTTGTGGTTTTCGCATTCCTCCAATGACTCGCAGGTTCGAATGCAAAATTTTATTCAACTAGTGCTCATGATCAAACATTTAAATTTTCAAAACCCACTGACATCCGCAACGATGTCATCTGGCCAGTATTTGACGGGGGACCAGATCACACCAAATGCTGCCAACCACGAATTAGTGTCCTCGTAACTGGCTCTGATATAGTGTTGAAATTTGCCTTTGCCAGTGACAGGCGCAGTCCATTTGAGGAGTGAGCCATTTTCAACGTAAACGAAGTCGCCCGCTGTTACCTCGAAAGGTTTGTCGGGATTGACCCTATCCTGTACGGTGTAATTACCTGTGGTAATCAATATGTCATCGAATCTTTGTTTGAGACTGCATGACAAACCTTCAACGATATAGATGAACGTCGGTCCAGGATAGGTTCCACCAATGGGCATCCCTTCACCGATTGTATGGACGCATGGCATCAGGTAGTGAGTTGCGTCAGTTGGACGCTCTTCGATGATTCTATTCAGCGACAAATTGTCGACACCCTCGACAGTGCGGCTGCGTCCTTCCAACGAAGTAGGTGTGATCACCTGTTGGCATTGGTGATCAACTTGTACTTCAAATGAGAATGACGAGATACAGTACTTTAATACCCATGATAACGAGAGGTGGATGATTGATTTTGGTGGGTGGTTGTCAGTATTGGACGTCCACAGCAGCTTCTACCTTTTTATTCTTTCTAGTTCCATCTGTCCAAACTATATAGAATGGTGTAGCTTCTGGTAATCGCAGTTAGCGCGTTGAAGGGTTTGTCCAGAGGAACAACCCGTGAGAACAGTTTGAACATCTTGTGATGCTTTGTGCGAACGTGAGGTAATGTAAACAACTACGGTAGTGTACGAGGGGGAGTGAAAAGGGGACGGCTTGATATTCAACGAGCCGTCCACTTTCCAGGGCGAGGGGCCGATGGCATGTAGGCGGATGAACCCCCAAGCCATTGGTCCCTCTCTACCGACAGTTGTTGATAACTGTGTCCCTAGAATGCGTAAAAGGTGTGGTGGGTGGGAAATTTTGAGGAGACCGTACCGAGATTGTACCGCGACGAGGGAGATGCGAGGTGGAGGTAAGAGGTAAAGGTACTTAGTGGCTGTGTCGCACTTGTCACACAAGAAGGCGCACCCGCCTGCTTCCAAGAATAAGTATTGGCCATTTTCGTGTTCGTGAACACCAGTTCCAAATGCAACACAAGATCTAGGATGGAAGCACCGAGTTCTGCGGTGAGCGGCGGTATCAGTCACTCTCTAGTTACACAAAGGCATCTTAAAGGTATAATTTCAGAACGCTCGCCACTATCACGACCTACCCGAATCTTCATCTCCAATGGCTGACCTCAACTCATTCAAGAGCACGTTCAAAGGCGATCTCGTCACCCCTACCGAAGCCGGTGTCGTACTAGCCATCAAGTATGCACCAATCACCAAGCTACTCATTGCCATCCGTGGTGGTGGCCACAGCCCTGCCGGTGCATCCTCAAGCGAGGGCGGCCTGGTGATTGATCTGTCAAGGTATCTCACCTCTGTAACAGTGGACGCAGAAAAGAAACTGGCGTATGCTGGTGGAGGCGCCTTGTGGGAAGCTGTAGACAAGGCAGCCATTGTGCATGGCTTGGCGATGGTCAGAGGAACTGTGAATCATGTATGTGACGTTCTCTTCTATATGCATCTAGAAGGCCCCCACTGAATCACACATCAGACAGGTATTGGAGGGTGTTGCAAACTACGCGATTTTGGCCCCTGCATATAACGTGTTCAGCAATGGATCGTACCGGGTAACACCTCACGTATGGATATAGGTTGGGAATACCTCTACTATTAAGCAGATCCCCCATTTCGCTTGCATATGTTTGTCCCACTTCCTTTTTAACACTCTCGCTTTTGTCTTTCATTCACCTTGGCGATCGAACCTTTTGTTTTGCCTACTCTTGGCATTCTTGCCTTTCTCCAAATTCTGCATTCCCTCCTCGATCGTGGTGTTAGTATGACCCGCCGTTTTGTTGTTCATTTTTTCATTTTATTCCACCCGTCTGAAACTCCATAAAGTCTCCCGAAATCGTGATTTGTCCTCACTACACCTTTTCTTTTCTTTCCATCGTGTCATCGTTCAAACGGTCACCCTCAGCGGCTTTTAGACTCTCATCGTTCTCGCAGGCGCCCTGAAGCTCAATGCTGCTTCTCAACTTACACTTTTTTGACGATCTTAGACTCAAGGACTGTGTACCCCCACATCGCTTGCGCTCTGAGTCGTGGTTGCATATTCGACATCAGCAAGCGATGGCAGAAGTTAAACGCTGTGTGTCAATTGACCCCTTACTCTATTCCCTCTAGTAGTGGCCAAAAAATGATGGAGAAGGGGATGCTGAGTAGGGATCGGTGCGTCGTCCTCCCACATCATTTATCTGATATTTAACATACTATTTCACTCTATCTCGGAGGCCACCTTCTTCGTGTCTAATTTTATTTGTACCGAGTAGTAAACTAATATTGATCATTTGTCGCCGCTCCGTCGACCGTTTACCTTTGAGATTTATTCGAGGGATGCAGCAAATTATTGTCTTATAGAGTCAGAATTGCAACGACTGGCTTAAGTCGGTGTTGTGAGGAGCGAGCCGCAGGCTCGGCGACGAACAATGCACCTCACAACATAATGCACGTGAATCTTTTTAGAACTACTAGTAACGTATCTTTGCTGGTCCAAGCAGTGGCATTATTCGATGCGCCGAAGCGAAGCGAGGCGGATGTCTTGTACGTATATAAGGACAGCAGCTGCAGCTCCCAAATCAATGACACCCATACTCAACCCCACCCCGGGCCCACCCTCAATGACCATCATCGAATATGCACGCGCTTCCAAACAGCCAGAACGAGCATAAACGCCAATGAACATCAGCGCCGAGCACGAGTACCTACAGACGTCAGTGGGTAACTGGTGGGTGAGTACATTTAATGGACTGGTGATGATGGTTGTCGGCCCAGCGATGGAACGTACTGACAAGCCCGTTGCCCTGTATTGAGTACATACATGTGACTTACACATAAAATTTGACTGTTTCAATTTTTTTCAATCTTGAAAGAGACTCAGCGACCAGATCCTCAGCATCCTTCGCCGAAATTGCTAACCAAATTATTACCATACTTAGTATAAAGCACCACCTGAGCGGACAATCGACATAGCCGTGTCGTACCTACCATCGCACGCAACTTCTCAAGTACCAATATATCTTCAATCACAATTTTATGAATTGGGGTAATACACTTTGCATACGGCGGCCACGGAAATTTTGGTCTTTGGCGTAAGCACCGAGTCACTCCCACCACTCGGTGTGCCCCTGATGGGCGACGCATAGTTACTTCTTTATAACCATGTCCTCGGGGTGGACGTCGGTCGGAGCGTAGGTAACACCGAAAGCTACAGAAAAGCGTCGAGTTAGTGCATATAATACATGTAGTAATTTATTTTCTACCCACCTTTTCCTTTGGTTGGAGAGCTCCAGTTGAGCTGAGAGCCTTCGTCGACGTGAAGGACATCGCCAGCCACGAGCTTGCTGATCTGGCCGGGCTTGGCTTTATCCTCAACAGCGAATTCACCTACATAGCACATAAGGCAACGTACAATACCTTCATATATGTGGCGCACCTTCGATGATGTATAAGACACATGGGCCAGGGTATTGTCCGGGGATGGCCTCTCCGGCCTTGATCTCAATGAGACCCGCCATCATGTAGTGAGATTTGTCGGTTGGGCGGCTCTCGTTGAGCCTGTGGACCTTTAAGTGACCGTGGTCTTCATGCTTGCGGCCATGGGTTTCGACCTGAGCCTGAGCAGCTTTGACGTGCTGTAGCGGATGGGTCTTACGTCAGTGTGTTGTATAAATAGCAAGAAGTGGATCGTACTTTGTGAGGCATGTCGAGGATAGAGGATTTTTGAGGCTATTTGAGGTTTTAGAAGGAATTTATTCTACTTTTATTTGACGATACATTTCGCCTTTTATCCTCTTGCCACAGAGCGACACGTGAGATGGGCACTCGGTAGAACGTCTTCTTCGAAAGAGTCCTTTTCGTGACCAGCTAATGGGATACAAACGGCTGTCATTATGGGGTTCATTCGAGCACCACCAGCGGATGAGGAAGTCGCCTCTAATTAATATACATGTACCCATGATCTAGTGAATCTTGAGGTTAATGAAGCAGATTCAACTATTCAAGCATAGAAGTACCTGATTTGCCTAACAAAAGCCTATTATGCGCATCTTGACGTATCTGTGGATGTCAAGGCGTTGGTGTCAACTGACAGTGATTTATGGAGTATCTCAGGAAATAACCCTCATGTGTTAGAATCCGTGGAATTTCGGCGGCTTGATCAACTTCATGAGCTTGTGTTCACGGTGCTACATATGTCTGCCACCTATCGTCCGACTTGAGCCCCAGTTCACAGAATAGTCGGACTCGGCGAGCTTCCTGCAACTGATTGGATGAGGGGTGTTCAGGTGGGAAACCAATGCGGACACAGAGGAGCAAACGGCGTGGGCGCTAAACGATCTATCTTCCTACATTTACCGAACCAAATAAGTGCAAGTGAAGGGATTTTTGGGTAGAGTTTTCTGCTCTATTTTAGCCTTATACTGGGTGTGCCGTACAGGAAATCTAATGGTACTGAGCACAAATTGCCCATTTCTTATTGTGCCCCTGCAATCTAGTTCTGATACCCTGTAAAGAGGGAGTGGTTATTTTTACGCTACAGGCCCGAGCCCTACACCACCACCTCCTCGTCCATACTATCCCTTTGGTTATAATATTTGCGCGCTGCATGTGGTTAGTATACAGGACAAACTGTGTTTCCCGGGGTCAGAGTGGAGATTATTCGGAAAGTATTTGAACAGGACAAAGTGAATTGAACAGTCTTCTGTCAAATGTATACGTCGTCTGTGTGATATTCGCTCTCTGATTTGTATTCTAGAAACTTCATTTACTAAGGTCCACTAGTTCCTCGGATTATACACCATGTCAAATTGAATCTTTCTGTCTAGAAAATCACATCATAAAAATGTTTGCAGAGTAATTAATTTGTTCTTAGGAAAAGAGACAATTGAGAAACTTGTGCAACACTACTAGAGGCGACTAAGGTCATTCAATTGAATCTGTCGAGCTGCCTGCACTTCGAGACCTTGCCTTCCAAAGTAACGCTCGCTCTGTAATTACGTCAGAGGTATCCATTCGTGTATCTGGCAAGTAATGTGGAAACAAACCTCAAAACTCCACGAGTCGTTTGCGCGAACCCAGTTTCCTAATCCATCACAATATGTCCTGACCTCAAGATCAAGTGGTCCTCCAAAGGTCGGAATTCTCTTCCATTGGTCCATGAAGTCCGCTGCGAGGGTGTTGTGAATATCTAAAATCAAGTTCATGGAGGCTTGGGGATCCATGTTAAATTGATGCATCACGACAGTGACAAGGTTGTGGCCATCGTCTCCGCGGTCGCGTCTGCGAGAAGAAAGCATCAGATCAGTCGCTCAGAGGATGTGAAGCAACTTACTCGATTTTGTACGAGCATAAATCGTTGCCAATGATGAGCATGTCGATGCATAACTCGGTCAACTTCATAATTACTGGATGATTCATGACTTCTTCAGGGAGATTCAAGTACAGCTCGCAGATGGCGAATGAAGGCTTGGCGCCAATAGTGTCTCTGCGAACTTCGAAATAGCTATCAAAATCACGGATGTAGCTATTGCTTCTGTCCACGGCTTGCTGAACCACAGAGTCCATGTAGAGCTGGAAAGTGTCGACAAATCGACGCTGGGAGGTGGCAGTTGCATACTTGATCCCATTGAGCCAGAACCTTGGGAAATCCTATGTAAGATAATAAGACGGTCGGTGTAAGGATGTGGAGCTCACTCTCGAGCTAATTTTCCACCAACCCACTCGCCTTCTGGTCGAGGTTCCTGCGGGTTGCGAATGGCGTCCATGATGATGTCTGCCTGGACCCTTGCAGTTGCAATGTCGGCTACGTCGGTATGTTCGTCGATGACAAAGAAAAGGTTCATTAAGTCGCATCCAATTCTACATCCGTCTAGAGAAAGAGCTCCAGCAGCAATATTTTCATGAGGATTATCTAACCTTTGTTGAGTAAAGGGTAGGCCAAGGATGCAAGGAGATCTTTAAACCATCGATTAGCATGGTCCATGCAGGGTTGACAGTTACTCACTGAAATCACATTTATTGAAAGCCTTCTGCGCACTAGGGCTGAAAGCTTTAAATGATGCACACCATTCTGACGACTCCTTTTTGCAAACGGAATAATGAGGGTTAATGTGCCGCGGCCAGGGCCAGAACCGTAATGTGTCTGGAATTGTGATTGCGGAGCAACGATTTGCAGTTGATAATTCCATAGTTCAAAGACAAGAATTATGCGTAGGGCAGAGGCGTCAAGCCGCTCTTAAGACTCTATAAAACACATTATCACCACCCACCAGTCGCATAGCAGCTCGATTGGATGCGTATACAAGAATTTTCCCAAAGAAGACTGTTTATAGGATGTATTGACCGAGGCGGCTTGTCATGAACTTAGAATGTCAGAACACGAGACACACAAAAGCTGGATCTTACAATCTTGGAAATTGGCATGGTTCCTTTAAATTTCCGTTAGCCGAACTAAATCCCATATAAGTCAAATAGATCCCAACTCTGGTTTAGTTTGAGTTGTCCCATGCGCCGTCAGTATCCCAGACAGATGTTACTGAATATTTCTTTTACACAATCACGTCCTATCGACTTGTACAAGTACAGCATTGGTTTCAGTGTGACCCCTGATCGCCTTCAGCCTTGACACGTGGGGACATGACATCGCATTGAGCGGCTTTGGCACCCGTGAAGGCCATCACAGTCCAGTACCACCTCAAAAATCTGATTTTGCAAGGTTTAACGTCAGTGGCCTTAACTACGACGATAACGGACGCAATGACATTTGACGCTCGCAGTTGGCTCGCAGTCTCTCAGACGCAATATACCAACGGATCAGCTACCGGAAATGGTTATGGGATTGCCTTTATTTATGTTGTCTTCGGCTAATCCGGCACAGTCGTCAACAGAACCGCATGCGCATCACACTTCTCGAATTTCAAATTCCTTGAAATGTTGGATTTAGATTGTGACCCCATGATCTGGCTGACGTCACTGATTCTTGGCAAGGCGCAAACAGCACGACAAGTACACATTAGGTGCCGGACTTCAAGCTTCAATTGGGCTGCGAACCTTGTCGTTTGGAGATTCGCTCCAAGGTACACCCTGGCGTACCAATAGTGGGCATATGGAGCAGATCCACCGCTGAGTTGTGAGAAAGTCAAGTAGGCCTACGGTTTTGCATTTAGCTGGAACCACGGCTGATAACACACTTGATCATAAGGCCACGAGTTGAAGGTGAAAACCACAAACAAAGCGCTGGTACTGCGCATGTTGAAATATGTTGAGCGTGCTTTCCATAGTCCTGGTGACCGCGGATCAGTGACGCTCTCACAGGGATTTCCTTAATTGAGAACCAATAGAAATGATGACCCTGACCGACCAATCTGTGGTCCTCTTTGTGCTTCCTACAGTTTCCAGAGCAGAGGCTTCGGGCCGTTAGTTTGGCATGTTCTTATGGAAGGTGCGTCATAAAATTTCAAGCTTCAGAAGTCGTTACAATTTTACCAAGTTCATGATATTATTTGACTGGCATCTTGACTGCATGACGACTCGATGCATCGGTCTGTTTTGATGCGCCTTAAATGTGAATCAGAGTAATAAAATCAGTGCCATTTGCTGGACATTAGACGGGTTGCGGATTTAACGTCGCGCCATAGCTTGATATTATTTTAGGGCTCACTTCCTTGTGCTTCCCGATGATAAGCCTATGTACTGAATGTGTACCATTTGAATCGAACCTTGGCAAGCCCCGATAGATTAAGAACCTTCAAACACACCAATGAATATATGTTTCGTCCATCAGAAAGAAGGCCTGGTACAGTAAGAAAATTGAACCCAGCTAATTGGGTCGTCACCTCCCATAGACAAACGATCACCGGTCTAAGAGTGCATGAGGACCGCTCAAGCGCTCAACCCTCATCTTAGTTAGTAGTCACGTGGCGGATCAGGTTCACAGGGTTTCATGACCCTCATCTCTTGGCTTCCACGAACGTTCACCAGCTTATGGGTTCCCGTGTCAAGATCTGCTGGAAAAGTCTGTGTATACCCCTCCAAGGCATTTTTCTTGTGTTTCTGGGGTCATACACATGCGGCACATTTGAGAATCAATTGTTTCCCAAACACCTGCAGCCATTTGCTAACGCTTACAGCACTGTAAGAGTGATTTCAGTAAACCACTACTATGTTGGACTCCATCGAAATTTTGGCATCTTTTGGAATTGCTATCTCTCTTTATCTTCTTTGGACGCTGCAACCTCAGTCAGGTCTGAAGGACATTCCAGGCCCTCGTGGACTCCCTCTCATTGGGAACCTGCTTGACTGGCCCTCTGAATACCAAGGCGAACGAGTCGATGAATGGAAGAAAGTTTTTGGTCAGTTTCGACAGATCCAAAATTATTTTCCAGCACCTACTCACTGAAAAATACTCTCGCAGGGCCTATGATCAAGCTCTCTGTATTCGGAAAGACTGCTATCTTTCTTGGAAACGGAAGGACTATCTCAGAGCTGTTCGCTAAGCGCTCGTCCGAGTTCTCCGATCGCCCTGTGTTGACATTTGCTGGCGAGCTGTACGTGCTTGATGCTGCTATCGAAGAGGGGAAAACACCTGAGTTGGTTTTCAAAGTTGTGGACTCAACGATATGCATCCTACCACACAATTTGGCCCAGAATTTAAGCAACAGAGGAAGCTCATGAAAGAAGTCTTGGGTAGCGATGTTATTCGCAAGCACGAGCTTCTTCTCCACGAGGAAGGCATTCGCATGCTTGAGGGTATATTTACCGATCCTAAAGGTTATGATCGCTACCTCAGAAGGTCAGCAACTCCAAATGTATAATATACGTCCAGGATACTGAGTTCATTTAGGTTCTCGTCTTCTTTGAGCCTTCGCATGGTGTACGGCTTCAAGGCTATGGAAATTGACGACCCGCACATCCTGTTGGCCGAAGAGATGATGCAGATTACCGAACATGCCGTCATTGCTGGTTGGGCTGTGGATTTCCTTCCATTTTGTGGGTTACTATTCACCCTATCAATTACCCTGTCATAACTCGATCACTGCAGTGAAAAAACTCCCCAGATGGGTTCCTGGCACTGGATTCAGACAGAAGGCGGATTATATTGGTGGAAAGATACGAGAGATGATATCAACGCCGTTTGAGGAAGTACGTGCCCAAGTAGTGAGTCACTCTCTGAATAGTTAAATCGCTTTCGTTCATTCTTCATTTAATCTCTCAATACCTACACAGATTGCGGGTGAAAATAATGACTCATTCACCGCTATCCACATTAAGAGAATGCAGCGCTGCTCAAACGGTAAAGAAGAGAAGCTGGTCAAGACTATTTCAACGGCTATGTACGGTGGTTAGTGTATGCCCAATTATTTTCGCCCAATATCTGACACCTTCTCTCACCAGGTGCATCTGATACAGTACGCTGCTCCTGCTGAAGGGGGAGTATACCACTTCCACTGACGCCCACATGTAGACCGCATCCGCCGCTTGGTCCTTCGTGTTGGGGATGCTCATCAATCAGGAAGCACAAGCCAAAGCACAGAAGGAAATCGATACGGTCACTGGTCGAAACCGTCTTCCTCGCATGTCTGATCGAAACTGTATGCCATACCTTTCTGCGGTGGTTTGGGAGACGTTCAGGTGGGCACCACCGGTCCCAGTTAGTAAGTGGAAACGTCATATTAGAAGTGGTATATTTCTTTCAGTCGCTGATCATTCCGGGGCAGCCTTGCCGCACAGAGCCCGGTTCGCTGACGAAATTGATGGGTACTCCATTGCTAAGGATGATGTGGTCCGTGTTTTCGACTATTCACCCCAGCTATACACTGACCAATGGAACCCCACACACAGCTGATCGCGAGTCTCTTGTAAGAGTATGAACCTAATTCGTCGCGTGATCTAACACAGTTCTTCAGTTCAATCTCCCGCGAAAAAGAGTATCATAGCGATGCGGAAGCCTTCTATCCTGACCGCTACTTTGAACCCAGGAACGAGCGCTATCCTTATTATGTCTTTGGATACGGACACAGGTTAGGACTGAATATACTTGAAAAGTTCTTCGTAACTGAAAGCACTCTCTAGGAGATGCCCCGGTACAGATATGGCGTTTGTCCAACTCTTCCACCAGGCAGCCTATATGCTATCGGTATTTGACATTAGGCCAGATATCAATGCAAAGGGGATCCCTGTGTTCCCAAAGCCAGAATTTGTAGGAGAGATGGTCAGGTGAGGCGATCGCCTTTATACCCAATCCGTATCTCTGGCTAATGCGGTCGAGTATAGGCATCCTAAGCCCTTCAGCTGTGTTATTACACCCCGCTGGCCAGACGCGCGTCTTTTATTCCAAAACTGATCTGGTTTATCGACAACTCAGAACAGCAGGAGTGTCCAGCAATCGGTCGACAATTTTTCATGCAAAGAAGCATATCGTGTACTGCTATATAATCCCAACGTCGGTTTGGTCGTCTGAAACGATGCATACATATATCCACACACCTTGAAAAGTTGACCTCAAGGTCGAGGTTGACGTGGCACCCAGAGAGGGCGCGCACCTATCTTAGAGGCGTACCAGAATATCAGTGTCACAGCTGCGCATGGGCTGATTGTGGAGTACGGGATTTCCGCCGTGGGCCAACACTGGTAATACTTTCTCTCCTTGAGCCGGCAAATGAGATATATACTAATAGTATCGCCTTTATACACACTTACCGCGCATTGTGGTTGTACACCGAGGGCCCGTTCAAAATTCAATCAGTTTGAGCCCCGATTAAGAAAAAGTGGCGCGAAGGATAATGCATAGTGGAGCGACGAGAGTGTGCGTGTGGCTATATCACGCCGCAATCCGGGTGATACTAACATCGAAGTAGTGCACTTGGGAACCGTGAGGAAGGACGGAGTGAATAGATAGCGGAAGCGAAAGATATTGGATAGGACAGGAAAGCGACCACCTGCGCCGTTCCAGACTCTCCGGCTTATCGGGATCAGCTCTGTATGGAGTGAGGGACACCGAGATCAAGCCGACGTCTGGAAGCTCCTGGCTGTGGGGAGTGGATAACAGGGAGTGTCGTTGGTTAGCGTCGTTGGGCATGTCGAAGATCAACGGAGACTAGAGGAAGATGGTGACTATACCAGCGGGATTAAATTGTGACCTGGAAGCTTGAAGCATTCCGGCCAACCCCTTCCATCGCTCATTGGGTAGTAGTGGGATGCATGGTAGTCGCATTAGAAAAAATCAATCCTCCAAGATCACGAGTTTCGATGAGCCAGACTTGAACTTTCAGCAGTTGAACCGAGTCGCGAGGTGATCTCGCCACCCCACTTGTTCAGAAACCTGTGTCCACATTAGCAGGGTAAAATAACGATTTTCAGTTAAGTATATACACTACCAACAGGAAGTGTCTCGACCGGAAGATCGTATGGACGACGATGAGATCACCTGGAAATGGGGTGTTGGTAGTATGCAACAACCTCGCGAGGAGACAATATCTTGATAGTGAAGTCGAGCTGGAAGTCCTATAGTTCATGAAGTCGAGTGGGGTGGGGCGCATGCCATTTTTACTAGGCTGGCCACGTATGTCACTCCTCTAAGATAATGCCATTCGATGAACCAGATTTTAGCAGTTGGATCGACTGCGGGAATCGGGGGTCTTTAAAGATGTTCTACAGCCTGTATGCATATGAAAGAGCGGCTGTCGGGTAGGAAGTAGGTTGGGTTTCACCTGGATAGATGGCCGGAGCGGAAATCTGGATCTACCTGCCAGGAGAACCCTAGAGTGTGCAAAATATCTCGTGACGCGTGCGTCGTGCCTAGTGGAAGTAACGGTAGTGGACTGGGCGGTGAAGAGTCAACGACTTGGAAGCCGTCTCGTCTCCAGGGCGTAGGGCCGATGGGGATGCCGGCGGATGACCCCCCAGGCAAACCCCAAAGGTCCTACTCTACCGTATCCCTCCTAAAAGTTTAAGGTGAAAATTGGGGCAAAGATAAATATATATAATTATAGGAGATACTAGTCAGTGATCTTTCGTGCGAAATACTTGGTGAAGTTTGCCAATTGTGTTCGCTCCACGGTGGGCTGAGCGGCCCATGGCTTACTTCGACTGCAATCCAGTGGTAGTTGAATAAGAATAAGAATCAAGCTCAATATAAGCAATGAATATCAATACGAGGAAGTCATCCGCTGAGGAAGCACTGCAACTCGTCAAAATTCAAAACCCAGAGTTGAGATTCAAGAGTGTAGACCAGAGCGGAAATTCCAAGAGTATCCAAAGGGAGCGGAAAGATACCAAATAGAGGCGAGAGTGTGTCGCTTTGAATTAGATCCACTGCACCTATTTTGACGGCCATAAACCTGATCGGGTAGCAGACGTTTTATCAAGTTGTTGCCACGCAGATTTATATATACATTCAACTTCTAAAACACCTTGAAATTCCCCTGGCAATAGAAATATATATTGATGATCTCTCCAGCACAATAATGCTGCAATTTCGAAGCATTTGAGAGGAGAATTACAATTTATTTTATTTTATTTGACCTTTATCTCGCATGGGAAAGAACCTGCTCCCAGCAATGATATAGATATAGATATACAGTACCATTCCTTCAAAGGTGGGTGGGTGGGTAGAGAAAATGTATACGGATCCGAGAGCAAATAGACGCGACTCCCCAGACGAGTGCGAACGAGTAGGTAGTCGGTAGAAGGAAGGGAGTCGCGCTGTGTCACTGCGGCAGCTCCTTCCCACGAGACAGCAGACTCACCGGCTTCGCCGCCGAGTCTTTCAATCTTTGTAGTGCATCTCGTGGGAACGCACACTTGATGGCTGAGCTTCCGAGCTTCGGCAACGGAAGCAGCACGTTTCCAACTCAGCAGCATAATTCTGAAAATATCATCTGTTTAGCACTACAAAATCAAATCTACGCCTCATTTCGGGGGGAAAAATTAGGGTCACAACGAGACCACAAGACCACATATATGTAGGCTCTGGATCATGTCATCGGTTCGAACCAACCACCCCCCCCGTCGATTGGTCGGCGTGGTTCCCTCTCAATCGCTTTGATTCCACTACCTTTCGATGCATCCTGGCCTAACGCCACCGTCGGGAACGCATTTAACGATACACCTGACGGCTGACTGATCAAAACAGTTGCCCTCGTCACTGCGTGTCATCAGCCTTCGTTCAATGCGAGCAAGTTCAAATGAGCTGGCATCGTACAGTTGGACGAGAGTCAAGTCCTTCAATGCTGAGAAATTAGCATGCCTCCGACATCCGGGTCGGAAATTCTCGTCAACAATCAGTGGACGCGGGGGAAGAGAGTTTTCTGCATTCAGCACGATAACAGTGCCATTTAGGCCAGAATGGCTTCATTAAACAATAAATCGAAACGACAACGTACAAGAAAATTATCATATGCGGGAAGTGGACATGCGAGAGAACTTGATCAGGAAACGATGGTGAGGAGTGATGTAAATTCTGCTGTTGGGAGGAAAGGGTGGGTATGTGCCGATAGCCACCTCTGTTAAAAGCTCTAGTAAGGCGGGCACTTGAACTCATCGCTGATAACCTGAGCCTCTGGGTCAAAGCTATCACTTTTTGCAAGTTGCCCAGTAGCGTCGTATTCCATGTAGGCGCTTTTGTCGGTTGGGCTCTCGAATGTTTCCATCTATCAGAAACAGATTAGAAACAGAATACAGCAACCGTCTGGCCGAATTTGCTTACTTGCACATGAACCCCATCCGCCTTCAAGTGCGACACTTTCGGTCGGACTCCTGACACGTTGGAACGGAAGGCGATAGTAGAGCCTTGCGTGGTGATTCTACAGTATGTTAGTTAGAAATATAGGCGCAGAGCTGATGCATGACGTACGGGAACATCTCAGGCCCTTGAGACGTGAAGTTACTCAATCGCCGGACGATGCGGCATGCGACAATCTATATCAGCTGTATCAGCTGTCCGCTTTACGTGTAACGATAGACGGGCTTACGGTTGACGCAATAGCAGCCGGTACATTTGCGATGATAGACATGACAGGATTGAGGTTCAGAAGCATGAATATCTGTTCAATGAAATGAGCTGACAGTAATACCAACCACCTATAGAGACAACTCACCGTGGCAATCAAGTTGGCGAGGAAACTAGAGGGTAAGAGTGATTAATTGGAGTTTCTCATATGGATGGAACCCCAATGACTAACGCGATCACAAAGTATATCAAGCCATCGTTAAAGATGAGCTCAACCAATTTCGAACGACCGTTCGGAGGATACAGAAGCTTGAATGCCGTCAGGAACAGGACGATGAAGTCGAAGACCATAGAGTAAATAAAGGTAGCGGCGAGAATTTTACTGTCCGTCTCGATAATAACACAGCCCTGGCCCGGGACCCAAATAGCTTTAAGAAGAACACCTGAATAGACGTAATGAACATTCTTGAGTGAAGCGACAGCTGAAATTTGACTGACCGTGTAGAAGAAGAGACCAATGTCCAAGTATGACTAGCGCGAGAGGAACGACAATGTACCACTTCCTAGACCAGACAGCGATCCTAGAACGAGGTCAATATACTCCATATATGCGCATTCTTTTGAGAGACGAACGTCCTGAGAGATAGATTGATACTCGCCAGGCCAATGGCCGCATTTCCAAAGCACTGTGACCGTTGTGAGCGATTGGAGATCTTTTGAGGCGCATATGCTCACTTGATTGAACGTGTAGAGACCTTGACAGTCGACTTCTCTATCTCTTGGTTAGCTTAAAGGCCGCTCATGAGAGATATGCCCTACTTAGTGACATTCAATGCTATGGCTCTGACGAGAAGTCAGAGTACCATAATGAATATCCAGAGTACGACTCACATTCCAAGCAGAGCGAAGAGTAGGCAGTATCTATTGAGAAAGTAGAAGAGCTAACTGCCCCTTAGATCTTCGTCGACTTGGATAAACAAAATGCTCACCAAAGGCCAACGAAGTTTCTTCTTCCCTGAGATGTACTGCCAGTCAAAGTCGAAAGAGATTGCCCACTCCCAGCTATTTGCGCGCGTCAAGAAAATATCGAGAGCAAATGGTAGTACCTACATGTAGAGCCCAAGAAGACTATGCATGAACCTGTCAAAAGCAGCTGGATAGGGTCAGGACGATGCCAAGGACCATATGCGTTGCGCTCACCAGCGTCCTTCGCGATCTCGAGGGGTGATGTCCAGTCAACCATGGCGATGGGATGATGAAAGAGAGAAAAGAGAGCGTGGCTTATATAAGTGGGCGATCTATGCAAAGTCAAAACAGGCTGCTTCCCGACTTCTATGCTCGTTCAAATTCGACGAGAATCTTGCATTCTCTGATCATGAAGCACAATCCATCAGAAAGTCTACCTTTTCTTCCAGTCAGCTATCCTTCTGTAAGATTGCATGTACGATACCTACGAGTAGCATGTTCATATCCTTTAGAATGAACGGAGCCTAAGGCGCGAGGTTGGCCGTGTGGGAGGCCGCTACGACCGGTATTCCCAAGTTGGCCCGCGTCCTACCGTTTTCAGCCAAGCGGTACCGGTGTGCAATTTGTCTTGGTTTCAGAAATTAGCGCCCGACTGATATCTCAGAATTAGATGGGCACAAGCTTTTGTTCAATTAGATTTAGTGACAAAGGTCGCTCCCCGAGGACAATCTTACTGATTATGTCCAAATATGAGTTCCTTCAAGTGTGGTTGTGCAGACGTTATTTTAGGGTATAATGCGGTACACTTCTGATGAGTGGGAATTCTCCTCGGGGTTTCTGGGGCAATAAGTTGTTACGAGATGAGGGAGGAAATGCTGAGAGCGAGTCGTCAGTTGCTGAACATACACCGCCGTACCCTCAGCGTCAATACACAAGTTCTAGATGCCGGAGATTTGAACGCACCATGATCTCCTAGCATCCTGTAACCCTCTGGCGCTTTTGGGGCTACTTATTTTGCTATAGAGGGAAAGGCATTTTTAGCTCAGTCAAGTTTGTAAGATGTCAAAGAGCACCAAATGCCACTTTTTACCTTCTCTGGAAAAGGCCGTCTCTACCTCGAAGAGCTGGTGCTAAAGGGCAAATTCTTGTACGTGGTCGCAAACTTTGTGTGGATGAAGGAGGACTCGCCATCACACGCGATGTTTGCAATCTCCGACCTAGACGGGAATTACAGTAGAGTCCGTAGACCTTGACATGCTTGACACCTCGCCCTCGGTGATTTATGGCAAAAAGCTAATGGCTTGAAGTATAGCTTGACACCCACATTCTTCAAACATGTAGACACTGAAAACAGGACGGTGGTCTTTTTCGGGTGCAAAATAAAGAGGAAACAAGATCGTAAAAGGACTCGCCTGTATGTAGAACTTTCAGATTCCATGTTGTTTAAACCCCGACTGCTTCTGCCGAATGATTGCCGACAGTGGCCAACAATGCGGGAATGTGGTAACAAAAAATAGGAAAACTAATAGGACCGAGATATTAGAGGGGGAATTGATGCGAAGCTACTCGCCTACAAGTCTGAAAATCATTTTCGATCGAGTCTGCAAGAGGGGAAAACCCCAAGATCACCCGAGAAGCCGACACTAGCCGAGCAGTAAGCGATGTCAACCGACACCAACCGAGGCCTCCCCATCAAAATTCGGTCGGACGCAATGGTTTTCGCTAGTGTCGGCTTCTCGGGTGACTTGGGCTTCCAGGCCTCAAGCTTCTCAACTCCCGTCATCAACCGGTACAGACTGCCCATATAAGGGCCGTGGAAGTTAAATCAGCATTCACCTCCAATGGCCCACACGTTACTCGTCGCTGGATTTTGCGCCCTCGTTTTTTTCTGGCTCAAGACCAGGTTCTCAAAGAAACACCCCCCTTTCCCTCCAGGCCCACCTGCAGATCCCATCATCGGACACCTACGGTTAATTCCCCCCAACAACGACAGGCCACGGTTCTTCTATGAGCTGGGGAGAAAATATGGTAAGTGTGTCGACGGGTTAGAGAAACGCCAGCTGACTGCTTGTGTGGGGCTAGGCGGTATCGCACACTTGAAGATCCTAGGTCAAAGCTTGGTCGTTATAAACAGCAATAAAATAGCCGTTGAAATACTTGACAAGAGAGGCGCAATAAACAGCGGCAGACCTCAGTCTTCATTGGCAAAAATGTATACGTTCTCTTCAACTGGTACCTCTGACGGTCTTATAACCTCTTCCCGTAATCAGTGTGGGTTTCGTATATGAACTCGTCTTTCTAGACTATGGGGCGGATTTCCGGTTGATTCGAAGGATGATGTCAAAATATTTCGTCAAGGATAGAATCCTGGAACATCATCCAATCCAAGTCCGGGAGGCGCGTGTCTTGGTCCGGAATCTTGTCTTGAACCCCGACAAGAGAGACGATTTCTTCGTTCGGTAAGCACATTTTCGTATATTTTTCTTGTCTATGAGAACCTGACTTCTCGTGAATTATCAGATTTGCTACTGCTATCGTCATTGAGACTGCCTATGGACACCAAATAGTTCACGACGACGACCCTTACCTCAAAATAGCCGACGATTTTTGCCATTCTGTACTCCCTGCCTTGATCCCCCCTAAGGACTCTGTCATTGAAGCCCTTCCGCTCTGTAAGTTACTCACGACATGCTACTTGATACCTGACGCAATTAACGAACCTCCATAGTGCAGCACTTTCCTTCATGGTTTCCCGGAACACACGACGCGTATGTTGCGAGAGATGCAAAGAAATTCGTCACGAGGCTGCAGGAATATCCCTATAGTGATGTAGAGGAAAAAATGGTTCTTTATCCCATTCTGAAATCTGTGCCACTACTTAGCTGATGCTTTACAGTCGAAAGGAACGGCCCAGTCCAGTTTTATGGCCTCCCAGCTTTACGAACTTCAGAATGGAGAAGCCGATAGTGGAATCACCCCCGAACATATTAAAGGTGCATCCGCAAGCCTCTATGGCGCTGGTTCAGAGACGGTAAGTTAGTCCTTTTCCATCCTAACATCGTGAGGTAACGGCAAATATATAGACCTCCTCAACCATGGCCATTTTCATCTTAGCTATGCTTCTCAACCCCGACTGTCAACGCAAAGCCCAAGAAGAAATTGACGCAGTGGTGGGGACTGAACGCCTCCCCAACTTCAATGACCGAGACTCGCTGCCGTACTTGGAATGCATCCTGAAAGAGACCCATAGGTTAGTGTTTCGCCAAAAAATTACATCAGACAATTGAAAACGTTTTAGATGGCACCCTACCGTTCCTCTCGGTATGTCACCCCATCATTACTCCCGCAATGCGTTCCCCTGATATAATTTCCAGGCATACCTCACATATCTCTGGAAGATGATGTCTATGAAGGCATGTACATCCCAAAAGGCTCCATTATAATTGCCAATGTCAGGTGCGTGCTCTCTAGTAGACTCGGGAAGGCACCCACAAGGTTTACCACAAACACCTTAGGGGTATGACGTTGGATGAGAATGTCTATAGCGACCCTCTCGTGTACGACCCCACCCGATTCATGCCTAAGCCGCAAGGTCGCGAGGAGCCATCCCCTACTGCGGCCTTTGGTTTTGGTCGTAGGTCAGTCAACCATTATAACTCATTCCACAAGCTTCTGTCATCAATAACCTGGGATATCTAGAATTTGCCCCGGCCGCCACCTTGCAAACGACAGTCTCTGGATTGCTATGGCCACAATCCTGGCCACGCTCTCCATATCCAAAGTCAATGGCAATGATGGTAAGGAGATAACGCCAGAACCTAAATTCACCTTGACGATTACAAGGTCGGTTTTTCCCAATCACTTGGAACATTATCTCACTATAGGTTACTGCAGTACCCCGTCCCCATTCCCCTGTAGCATCAAACCCCGAAATGAGATGGCGAAGTCTCTCATTGCACAGATTGATATCGCGTAAGCAGTTTATTGTAGAGGTGGGGATACCATAAATGCCTACCCCGACACCCATGTCACTGCTGCACTCGTCCAAATCGATTCTCAAGGACCCCCACTGGAATATTAATTACCTCAATCTACCCATTCATTACCCTGCCGACACCTTCTCATTTGCCATAGTATTTACAATTGATTCAGGCGGATAGGCGAATGGAAAAGTACCGCATCTATCTTGGAAGATCGGCGTACATCTGCAGTTACAGACCTGCTGGTGTAGTAATCTCTGGGTGAATATATAGTCGCACAAAGCCAAGAAGACGCTGAGCAGTGCGTCGGCATCAGACCTTTAGTATGAACAGTTTTTGAAAGGTCCTGAAAGGCTAACACAATTCATTTTTACTTCTTTATATAGTAGTTCTGGGGCAAAGGCTTTTCTCCTTCCATTATATCTTACGCCTTCCCTTTTCCCTTCGCCTTCAATCGTGGTGTATCGCCTCAATATTGTTCCCATCTGGATCAAGGATATACGCAGCGTAATATCCTGGAAGGCCATACTTCCTCACTCCAGGGGCTCCGTTATCCTTCGCACCCGCTTTCCTGCAAATCCAACATCAAATTGGACACGATTCGGGCTATCACGATGAAAAACATACAAAGCAGCATCATAAAATGCATCCACTACCCCCCTGCTCTCCGCTTTAAACGCCAGATGCAGCCCCTTGGTGGGTCCATCCCCGCCTTCCTTCACAGCGCCTAGCCACAGATCAGGACCTCCGTTCTCGGAAGTGAGTCCGACCTGCGTGGTCTCCTCCCAGTACTCTTTGTAGCCCAACGGTGCGAGCGCTTCAAGATAGAACTTTTTGGAAGCAGAGAGAGAGGACACGATGAATCGGGTATGGTGGAGGACCATCTCAGGATTTTTGGGTAGTATAGATCGGCTTCTGGGAGCAATGGAGGTCCTCCGAATGTGGAATTCCGTTCTTATCTAATGACCCATGAAGTAATGCCTGGAAGGTCTAGACCCGTGACAGGCTTCAAAGCAAGGAGTTCTCCGAGCTGAGTTTAAAAGCAGGGCCTGACGTTTATGATCGGAACTTAGGGAAACGCTCGATTGGGAAGGTAGGCTATATAAGGTACTCGTCCAGAAATAGAACGCACCCCGAACCTCATCTCCTCGACGTGATAAAAGTCACTCATAAGAGTCAGACCCCGTTTTGAAGCTCAGATAAGCCGGTGTCTTCGGCCATCAACGTTCAGCGTTCAACCTCTACAGGGACGGTCACCGATCTATGGAAGGTCCTCGATAGAGGTCCTTGTTTCTGAAGCTGCAAGCTGACGTTCTCCTGGCTGCTCACGATGCCTCTGGAATAAAATGATAAGCGCAGTCCTCCATCTTAGATCCCATGAAGCCAAAAACCATTCGTGGAGGATACAGTACTCCTTGGGAACACCAGTCTCTCAACTTCTGCAGAGCCAGCGACATGAGATCGTCGTCTTATCTAGTAGTGTCGATCGCCAACACACATAGCCGACGTCGCCCCCACCATTTCCAACGCTCACATCAAGCCTCTCACAAGTCTTACCCTTACTCTTCGAGGGATGATTTCGAGTCAACTGTATGACTTATATAACTTCTGTAGTCGCTAGGACCCGACGAGAATCTACGTTGCCTGTACAATTTTACATATGACCTATGACCCCAGGTGGGAGCAACATCATGTTAGTGTCCTCTAGAATCAATAGAGTCCGAAGGAAATGAGATCGGCCGACGCCAACCCCAAGGTCATTACGCCTGCTGTTCCATAGATGGACAGCCCCTACCATCTTTGGCCAAAACGATCAGCATTCCCGCTGTTGGTTGACGAAATTGCACAGAACGAACCCCCGACTTCCCAACATCTCAAAAAATGATTGTACATAATAGAAACCTAGATATTATTCTCATCGATGTCAATCTTATTGATTACGTCCAATGGCTTCAAAGTTTAGCCTACCGAGTCGAGGAGCTTACAGGCCACAAGAACAAGAAATTACGACATAACTCGACACTCAAATCCTGAAGGTACAAAGACTATTTTTGAGAGGTGGCCCCACTAAGTAGGAGGGTTTACGACGGGGAATTCTAAACGGTGATAATGCTCCTGCGGATTTCTGCTGGGGTTGAAAAGAAATTGGTCCAGGATGAGTAAGTTAAATGTGCTAAGACCGAGGCGGGCACCGTTGAACAGACCCTGCTACATGTCCAGACTCTAAAGTGTAGAGAATTATAGCGATCCTTTTGCCTCTACATCAACCTCCACGTCTGTATCGCTACCTTCTGGCGCCTTTGAAAAGATCTCATTACGACTATCTTCGTGTGTAAACGTCTCCATCTTAAAACATTGTACATCAGCTGCATGAACCAAACAATTTGACCATGTATAGAACTGACCTGAACATGTACGCCTGGTCGCGATGCATTTTTGTACACAGATTGCATACCCCTTCCATTGGCATTCCCGCGATGGCCAGAGGAGTTTGTACCTCCACTGTGAATGAATGATATTAAGACCTGAGCTCCATGAGCCTAATGAAGACGCACAAGATTTCTGGTCCCTGGTGGGTAAAGTTCGTGAGACGTCGAACAGCACGGCAAGCCACAATCTGCCAAAGTACCAGTTAACGCCAGATCAATCTCACGAAGGTTAACGTACTGTCGAAAACACAGCTGCCGGAACGTTGAATATGACGCTCATGATTTGATTAAGATTCAACACCATAAAGATAGTGGCAATGAGATTCGCCAAAAACCTAGGAAGAATTGTCAGTGAATCGCGGTATCCTGAGTGTTACGAGGTTGACTGACGCGATGATGAAAAAGATCAATCCATCGGCGAAGATCATATGAGTGAGGCGACTTCTACCCATTAGTTCACGAGTAGTAGTGTGGCTTGTTATCCCAAACAATTTATAGGTGTTCAGGATCAACACGGTTAGGTCAAAGCACATAGAGTAAATGAATATCGCAGCTAAGATCCTGTTGTTCGTTTCGGTGATGACGCAGCCAACATCGGGGACCCAGACTGCTTTAAGCTGGATACCTGGTATTGAATATGGATTAGAGCAGAATCTTGAGTCATTTAGAATCGGAGCGGACCCTGCAAAATCAACGACCAATGTCCAAGAATGACGACAATCAAGAGGCAGACGATGTAGCGGTTCTGTGACCAAATTGCCATTCTATTCGAATACTGGGTTGTCAGAAATTTATACGGGTGACTGAAGATTTGATTAGACTGACGTTCTTATAGAGAGATTAACGCTGGCAAGTCCAACTGCTGCATCACCAGCGAGTTGGTTGAACGTATAGAGTGCTTGACAGTTAAACTCTCTACTTTTCGGTGAGCTTTTATCAAGCACGGCATGGAATCTACCGGTACACATACGTCGTGGTGTCAAGAGCAACAGCACTGGATGCACACTGATATCAGCGAGAGCGAAGACAAGAAATTTAATAAACTCACATTCCGATCATTGCGAAGAATAAGAGATATCGGTTGGCGAAGTAGAAGATCTGTATAGTGCAAATGCTGTGAACAAATTGGATAACGTGGATTGAAGCCACTTACCATCGGCCAACGGAATCTCTTCGCTCCTGTGAGAAAGTCCCAGTCGAAATCAAGCGATAAAAACCATTCATATCTAACGAATATGTGAGCCCCAACAAGCGGGGGAAAAGGACATGGGTGATGGGTTCGTACGCATAAAGTCCAAATAGAGCATGCATCAGCTTGGTGAATGCAGCGCCATCTCTTTGAATCTCCCCGGGTAGTCTCCAGTCGGGCATTGCACAAACAGAGCTCGAAAACAGTAAGCCGATGGTTAATGGTTAGGCACAAGAGGGCGTGTAGCGTGAGGATGTCGAAGTAATGACGAGCCGTAACATCGTATAATCCTGTGGCCTTTTGAGTGTCGGGACGTGAGTTAGGCTTTCTTCTGCGGTCTCCAAGCCGAAGAGCGTCGCAATCTGCCACTGTACCTAACGGATTGCAAAGTATGAGTAAAATTTTGACCTCACCGAAGAAGTGAATAATCGTAACGGCGACTTACTTGCCTTTACCAATCGGAATGTTGAGCTACCAGATAGTTTGCGTGTAATCCATACAATTGAAGCAAGTTGCAGCTTTTCAATGTCATGTACATCGATGAACGTTGATAAACCGGTCTTGGTTTGAAGAATATATTGGGAGGGAACCGAGAGGCTAACCAGCCGCACGAATGATAAGCGACTCGTACGTCAGGACTCTATAATCTTGTCGTGACAAGTTAGCAAGAGTCACTTTCGGGCTGACGAGTAGGGAAATGACCAGTAAAGAATCCCAGGACCAAATTCGAGGAGCCATTCCGGGCTCTACAATGCGCTTGAAGACTAAACAAAATTATGTTGCACTAAGTTTCTTTGATGGATTGGAATTGGTGCCCACTTCTTGGGATAAGTAAAAATGTCAACATTAGCAATCAGCATTGTTGAGCTCCAGACCAAACCTATCAGGAGATCCTCCGTCAAAGAAAGGCCGTAGGCCAAAAATTACTCAGTATGGGCCCGTCTTTGAGGTAGCTACAATCTTGAGGTTATAGAATAACACAGCACAACTTGAAGCGGCAAGCTCTGAGGGATAAATTTAAAGAAGCGTGGCCTGGTAAGTTCGCGAACCATCGTTTGTCTGGCAGGTGATCTTACTTTAACATCTTAAGAGTGATTCGGGTTGACGTACTACCATGCCTAGGCTGCTTGTCTTAAAAGTTTCCTCAATCATTGAATCAATGACTCATAACGATTTCGGTGGCACGTGACCTTTGAAGACGCGTTTGTTTACGCGTTGTTGACAACGGCTCCGTGGATATGTACTTATATTTGCAGAGGTGCCTACTACTAAGCTTGGAGAGAAACTCGGGGTGAATACTGGGAGATCTATTGGGAGTATTAATATTCTACTTTCTAGCCCTCTATTATGTCTTTTTTTGCTGTCCCTATGTATTTTCTCTATACGTGATCAGACGGGTACACATAATATATGGCTTTATCTACAACTCGGCTTGATCTTTCCGCGTCATCATTCCATTTCCCACAAAACTCAAACCGCGGCGATTTATATAAGCCTGGCGCCGCCAAGTGAAAGCCCGTCGTCTGTAGGGCTCACTGGGCACGTTTACAGCGTGTAAGGACTATTGTGTATTCCTCGGGATGCAGGTAAAGGTCAGTTTACAGTAGATGAACGTATGAAAGAAAGATGGGATCGCTACGATACTGGAACGTATATGAATCTGATGAATAGTACCGTGACTAATGTGTCCGAACGCAAGCAAGACTAGGCGCCAGACTGACACTGGATGTGGTAATGGTAATTTCGAGTCCTCCAAAGTGGATAGCGGACTTAGATACAGGGGTTTATTGTACACGTATATTATACATAAGCATTTCTCTTCAAAAACTACACATACAAATACATACAGTGCGAAAGAAAGCATGCCAGTGTACTATGTAATTGGGACGAATTCGTTGAAGACGAGCGAAGGAAGCGACAAAGGTCTCAGGACTTATGTGAATCATGAGTCGACCGCTTCTGCGGAGACGAAGATCCCTTCAGGTCTATCCGCTGTATCCGCCAACGGAACCGGCCCATCCTGGCACTGAGTCTAACGAGACCTGCAAGAGCGGTGCAGAATTACGCCCTTTACACATCCTGATATTGCTCTGCAAGGAGCGGATATCCTCGAGGTCCTTCGACCCTTTCAAAGTAAGTCTTCCCGCCTCCTCCGCCGCGCGTTCTGCGAGGCGAATATCGTCCTCTTGATTTGTGGTGTTATATCTAGTCAAGTATTCCCATGCCAGATAATGCAGCGTAACAGGATGGTCCTGTCGAAGCACCAATGCCTTCTTATTGCATTCAATAGCCCCGTCAAGATCATCCATTTGTTCAGGATGACGGCGGTACCGTCGGTAATGGCAGAGAGCGAGGTTCCTGAAACAGCGAGCTTGTAAATCTGGATCCCGTACTGAAAGTTCGATTGCTACTGTGAGGTAGCCAATGGCTATTTCCAGTTCGCCATCTTCGATCGCTGGGTCAAGGTCATAGGATGTCGAGATGATACAAGCTGATCCATTCAGGGACAGAGCGCGAATGCGGTCCGAGAGGTGAACACCTTCAAGTTCCAGGTTCCG
>Ga0247741_1000291_pt1 | contig 30809 bp, 24 predicted proteins | sample UWRJL213509R2_FD_180945 | JGI IMG/M metagenome (GOLD analysis project Ga0247741, IMG submission 180945) | Plant litter microbial communities from Arlington Agricultural Research Station in Wisconsin, United States - UWRJ-L213-509R-2 | ecosystem: Environmental > Terrestrial > Plant litter >... | reverse complement strand
TCACGCGCGCCGCCCAAGGCTTTGTTTGCTGTCACTCGCTGTCAACGCACCGCTAAATTTGACGTGACTCCTGTGTGACGAAATTGTCAAACTCCCAGAACATTGAGCTTCAACGACCGGTAATGCTCCGCAGTGGCTCATGCTCAAGCAGTAAATTTTAAAAAAATTCATTTAAGCATATGAGATACATATATATTACTGTGAAAAATTATGAGGTACAGGGACCTCTCTGAGTGAGGGAAATCGCTCGAAGGTCAAAACTTGTCAAACTCCCAGACAACGATAGTAGTTGGAGTTGGGGATGAAGAGTCGAGGACATGGAAGTCGACTGATCTTCAGGGCGTAGGGCCGATGGGGATGCCGGCGAATGACCCCCTGGCATACTCAACGGTCCTATTCTACTGTGTTGTCCTTTTCTAACTTGTTGCTATCGTCGACAGAGAGTATATATTGTTGTACGCGAAATAGTGTCAGTATTTTGAAAAGAAGAAAAAAGGCGATGGGTGGGTGGGATTAAAAACCGTAATACGGAGCAGTATGCGACTAAGTGCGACTCCCGAGGCGAGTACGGACGAACTGGTAGTAGTAGTATATAAATTTTAAAGTAGTGGGAGTCGCGTCATGTGGCAGCTCTTTCCCACGAGACAACGGACCCAAAGTCTTCGCCTTCGGGTCCTTCAATTAGACAGGGGATTCGTAAATATTGCTCAGTATGTTATGCCGCGTGTTCTTTTCATATAGGTACCGCGCGCGCATTTGCAGATACTTTGATTGCCGTTTGAGTACTGGCATCTCGCATTTATGACAGACTCACTTTTGCCTCTGCACGACGTAGTTCGCCTTCAGTCGCTTCTACCTGCCGTTGTAGATAGTGTAGAAAATTCTGCCTCGAAGACTCGATCATTGTTGTCGCAAACACAGAGAGTGAAAAGAAACTAACCGCTGTGATATCGGATGACCAGGCTTTCGAACCTTGTTCGCGCCCTTTCTGAACAAGATAAGCGAGTCACTTTGTGAAGAGAGATATGATCTTCCTCACCGAAGACAAACCCTCGACCCAAGTCCAATCAACTTCTCCGTTTAGCTCAGACACCGGCTCGGGCCAAACCAGAGGGGGGATTGGGATGTTATGGGTGCACAGGAGACGCCGAAGGTGTGCGATAAAATTTTCGAGAGCGAGAGCGAAGTTTACCTTTCTCCAACGATAGGTCCTTTCGCATCTATATGCCAAATGAGCGAAGAGCCATAGAAATTTTTAAGAGTAATTTACTCAATTAAGAAGTCTTTGCGCATAATATTCTTCCTCTCTGAGTCGTCGATAATCTGATGTGTTGAAATTGTACAGATCATGATGTCCCTTGGTCGCCACTCTTGATACATCCCTGTCGATTTATCCATGACATCTTCTAGAGGCACCAGTGAGTGAAAGTTTCCGGGTTCGCAATAGTCGAAAGGTCCGGAAGGGGAAACTGAATTTGCCTTGGTCTTTGAGCGTTTCGTGTACCGCCGCCGCCGCGCTGTCCGCGCCTTTGACACAGAATCAGGGGTGATATTTCCGAAACTGGCGTGATAGGCGCTCGACACTGATGGCGGAAGGACTGAGATGGAGATGGGAGGATCAATATTCGATCTCGTCGCACACGACTTGTAGGGTTCAAATCTATTTGCTTTGATATGCAAACGTCGACTGGTCGTGGTGTTAGTTTTGTCCTGGTCACGAACTATGATTTCGCAAGATGTTCCGGGTTGTCCAGATCGATCGGTCGAATGAAGGGGAGAAAGCGAGCTGCGCACAGAAGGAGTATGGGATGTACTGGCAGTAATCGAAGGGTTTTGCTCGTGAAAAGGTGATCGTCCTTGTTGGTCGATGGATTGATTGGTCTTGCTCTGTATGGAACACGGATCACCAGGCGGTACGCTATATACAAGCGGAGACATATGCCCTCGATATCCGTGATGGGGGTGATGAAATGAAGAAGCAGAGAAGGGTGAAGATGCTGTGAAGCACGGAGCACCCTGAGAAACGTTGGCCGCCGTATTTAGTTGCGTGTATTCCTGCGCAGTATCTTGAATCCCCAAAAACGCACATTCGTAGGGACTACCCGGCGCTGAAGATACCAGGGGCGCGTCTACTGCTGTCGCCTCTGTTGGCACTTGCATTCCAACTGAAGGCGGACGTGACGAAGAGTTCGTAGGCATAGACCAGTACGCAGAGCCCGTTATGTCTGGGTGATCATCGTTGGCGTCGAGGGGATATAATTGGTTAGCGTAGCTGGGATGAGGTTCCAATGTCGACGATGTCGGGTCAATCTGGGCCATGGTCGAATATAACGTTTGTGGATAACTCCATCCATATCGCACGCGTTCCGTCGAAGACGACACGAAAGCGGCGTGACCGTCAGACTCTCCCGGTGGATATGGATGAGATGTGGGGTAAAATTCGTGTATGGGTTGAAACAGATATTCCTGGGAGGTATGGTTCGAAATATTGGCGGCATTGCGATTTAGCATGGCGGTTCCATGACTCTGAAAATAATTTTCGGGACCCTCTTGCTGTCGGGAGCAGACGGCAAAGTCCAGGTTAATGTTCGATGTGGTAGGGAGTTGGTAATTGAAATTCTGGTGCTGAAGATTATCCATGTCTCCGTCGTCGCAGTCCGTAAAATGACTACCTGTCGTACCAGGCTGGAGCATATCGTCCGTCATTCTAAAACTTTCGTTTGTCCCATATATGCCTAGAGCTTGGGTAGGAAAGAAGTTCGAGGTTGTGATGAGGCGTGACTCCATCTGAGTCGCTTCGAGGGGTCCTTCTTGTGGGGAAGACTGGGCGGAGTGTGGAATTATTTGAGCTATTGCGGACCAATGTTCTCTCGACGCTGTGGATTCATCGTAAGCAATGAAGGCACCATAAGAGCCCATACAACCGCCCACCTTTACGTAGAGAAAAAGAGTGCTGCATCGGTTCCAACGGGGTGAATGAGGTCTGTTGCGTGGAATGCGTGCTGCCTACTGTCTTGTGGTTTTCGACCTGTTTCTGAAAGGTTGATTTGCTGGTAGGTGCACCGTCTAGTCGAATGGCTTCATTGAATATAGAATACCCCTCCACAAAAGGTCTCGTATCCTTGCTAGTGACGGCGTTGAATCCTCCATTCCCTGTGCCAAAATCGTCCACTGGTTCCGGACGTCGAGATAGAACGGTGTCTGCCATATTGTGTGCCCCAAAAAAGGTGGTAGAGATGTCTTCTGCTGTGTTGCAAGGCGTGGGGGTGTCTTGAAAATCTGGAGGAAAAGATATGAGCAACGCATTTGACTTCCTGCCATCTTACTGACCATGTCGGATGCGAGCGTTCACCTGGATGTATTCAGGAAGATGCAAGGCTGTTTTCCACATTGTCTGCGGTCCGCAAAAGTGTTCCATGTCTGGAGTCTAGAGGAGTATATAAGAAGAGCTTAGTCGCCGCAGTTGGAAAGCTCTGAGAAGGAAGGGCTGTGTGCTTACCCCAGACTTTCTACGAAGCAGAAGAGGGCGAAGGAGGGATGTCAATGAGGTTTGGCGTCGAAATAGTCGGGCGTGCTGGTAGGGTAGGAAGAAAGGGTGGCGCAAGATATTAGGCGGACGAAAAGCAGCAGGAGAAATAATTTATGAAATGTGTCGTGTTCATAGGTATTTAGTACGGGAGTCTAGCGGCGATCCTCATAGTGTAAATAATAACTAACAACATTTCTGCAATTGCGTTTGGGTAAAAAACTACGCGTAACTTCACTCCCGAAGCATGTGAACCCAATTTCTGCGACACAAAGTGCCTAACTGTTTACCATTTTGGATATTCTATCCCCTCGCCGCACGATTCTGGTACGAGAGGCTGCCTTATTAAGGAAGTTATGGGAATTTTATGCGTTAATAATATCTCCATTAAGAAATAGCACCCACCGCTTCGAACTTGCGTCACCTGACACATCGCTTTGAACAAAGAATCCGTTCCGTGTGGCCTTTGTTTGTACCCACCACCATTTCGCTGTCCAGAACATCACGACTGCAGTGATGAATGCTCCAGACAAGAAAAATGCAATAAATACGACCGACGAACCCCAAAACAACGACACAATTGGCTCAGTTCGCGAGCCAAAAGGGGAGGAAATTGACCAGGTATGTCACCAACGATGTTTCGAAACTCGCGAACACCTGAAATAATTGGGTATTGAAGGCTTTAAATGACCCTTACAGCTCCATCGTCGACCATCGCTACCTCGGCGATTCTTTTCCAAATCGGTTTGAAGAAGACATCAAATTTCATGGCAACAATAGGACGACATGGACAGACTTGAACCAACGGACAAGGGCACTTGTTTACATATCAATGCTTGAGGCACATATAGCCTCCCTTATTGACCTTCTAGAGAAGTCGGCTTCCTCTCTTTTTAATGGCTAATATGTTCTCACCGCCTTTCTGCAGGTCGTCGCTTTACCGTCGCCCCTTTGAGTACGTCTCTCAAGTTGAAGTTAGAGGATTCCTTATTCAACAACAAACTGTTGCTGTACGTTGTCTGCTAGTCCAATATTCTACTTTTATTCTGATAGCTAACGCGACCACACTAAGTCCTTAGGTGCTGATCTTCAATATCTGATTTCACTGCAATCCAGAAAAGCTGTCGAGCTCAATAAGGCGGTAAGCTTTTCAACTCTATTATGTCAAATAAATATTGATTATGTGCGCCTTTACAGAGCAGTCTCTTTGAGGAAATGCTTCATCGTCAGCAATCCGCAGATGACAAGGCAAGAGGCGAGTTTGAAGGGGATGAACAATCCTGAAATGGGAATCTGAAAGAGTGTTACTTATGGGGGACCTGAAATCCGGTTTATGGGCCTTTCTCCAGATTCATGGGCATGGAATAAGATTGACGAAGTTAATAGAGTGGCAAAGGGTATGGAGCAGATACGGCATTTGCTTTTCTGCATCAGTTCAAAATGACCTTGTCTACGCCTTTACTCTACCTAGCTAAAGGCACCCACCTGAACCCCGTTCACATACTTTCCATGGACTCAAAGTTCCGTCAATTATCATTTGTAATGCGTGTTTTACAATGCTATTGCAAACTTGCGAGATCATTCAGCAAGATGCTAAAGGGGCATCGGCTTATCCAAATCCTGGCGCTCAGACCGAACTATCCGCAGCACGTACCTTTACGAATGATATTAGTCTCCCACTGGTCCGCGATTACTGGAAAGCAGAGACCATTGAGTTCGATATTTGTTCAGCAATAAATAATGTAGGCGACCTGGCATGACTGACCATCTTCAAGAATATTATAGCAGTGAGTATCTTCATCGCATTATCAACATGTTTTTTTCTCCGGATGTGATTCTGATAATCAATAGAATTTTAGAGGTGCCAAACATAATCCGGCTGTCGGAAGACAGTGTGAAAAAATGAAGGGTTCTCTAGAGAATGTATTGGTTTTGATCACCGTCTCTGCATCAGAATTTCAAGTGGCGTACTGGTGACAGGTGTGAGATTCAATACTACGACTTTGGGTGAAATGGTTGAGGCTGCATCTATATTTATCGTCGTTCTCAGACTCATGCTTCTAGCAAATTCAGTTTCAAGACGACAACAAGATAAACAAATCGATATATGTCAATCGTATTGTATTGTTTCACTAGATTTAGTATATACGGCTTGCATGGTCTCAACTGATTGGCCTCGCTAACCACGGATGCAGTTGATGTCGAAACCTTGCGCAGATCCTCATGGTCGCATCCTCATGGTCACTTTAGCCTTTCGGGCCGGAGTCCTCCGAAGGCCCGACTTGACAGGAGCTTCGAAAACGCCGTTGGGCGGAGAAGCAACCTCGACGTTGACGGAATTTCCAATCTTGGGTTGCTGTTCCTCATCAGATACCCCATCTGTCACGGGGGTCAGGCTGCTATCTGAACTAAAACCCCCTGACTTGGCGGGGCCGACATGGAAGACATCCACACCATTCCCTTGCGACATAGTATGATCCTCTATCGTCTCTGCGCCTGATTCTTGTCCCCAGTCTAATTGAGATGCGGACTCTCGATCGGACCCATGAGATGCCATTTCTTCGTCAGACACCTGTGTGGATCCTATGTCGTTATCCATTGCCCGGTAGGAACCAATGTCGTCGTCGGATGCCTCCGCAAGAGTTATCTCATTCTCTGTCATTTCCTGGGATGAGAACTCGTTCTCAGATGTCCCTTGGGATATAATCTCGTCGTCAGATGAGCCTTCCTGGGAATCTTCGTCATAGGTTAATTCCTCCGAAGATGTCCTGTCGTCTGTGCAGTTGGTGTGAGCTACACCGTCACTATCGGTTTCCTCGTCCACGACCATGCCTGAATCTTCACCCTCGTCGTCCACATGCTTTGGCATACCGGTCTTCTCGCTCCTGATTGTCTGGCTAATGTTCCTGTGTCGCTGCTTCATAGCCTCTCGCTCCTCGCTGTCTGGGCGGCGAGTACTATGCTCTGGCAGTCCCCGAACAATCAAGGGTGAGTAATGAGTTCCATTGGACGATTGGATAGCATACATACGGGTATATAGTGGAACCAATACCCCAGTTGGAAGACGGTTTATACCGCTTGTCGAAGGACGATAGGAAGATACATTCATCAAGCCAGTATGAGACTTCAGTTCATCGGAGAGATGCCCCACTCTAACCAATTCCATTGGGATAATCTCGGATGCCCACGACCCCTTGAAGATATTGAACGCGACATTGAAGGACATCCAGATGATATCGCCTGCATCAAATTTTGGACGACCCGATTTGTAGAGATCAACCAGCGAGGTTCCTTGCAACTCGTAGAGACTGGGTCTTTCGGGGTTAGGAATATACATGGCTGATTCAATGCACGCCGATTCAATCCATGCATGAGTGTCGTCAGGAATCAAGTCCTCGATGGACTGGTTGTTATCATTTGGCTTGAATGTAAAAATTTTGGATGCGATAGTATACCGCGACCGCTCGCCCGGATCTCCATTTTGCCACGGCCGGCGAGTACGAGCCCATTTTTTGAAGGTCGGGTTCTTCATGATGTCGGTCTCCAATTTCTGAGAATACTTGGACTGAGTAAGGTTCCGAAAGTGACGTTTGGACAGTTTTACCTTCATGAGCGTGAAGATGGAGTCATCTATCTCAGTGTTCATCATGTACGTGATTTCGCACATTGGGGACGCTTTGCTCTGCCTTTATTAGGCATACAACGTTTTATTAATAAATGAAATCGCCTTTGTCAGACCTAAATACCCACCTACGGTTTGCCGCAACTGGCGTAGTCGGCGTCATACCCAGAGGGATATAATTTCCAGTCTCGAGGTCTGAGCCCCATTGCCAAATGGCCGCATGAGTAAGTAGTGCGACATCATTTGTCCTGACATCGTATAACTAGAAAAAATTGTCATAAATGGAGCTGATAAATCATAACGTCCCTTACCTTCCACCTCATTGCACCTTGGAATTGTCGAGGCTCAACCAAACATTGCTTGGACCCAATAAGCGTCGCAGCGTCTGATAAAGAAACACTGTTGTCTTTGTGAAACGATTGATGCTGCCATGGCCTGAGTTTCTGAAAAAAACTCGATGTAAGAATAGACATTTTGTACTTGGCGGGCTGCAGGGAACATAACCTTCTTTTATAAGCGGGAGCTTCCTATCCACAGAATTAGGGTGATCTAGTTCATCTACGATTCTTCAGCGTGCATGGATCTGAAACCACTCCCTTAATTCGTTCTTGCTCAAAAACTCTGCAGATCTCGTTTTATTTGTAGATCTTCGATCATAAACACCACGTGGTATAATTGATATGACATATTGTGTCATGACTGGCGATAGCGATCTGCCAATAACCTTTGATCGACATATATTTAAAATTGGTGCTTCTGTCTTTGAGCTGTAGATTCCAACGGCCTCGTTATATTCTGAGTCTCACTCCAACAGTGTGTACATGGCTCAAATGCGTCCCCTGACATCTCTTCTTGAAACTACACCGTCTTATATTGAGATTTTCATCGAGTTCTGCACGTCGGATCTTTTACTGCACTTTATGTCGTTCTGGGATATTCCGTCTATCTTCAGCATGCAGAAGACTTGTCGCAAGATACGTTGCGCATGCGAAATCTACATTGCATCGACTTGGAGTTTGAGCCCCTTCTTCGACAACTGGTTCAATACCAAGGAACTGCAACAAATATTGCACAAATGCAATGCGATCATATCAGGTTCTCAAGCACTGCAATTCTTCAGCCGGGAGCGATATCCGGATTGCGACACCGATTTTTTTGTCCGTTTGGGTGGAGCCAAGGAGTTGATATCGTGGCTCCTTTGTCAAGGCTATATAGAATCAGAGCAGAATACCGACTATGATGACGGTAACATCTTCGATGATGTAATGGAGCTCTCCGCGAAATGTATCGAAGACAGATCCTCTTGCCATCACGCGGTCCTTGGCATCTATAATTTCTTCAGGAACAAACAGGCAGCCGATGGGGGCACAGCAAAAATATACCAAGTTCAGGTCGTCGTTGTGGACACAGATCCTATAGAACACGTCTTATTTGATTTCCATTCAAGTAAGTTCCTGTCCTTTCTCATTATGTAGGTGTTCCAGTACTCATAAGCTTTCAGCGGTGGTCATTAATTTCATCTCGTCGACTATGGCTGTGTCCGTGTTTCCCAGATCAACTCTACTTGATCATGTGTCATTCGTTTCGAAAATTCGCATTGAGTCAGATGACCGCACCCAGCGTTGGATTAAGAAATACGAAAATAGAGGGTTTACAGTTGTCGGAGCCACCTCCGACTCGGTCATGGATTCCATGTCACACATAATCTACGGAAGGAGGAATATTCTGGATGGACATAGCTGGAAGATTTGTTTAGACGGTGAAGATCCCAATTTCTATATATTCGATATTGGTTTCTTTCTGACTATATCAGCTCCGTGTTTTAATCCGCTCCGCGGGATCTTTGGTCCAATGCGGATCGCCATCGATTTTGAGGTTATGTCTCATTCAACGGGAGTAGTACCTGATGGCTCTATTTTGCGTGTTGCCGAACCGATGGTATGGCGGTAAGTATTGACAGCGTCGCCCTTATGTACTCAGTAGTCATCTGCCCTGTTTTAGCATGTTGGCTCTACGTCCCACATTGCCGAACGGGGCTCCTTAGAGGCCATCTACAGAATAAAATGTCAGTCGTTGACGTAAGGCCATCTCCATCGACATGGAATTCAAGCACTTCTTAGCAGGAGCAACTTAATGGCGACAGGTCTGGAACACTCGTTGTACCGGTTGGCGGGGTTAGAGAGAGAGAAAATGAGATTTTGCCGTTGATTTCCGCTGTTCCATAGTGGCCGGCACTTCCAATTCCTGAAATTCTTTTTGAAACATACGGAGAGTAAAATTAGTCACGAATGGGCTCATTACCAAAAGAATTTTGCCTGTTGATCTTATCAAAGAAAGATTATCGTGATTCATCATGATTGGTCACTCGCTTATTGCTTATACATGCCATGTCTGAGAATTAGAGGAAAAAAATGTTGAAGCCCACATTCCTGCAAGGGTTTGATCCTTGATGCGAGTAAGCATATTGACTTCAACATGGAAGCAAAACACATACCAATTAGCTTGTGCTCTGGACAGGATGCTCTCATAGCGGAGAACTCGAGGAAAAAGCTACACAATGAAAGTAGAGTTCTCATGTTTAACAAATTGCTATCAAAATCGCAGAACACCTACGCATTGAGCATACTGTACGCGAGGGGTCTATCGCCTTCTTGTACACTCTCCAGATTGTGTGGGTTCGTTACAGAATATTTGACGAGGATGAGATTGCCAAACCATTCCCTTCCAAATTTCGTGTACACGGCGAGATTGCGGGGCGATTGAGCTCTGTCATTTGACAGGAATAGCCTCCAATCTCCTACATTTCTTGCTCGGGTACAAGGGTGATTGAACAGACGGTAACTGACTGCACCATTGGGAAAGATGTGTGAGAGTCGGACGTCTTCAGGAAACGTATCGCTTCGAACATCGAGAGCTATCTGAGAATGTGTCCCATCTGTAGCAAGAATGAATGCTTTTATCATTCCAGTAGACTGAGCAATTGAGAGAATTAGTACTCGAAGTCGTCCATATTTTCATACGAACGTGGTGATTGATGGACTTGATAACCTCTTCTCCAAAAATGCATTCGACCACTGTGGCATTGTCGTCTGTCCCAGGGTGCTATACAACGACTAGATTAACATACGAGTCTACGAGAGGGTAAAAGGTACTGACTTCAAGGAAGAGGTTGACAGCAGGCTGATCGTGTTGATTCATGAGAAGGTCGACGGACATTCACTCTTAGGGTCGGTCAGGATATATAAAATCTGTACTAGCAGGCTTAATTATTTTATTTTACGTCGATATACTTCTGAAAAAGTAATTGCCATAACGGTACATGATCCCATTTTAACGAGCTCTGAACTGTATTTATGTGACTCTTACAATTACGGGAAACCTATGTGCTAATTTCATTGAACAGCTTCAACTCTCTCAAACTTTCATTTACTTGTGCGTACTTCGCAGGCTACTCGCTTGAGATACGAATACGTACTATCTCTTTGATTAATGACTGTATCTTCTGCTATAAACTACGCACCTCCAGATTCCGGGTTCGCCTAAGCGCAGGTATGCGTTAGGATTGCATGCATAAGAAGTCCAGTCTAAAACTTCAAATGACCGGCCAGATGGTCTGTTCGAAAGACGATTATGATCTCAACGGAGCAAAGTATGTTAGTGAAATTTTGAGATGCTTAATCCCTTACCTCCTCTGGTACATGAGATCGACCAGCACATCGAGTCCCCGACATATCTACTTCCGATCTCCGCATCCGTCAGCCTTTTGTGACATATGCCAATTGACTGAAGCTTGTGATCTACACAGTACTTGTCCAGTCGAGCCTTCATTCCTTCCGCCTTGGAATCCAACAAGACCTCTTCCTGTCGCGCGACGAAAGTGCACCTGTACAGAAATGTCGATCGTGGAAAGAGGCTCACTGCGTGTGAGCCTGAGATAAAACCCATCAGCGCAGCTGTGATAATCAGTGAGACACGGGATTAATTGAAAAAATTAGAACTTGCTTCCGTATAAAGATAATAAATGTGCGTAGGGATCACATCGGACGACATGAACATTGAGTAGACTTGTTAGGGACAGTCCAGCACCTGAGCCATCCGTTCGGTAAAAACTAAGAACGATAGAGGCGCGATCTGCTTGGCCTGCGTTTCGATCACCACTTGAACGCAATTTCTCGGCCAGTAAACGTCTAGTTTCTAGCGTAAGGTTCTCCAGCCATAACAAACCCCTGTTGTCGGATTCTCCTGCATACTCATAGTACTGGCTCCTCAGAAATCCAATCACCTCCGTGATACCTTCGTAGCGTACACAGACATCGAATGGCATTCTTGGGCCTGGAACTCTATCAAAGAACCTGAGAACCTCGATGCCGAAAGCAATTGCGCCTGTTCTAGTCATGACATCGAAGAAGCGGTTTGTATCCTTGAAATGGAGTTTAATGAAGCTCTGGACGTCCCAAGTCTGCGCGCAATACAGCCTGACGGCATTTTCAATGGTCTTACTGGTCCGTTGCAGGCAATGTATTGCCAGAGGGTCGCAGAGACGCAAAAGAGCGTTGAGAGCGGTGAAATCCACGTCAAGAAGGACGAATTTTTCAATGGGCGACAGGAGCCTCTGTCTTCCATGTTGATGAAGCGATGATTGGATATCCATCCTGACAGAAAGCGCCCGAGGCACTGGAATCAACGTTAAATAGATTCGCATGACATTATCCATAAATGGACTGAGACAGATCACAATCTATCAGATTCAAAGTCAGATCTCACTGACGCCAGATCCAGTTACAATTTAGATGCAGCTAAGGAACAATCCAGATGTTGATACCACGTCGAAATGAGAAGGCTTGCGAGCTACATGGTAGTTTTTCTGGAGATAAGCGAATCTGTTATCGATATCTATTATTTTTTAAATGATCACTTGGACGAGTTATCGTTCAATGGCACCCATGTATCATTGCCCCAGGATGAAAAGTACCAAGTACTGGGTGAGGTTTAATCAAAGTGAAATACCAAGCCATTCCATACGCGGTAAATTGACCTATCATTATGATATATTCTTCGGGCGTAAATAATAACGCAAACTGGATACTGTAGTTGTTGAATCGTGGGATGTTCGCGAGCGCTTAGGTCGAGCTGAATTCGATGATATACTCTTTACGGGCAAAAGTGATGACGCATCAGGTATTTCCCACGTCTCTTCAGCGAAAGTTTTGGATTGTTCGGGGCATAGCGCCGGTCCAAACTACCTTTTGACTTAGATATCAGGCAAGGGCCTTCTTATATATATCTATTACACACTGAGAAATTATAAGAAAGTTTGAATGTGTTTTGGTACCAGTATGCAGCGACGAAGTCTAGGTCTGATCCTGGACTGGATGGTAGTTTATTTGACCCGTAGAATACCTTCCGCCACATGAAATGTTATAATATTTTAGACATCGCTTTAAAAGATATATCTGCCAGCTATGTAAAATTTCAGAGCATTTTATTTGCTCAAAGCTATAAAATTGCCTATACACTTGTCAATCAACTTTGTCTACCAATGCTCACCTTGAGAAATATCACTCTATGTGGTAAAAATGGCACTCCTTTTGGCTCTTAAAGACGTATAAGCCCTATCTAGCTCTTATAAAGCATAATGGCTCGGAATAACGGGTCTATCACTCTTCAAAGGGGACGATTTTCAATGTTTATTAGATTGATAACGTTTGATCAAAGTGGCAAAATCAGTACATGGAACATTCCTCAGCCATGCGTGAGTCTAGTGCTCTGAAATTTTTAAATAGCTGATAAAAATACCTTGTAAAGCGATGTCTAAAATATTATAACATTTCATGCGGCGGAAGGTATTCTACGGGTCACATAAACTACCATCCAGTCCAGGATCAGACCTAGACTTCATCGCTGCATACTGGTACCAAAACACATTCAAACTTTCTTATAATTTCTCAGCGTGTAATAGATATATATAAGAAGGCACTTGCTTAATATATAAGTCCAAAGGCGGTTTGGACCGGCGCTATTACCTTGCTTGCAAGGTTTGTTGCAGTGTCATAATTGTGGAGCAGAGCGTTCCTAACCTTTTCCCGAGGTTTCGCCATTTTCCGACCCGTCACGTGTTCTTCCAAATGTGAGCAAGCAAGGTATCCGCCGCCGAAGGGGGCACTCCTCTAGTGCCCCTAACAATCCAAAACTTTCGCTGAAGAGACGTGGGAAAATACCTGATGCGCCATCATTTTTGCCCCTAACGAGTAAGTATTGAATTTGGGCTCAGTGCGGAGCGGTTATTTGACTAAAGTCGCCAACGGAACCGAATGCAACGAGATACAGGACTTTTCCCTGGAGATACCTTATACACGGCACGCACACCTTGAGAATGAGATCGTCCATTGTCCGTGTTGTGGTTGGTTACAAAGTCCGCTGCCTTAGTTCTCATACGGAGACTTATGAACAAGTTACTTTGTAGGTCTACACCTTTACTGACAGAGCTTGAGAACGAATATGCGAGATGTAGGCCCTGGTGGCTTCCGCGGCATCACTGGGTTTTGGCACTTTGCAGGAGAGATCGTGAAGCCCCCAGATACGGCAAGGCGCGTGACGCTAATCCACAGGAAATTTTCGATCAGAGTAGAATATTGGTAATGATAATGATGATATAGCTCAGCATGATCATCATCTTGGATTGACTGTCGATTCCTTTCCTTGATGCATAAGGAGCTCTTGAAGAGCACGTGGTGGTAAAGTGCTGAAAGAACCATTCAGAATCCTGATCGTTCTCTCCTCAAGGGCTGTGAGACACTATCTTTTCACTACGCATCCTCATTCATTGGTGGTGAACGCTTCATTTATCCGCCATCTACCTTCACTCATCCTCGTTGTAATTTGATTTTGCTCCTTCGACATCTTTACCTTCTCCGCCAACTTTCCTTCCGGAATTTAAGCTCTCATTCAATTGACCGACGAGAACCGTCAACTGTGCCAGCTACATAAATGGTACTCCTCGTGATCCTCATCCACGTTCTCAACAGCACGAAAAGCGCGAGACTCCAACTGATTGCTCAATTTCCATAATGTCATAGAGTATATAGTTGGGCTATATAATATAAGACTAATGAAATATTAAGATCGATGGCTCAAGGGAAGGAAGCGGCAACCAGTGACAACCTCCGGATATAGGAGGCTAAGTGTTGTGCTCATCACATTACGGCCACGAGTTCCACGTTAGACAATGCTGCGAATCGTTCTGACTTGATCGGCAGGCAGTGGCGTCATTGGTATTGCTATTCCTGGCAGTAGTCGGCTCCCAGTGGTGGTAGTGTCTCATATCTGGATTTTCCAGCAATAGGTAGACCGGTGCAACCGTGACAAGTCAATATGTCTGAGTTTCGCTCTGTATCTTAGTTTTGAGCAGGTACAGAAAAGTTTCACGCTGCGATTTATTTTAGGCGCCCAATTATCACCTTAGTCGATGTACGGTAATCGAACCCTAAATTATGATGTTTCGCGCTCGTTTATTAAATCGGCATTTGACTGAGCATAGAAAGTGAGTTGTTTGAGTAGGTTGGAGTAAAATGAGTTTGCGTAGCCAATAACATCTTCAAGGTGCTCGGGTGCGAATGAGAACGATGAACGTCAGAGAGCTTCAAGGACTTCATGGAATCTGCACGCTCGTGAGCGGACAATGGTTTTTGGGGACATTGCGGAGAGGTTGGCGCAGAGGGAACTACTGAGTTTCCGAGAAGGCTGAGATGGTTTTGTAAAGCTTGAACAGTCACCAAAATGAGAAGTCAACAACAAGATAACAAGTAAGAACTCCGTATGATCATGATTATACTTCTTCCATATCTCCTTGTTCATCCTTTCATTCTCCACCTCCTTCCCCTTGAGCACAACCTGCCTGTTCATGTCACTGCCTTCTTCGCCTTCCTGGCTCTTCAGCATCTCGAGGTTGGCGATAGCACAATACAGCTTCTTCGACTATATTGAAGAGACGCTCTTATTGAAGTGCTCTGACCGTTGACTCGGTTAGCGGCTTTCAAACAGAGTCGTCAATCTTTTGTCAGCAGAGCGTGAACGAGAATGCTATCGACGGTACATATGGCCACACTGATCAATGGAGATACATCCAAATGAGGCCTTCAGCGTGTAGATTGCATAGTTCTCCGCAGACAAGCAAGCACAGCGAGGCGAATAGGATTGGCTTCCCAGTGGTCGTACAACTGAAAAACTGCAATTCTCGCTTATCCGGGGGGGCAACAAACTCATAGACAGTCTCGAGAGTCCTATAGATGCAAGCACTCCATTGCATCCGAAACGAATTTGGACTCAGCAGTCCATCTCATAGGAATTTATATATTTGTGGTAGTTGAAGAGTTCTGACAATCGCGAAAGTTTTGGCTGCATGCCCACCCAAAGTCCTATTTTGAATGTTGCTATTCACACCGAGAACTTTTTGAAGGCAATTGCGGCTTTTTAAAGTTTATTCTATCATTCTTTACAGCTGGCATGAGAGTAACAATTTTTTTTTTGTTTCAAACATATTTCCTGATTGCAGAAAGCCGTTTCTGCGTCCAGTGTCATTTCAACGTGCTCAGAAGGAAGGAGTGATTACAGGGTCCTCTTCAGGAACGAATGGCCCATAGGAACATACCCACATCCTAATTACAGAATAAAGTATGAAATCTAAATCGTTCACCGGGGCCTACCTAATAAGACATGCCTCCCGACCCGGGCGGGAGAGGTCAATGACTAAAAACACTTGGAGGTTCTCCTGCAACGTACATAACTCATCATCGACCAGGGGCAGCCCCTGGACCACGCATTGCTGTCTCAAGACGTAATCCGTTCATCTACAACCATAGGTACAGATACATAATTGAAAGTACGATCAATTCACTACTTATACATGCTGGCCCTTCAACGTATTAGATTTGATTGTGAGAAACTATTGGTGTCCAATGCTCACCGAAACGGCCCTAACCTGTTCGATTTCAGTAAGACCAAAATACTCGACTACGGGTATTTGAATTAGCTTCATGTTATTCATCATTGCAGACGGTAGAAGACGTCGCCTTGATCGTCGACTTTTCACAAACCAGCGGGGAACTGTCCATGTCCTGAAAAGTACCATGAGCACGTACGTCCGAACCTCGTTCATAAATTATACGCACGCATCGGTTACTGACGACAGGAATCCAGTTCAAAAAAAAACTCTACAAAAAACCTCTTTCGTTACTTACTAGGGATCTATAATTTTTTCACGTTCAGTTAGTTTATCAAAAAAAAAAAAATAACACCGTCATTACCTGCCCTCTAAAGAATCTGTGATGAAAAGGTAAAGTGGGGATTTTCTCAAGCTTATTATACTTACCGACGAATTGCCTGCAATCTCTTTCTGCCGTCAATACATAGACGTCTTTCTTCTTCACAGTCGTGAAGAACTACCGCAAAGAAGACAGATAAAAGCATCGCCTATTCGGACAATTGAAAACTTACCAAATACTATTTGACCTACACACACGTTATCGTATAGATCCTTAATAAATTCTACTTGTCGACGATTAGACCACTCCATGCCTGTAAAGTAGCGGTGACTCAGTCTCTTAGTGCTGGTACAAGTCTTAGCTTACGTTTCTCGATCCTTTTGCTCATAGTAATAAGCCCATCTTCCATAAACTCTAAATAGAAATAGATCACTGACTAAATCGTAATAGAATAAAGGAAAGTACCAAAAAGGGACCACAATGAAAGAGTACTATTTCGTCCAGGACTCAACCGAGGTTTCAGGAAAAGACGTGGTCGACGCAGATTTTCATCTCTCGCTTCTCGCGTTGACTTCCTCAATCTACTTGAGGGGTCGCCTGAAGATAAATTTGTGCCATTTGCAACACAAAGTGAATCATCGGCCGGAGTAAGAAGCCCATGACGAGTAGAAGGCGCCATCTCATCAAGGACAGGAAGTGGGGAAATAGTGAGAAAGCGGTTTGCATCTATTTATATCGAAAGCTCGGATGATCCTCGGCGCGATCCCATAGCATTCTTTTTAATCGCCACTCATTCACAGCTCTTACCATCGTCATCGCCTTCTTACAGGATGCATCTACCTGCCTAAATAGTCATGTACTAATGTTGTCCTTGCTGGTCATATTAGTAAGATTACTGATTCTATGTCTGATCTTCTGAAGATCGCTTTTGTTTATCTCATCCTGACTTGGTTGTCCGAAATCTGTGATATCTGCAGAGCCAATGAGGTCTTACGAGATATTGACGGTACGACTCCCGTGGTGCTATGCCCACATTGCCGTATTATGTAAATATCGTATAGATTTCATCTTCATAGATTGGTAAATTGACATTTAGAGGACTTCAATGGGATTTGCTAAGTCAGTCGGACGATTGCGTCTGCCGACTCTCTCTCTGACAGAAAAAGAGCAGGTGGGGCATTGTCTGAATAGATCCTGTGTTTCCAGAACATCTGTCGTCTTAAAAGATCCAAACGCAGAAGATCTTTCCAATCAAGATCATGTGCATCCTAGGTTCTTCAGATCAGACTGGAACTTGAAATTGAGATAATATGGTGTTCGTCACATCAATTCTTGTATTTTTTTGCAATAAAGTCGTGCAGAAGCGCCTTCCAGTCCAAGCCACAAAGGATCTGAGATCGAGAACTTTCGTCTCAATCTGACAATCTCCTATTATTTTGTCTGACGTCCTTTGGCCATCCTTTGAGAATGCAAAAGATAAAACGAATCTGTTTGGAAAGTATGCAATGCGGCTTGTTCTACGACTTATTATCATGTCAATTTTCTATGCGATAGTTGAAAGTGTTGAGACACTCAATATATTTGTGGACGGTACGACGCTCTCACATTTATTGATGATGTGGGTCTGACAATCGGAATATAGCTTTTCTGATTTTTGGAAACATCGCCCGTGTCGAATGTACACAGGAGAGTGTCGTGCTTAAGAGCATGTCGAACAATCGCCCAGGCTATGTTACCGCCAAGCTACCCTCATTCCCGTTCACCTGGTTCCAGTGTCGCCGCTCCGTTAATTTCGCACTAGACCTGTACCATTTACAGGCGGTTCTTTCCACCTCTCGCATGGGCGACAATTGTGTTCTAAGATTATCAGAGGACATCAGAGTTTTAAAGCTCATCTTGATAGGTGAATGCAAATGACCAGGCGATCGCATCTGTCAAAATTTCTGTCTAGCTGACATTAATGCCCCAACCTACGCGCAGGGCATACACATATCTCTGAGCATCGTTTTTTTGTCAGAGAAATAGAGAGTGATCGTACTCACAATCTATCCTCGTCCGACTTCGATGCGATGATCAATATTTCATCCGCTGAGTTTCACCGTATAATCAAGCAACTATCGAGATTCTCGGCCGTCATATGTATCAAGGTCAGCACGCTCGGTATATCCTTCTCAACCAATAATGGGCGATGGTGGAGCGATATTTTTCTTCCCGCCACCACTGGGCGACTGCGAAACTCAGAGCATAACAGATACACGTACCTCTATCCTCAGGTAAATCACAATTATTTTTCTAGTCACATCCAATCTTAGTCCAGCTCTCTATGGCTATATAGGATATTCAAGAACAAAGCAGGCGCCGATTGACTTCTGTAGAAGTCAGATCTAATGTAGAAGCATTTTACTCGTCTCAGGAACTACGCAAGATCACAAGGAATAGATGCCTCTGCAGCAAGGCTCTGCTCATACTGAGTAGACACTATCCTCTTAGGGTATGCCCATAACCAGTTAAATATTACCTTTGTTTTGACCCGTTATATACAAGGTTGTCTATAAAATTGATGATGGCCATGTCCAATACAACCTTGCGCCTATGTTACCTTCCTAAAGTAAAATGTTCGGCTTCAATACCGAAAGAAAATGTATCAAAACGTATTTCTATATGCAGTTATAAATTATATTTGGCACGTGCTTCGACCGCCTTTCAGGATGAAAGCACCCGCATGAGACGCGGGTGCGTCTTCTTGAGTGACAAGTGCGACACACCCACTAAGTACCTTTACCTCTTACCTCCACCTCGCGTCTCCCTCGTCGCGGTACAATCTCGGTGGACGATTCGGTCTCGGTCTCCTCAACATATTTCCCACCCACCCACGCCTTTTACGCATTCTAGGAACATACTTTATCAACAACTGTCGGTAGAGAGGGACCGATGGCTTGGGGGTTGATCCGCCTGGCCCCTCGCCCTGGAAAGTGAACGGCTCATTGAATATTAAGCCGTCCCTTTTTCACTCCCCCTCGAACACTACCGTAGTTGTTACATTGTCCACGTTCGCACAAACATCACAAGATATTTTACCAACAATCGGATTAAGTGAAGGGCTAGATACAAGCCTAACATATCGCTGAATTTTTCAATATTACGCCTTTTCTCTTAAGGCCTCCTCAATTCTAACGGGTTCAGTTCACGTCAGTTCAGATGCTCTAGTTTCCAAAAACGGTTGGTGAAAATTTAAAGTCCGGCTGATCTTGTACAACGCGTACGCACGACGGCGTACCTATGCTCGCTTCAAGCCGCCCTCCCGCCCTTCCATTGAACATAAAATTACAGGGAACTTCAGATAAGATTTCAACATGAAATGAATCTTCTTCGCACAAATTTATATACACTGCTTCCCGAAAAGCACTAAGCCACGCCGTGGCTCCACTTGATCTTTGGTGATTCCATTCGTTGAATACTCGCGCCAAATTGGTGCCTAAAAAACCCACAGAACTTGCGCTCAAAACCATGAACTTTTCCCAGCTGAATGTCGGTCAGACAGCGACAAGACTACCTTGAGCATCATATTCGGCGTTCCCAGGTTGACCCTCAAGTTCCGCCCAAGTACGGGGAGATTTCAACCTCCGCTTTTGGAAGACGCTAAACTGACCTGACATGAACTGAACTTTTTAGAATTGAGGAGGCCTTTTAGTTGAACAATTTTAACAATCCCATCCATGCTATTGCATATTAGAACAGGCAGACTGATCGTCTCTTCGAACACATGACATACTAAGACCGCTTGGTATTTGTAATTTATTATTTTAAAGAAACTGATTGACGCTAACGCAAAGCCTCTTGAATATACTTGTATATACGCTCCTGCGCTTCAATCAAGGACTACAAAGGTATGTACTGTTGGGGAGCATCCGCATCCATTAGCATAGTCTGTTTATGTTACAGAGCTAATTGATCTCAATGAATATAATTCTAAATCAAAATATACAGCGTAAACGCTTATAACCCATACCTCCCATCAATGACATCCTCCTATACACAGGTTCTGTTACAACCAATGACCACCGCTTACCTATCGCCCGCGCTATCCACTGTAGGGTATTTTCTAAGCAGGGTTAGTCAATATATTCATCAATTGGAAATGGCCTTGTAAAACTTCGTAATCATAAATGGGTTCTTCCTGCAGTTGACATACATCTCGAACGGTTGGAAATCAAGTTACGCACTACAAAAAACTTTATAATTCTCCAGTTGATCCACGCAGAAATCGTTTACGGGCTGTCTCTGCATCAGATCTTTGGAGTGGCCATATTGAAGTATGTATAGAACCTAACGGATCAGTCAACCATATCATCATGTCGGTCCTGATAAGCGCCCATAATAAAGCTTCGGGATATGGGGTTTGCTGATCGGCAGGAGCATATCCTGCGCTTGAAGTGTTTCAATTACTGTCGGACTTTCCTAGAGCCATACCCCGTAGTATATAGGCCTGGTTACGAGCGGTCATGAGTTCGGAGAGGTAAGTTCGGCGGTGAATTTCGGTTCGATAGCGGCCCAAACCTATGGGGTATGGCAGGGTATAGCATACAAGAGATATGAGTAAGTGAGCTCCCATTGTATGTATGGAAACTCTACTTACGTAGAGGTGAAGGTAATCGCTCCGATCCTCGCATCCTGTTCGTCCGGCAGTCGCCGTAAGTCAATCTAGGGACACGGGTTTCGGAAATACATTACGTACAAGTGATATTAGCAAAAGGACGGCGCAAGCTCTCACCGCGTTATTCTTTTAAGCACTAAAACAAGCAGGGATTGCTTCAGATGCATGAGTCATGCGATCATTGGCGTGCCCTGATATTTAAGGTTTTTTCAGGACTCTTCGGCAATGGTGGCGACTCCGGATTAGCTTTTCATCAGCAGGTCCCCTTCATCTACAATCTCGCCAACTTCCGGAATTTCTCGTTTATTTACTAAAACAGTCAAAGTTAACTTGGAATTGGTGTATTCTTTCCACGATTCACACGGCTAGCGCTACCATCGTTTGCATAGTAATAAAACACGTTGCAGCTGCAACAGTTTATAAGCCCTGCGAATATAAATACATTTGTCGTTACGCGGAGCGATCGGGTGCATGATTTTCTGCCCTTAGTGATACACCCGAACGGTTGCCTGACCCAAAAAAATTTAGTCATCGATTTCTTTAGTAGGCAGAATGTATTCAGAGTTCCCACCGTCCTTTTGTCTGCGCCGAACAGACCAGAGTACTAAAGCAATGTATTAATGTAGAGAGTGAGGGGATTACGACTTCGACGCTTCCTCTGATCAAGAGGTGCTACTGCGACGCTTGCGGCGGACTTAGATAGTTGTCAGTGTATGTGAACTATAGTAAGACCATCTTTGAAAATAAATACTATATGCGAAAATTTTATTTACACCTATTCCTTTTGATTTGGGACCGAAATTTTAGCGCCTGTTCAACTTTAACAAGGTGCCTGGAAGCCCGTCGTCTATGGGCAACACTGAGCGCAATCGCAGCTTGTTTGACCCATGATGTATTCCTCAGAGAGCAGGCGACAGGCGATAAAAAGTTGCTTGGCATAGATGCGAAAGAGAAGAGGCTCTGACGCTGAGACTATAAGGATCCGAATATAAGCCAAGTGTTAAGATATCAATAGTAGAAGGTAGTGGAATGTCTGACTGCGTCCGTACGCGAGTAAGACTGGACGCCAGGCTTACAATGCTGTGTTATAATGAAAAAAGACATATAAAATCATAAAATGAATTTCGGATATTACATTGTTCGACAGATGGTGTAAGAGAGGATTATATACATGGAGAATCACTAAGTCTCACTGCGATCCGTGCTCGGAAAGAAACCTCATCTTTAAAAATTTGTCAATATCGACACGTTCTTCAAAGTTATAACAAGTGGTGGCAACAACTGCCTCTCGAGAGTCGTCGGCTTTCAGACGGTTCTGTGGCGCGTTTTAGAACTTTAGCAAGCAAACCGTTAGTGACACACCTGTAAGCTGCAAGGCCCTTCGATAAATCTAGTATAATCCTTTCCAGCATGTGTTTCGTAATCTTTATGCGTCAAGAATATCAGTTCATCATAAGGCGGAAAGTCGATTTGGCCCGCGGGAGGTGAAATCGGGAATAGAACTTCTTGATATTGACGAATCATGAGTTGCTTGTAGCAGCTCCCTCTTCGGCATTTAAAAAACACAGGTTCTCCCATCACTAGCTGTGCAACGATGCAACCGAGAGAAAAACTATCACTTAGTTTATTGCACATCCAACCTAAACATACATGGGCGAATGAAGGGTAAGAATATTGCTAGCCTCCTTCATGGGGTAGGCGAATAAAACTTACCAAGAACAACCTCAGGAGCTCGATATATGTCTTCATCTGGGGATGAAGGACAGTTTATGTTGAACGACCCGTCGAAGGATAGTCTTAATTCCGTTGATTTCAGAACATGCTATGTCTTCTATGAGATAGGAATAGCTCATTTAATGAATGACGACTTACTCGAGGAGCCACTGCTAGATGGTCGGCGTCTGAGTAGACATCAGTGACGATATCAGCGCATATGAACTCGACGCGATCTGGATGAATATTGCCGACTATTCTGTTTTCTTTATGGACGGCTGAAATAAACCGCTTAGTTTGCACACAAATAAAGATGGTCAGTCGGATTACTCGCCTTTCACGGCCAACGCCAGCTGTTCAGATATAGCTCGGATATGTCACATAGGAAGTGGCCAAAGGTCACTATTGGCAAATACGCTCGACAGAGTGCTCCATGGAGCTGGTAAGTCAAACACCATGAACCATGAACCATTGTATTGAAAGTCCCTTCTGAAGCAGGATAACCTACGAGAGACGGCACGTTAGCTGCGGCGAACTGTCTTGATTTCGAATGAAATGATAAAATACCGTTCATCTACAGGGTAGTGGCTCCTAAACCAAGCAATTTCCCTCGATAGGTGTGTCGATTCCGTCTCGTAGTTTTTGAATCTTCGAAACAGCGATGGTCTACCTCGATTAGTCCCCGCATAATTGGAAACTAGCAGCAAGGTGTCGCCGCACGAGGCCTCTACTCGTAAATTGAGGACTTGAAAAAAAGAAAAATGAGTATTCAGGTAGCATTCTATTTGAAAGAACCCTACTTTTCAGCAATTGGGTGTTCGATTTTCCGGTAAACAGCCTGTCCATGCAGTAAGAATTGACTCAGGTAGGTGGTCCAAAATACAATACCCTTCGATCTCTGTAGGAAGAAGCATGTCGTCAATGGCACTAGACATCTGCTTTGGAAGCTGGAAAAGCGGTGAAAGCGGTTCTTGTAAGAGTGTAGGCTCCACAGATAAATATTCTAGGTCGCAGACGGGAAAACGTATCGGCGAAGTCGGTTACGCAGCACTTATGGCAAGTTTACATTGATCCCAGGGTCGCCTCAAGAGTAATTTCCGGCCGCACTATTGAAGCTGAGCACCTAGACCGCTATCCAAGAACGTTCCTAGCTTGCTTGGATTTCTTTGGCCTACAGCTGTCCAAGGAAGCGTAGGTACCTTAACCAATACATAACAAATTTTCAAACCTGTATTAGGGTTTCAGCACAAGGATGTTGACATGGGATCGGTAGATCGACCGCTAGTAGCTCGTTGTGACCCTCTTCTCTTTTTGTGCAGTGCGCCCCATGATTCGGGTGTGGCTAACCTAGTTGTTCCGATAGAAACATTGTTTTGAGTTACGTCAGTAGCCTTTAATCCGAGTTGACGCGAGCAGCGAATTTCAGCAATGTAAGTTTAAATTCACTGTTACTCGTAATCCAGCTGCAGGTAAACATGGCCCTAGGTGGAAGAAACAGCAGTGCTATCGAAGTGAATGACATGAGTCTGTTTCAAGTACCAAGATTGGAGACTCGAGAGGGATAAAGAAAAATAACCAGCCTATTATGTCGGACACCGCGCTTCGAGTAAAGAGACTTCGATACAATATCCGTTATACCAATAAAGAATCCTCGAAAGATAGACTGTTGCTTGTATATGTTTATGTCACATTTCATCTTTGGGGCTTTGCCCCTTAAACCTTATTTCCATCAAGCGCTCATCGATTCCGGTGTTTGTATTGCATCCCGATTCATCCGTAATGAGCTTGAAGCGCGCGGCTTCCCTGAATTATCAGGTATACTGATATCTAACTGGTCTTAGAGTAAATATACCGCCTTCATAATGCGAATACTGTTTGAATCTAATTCAATCTGTATACTTCCTGTCACCCATATCATTCAGTGGTTCTTTTTTTGGTTGCTTGCGCTAAGATAGTAAACGGGAATACTAATGCACTTGAACGATGAATTCACTCTCCAAACAATAACCGCAAGACTGCCGATTGGAGAAAGCAATAGGCTTGTGTGAGAGAATGCTTTCTCGACATGAACCCGTATAAGTGACAAAGGATGCGATCCGTGAAATTTGGTTTTACATCGAAAGAGGAGGTACGAAGGTATTGAACACCATAGAGCTATGATTTACAGAACAACCAAGGCTTATGCGACGAAATATTTCAGTACTAAAAACGTGCAGATCCGTTACGCTTAATATTCAAGCGACTTGAAGACTACTGGAGTATAAGTAGTTGTCGTCTTCCGAACCAAATATGGATGAGGTATCTTCTATAGGTTTTTGTGGTTTTAGTCACATATATGCGCATCATGCTGCTAGACTAACCTCCAACGCATATACTACCTGTCCGCGTTTACGACAAGTGTATCAGCGATGTTGCACCTCGGCAGTGAACAATGAACACGCACCATACTCTGAACTATCGTAGTCTTCATCATTATCTACAATGGACCGCAAGTCCTCCCTTGACCACTGTAAAGGAGATGGATGCTCTGGATGCTCCATACGTACGTCGTCATGACCTGAACCAAGGAATGGTGTAGACCATGCTGGTCCAAAAGGATCATTACGTATAGGCAGAGCGATCACCGGGCGCGGTGCAGCCACACCGAATCCAGAAAGGATCGTGCTCTCGGGAGGATGTATAGATGTCGCTCCTCCGCTCCTTGGAAGCGTTGCATTTGGTGCTGTCTGAATACCAGAACTGTGAAACCCATTCTCCGAAGAAGAGAATATTAAGGATGGAGCCACGAAATTGCCTGTGATAGCAACAGATGATTTCGTATTACTTTGTATGCTGTTCTTGAGTGCTGTATCGCTAAACAGCGCCCCTGATGAAGCTGCTTGGTCGAGCATCTTACTGAAGTTTAGGACCTCAGACGCGATCCTGGAATTAACAGTGCCGCGCGCTCCTTATCAAAACATCAAACTCGATTCAAATGAAACTCAAATACGGCACATACCAAGAGAAGACCGTATGTTGTAGATGCAAAAATCAGCCTGAGAATCATCAGAGAGAAAGTGATCGAGGAAGACTTCAAGGTTCGATGTAAGGGCGTTGGTCGAATTCCGGACAGAATATGAGGGCTTACTTAAGAAGGAACAAGGATATGCTCCCTCGAAACCAATGCCTTTCGAGGCTGAGCACGCCAAGGCACATTCAAGGTATACGGTGATTCGCTCTGTGACTGGATCCAGGCGGCTAGCAACCACAGCGTCTCGTGCATGATAACATTGTGGCATATCAAAAGATCGGACTTTAGCATATTCGGCAAGTTTGTGGGGCTCCACGCGTCTGCCATCCTTGTCTAGAGGACTATTTTGTCTAATGAACAGCCGACAATTAATCAGACAAGAAACGAGCTTACTATGCGACTTCCACTAGCCTTCCTGGCATGGGGTATGGCCGATAACTATTCAGATTCCGCGACATTTGTTGCATTTTGAGGAATCCATGTTCAGCAACAATGCCTGTCTTCCAGTCTGTTTCCATTATGATGGCTTAGGAGAAAGTAACGTTGTATTTCTGTGATGAACGAACCCTGGAATATATACACGCTCACTTCGTCTTTCTCCATTGCATAAGAAAAACAAGATCTATGTCGTCCTCTTCATGCTCAATCGTCCTACCGTCTCAGGCATGCGTGTATTGGTGACATCTCAATGAATCAATGAACCGTAGAATCTTGAACAAGATCACGCTGATCTCTCCCCGCAAAAAGCCCGATTGATCTCTTACGATCGCACAACGTAATCTGTTCGATCTTGAACGGAAAACTCGCCAGCCCTGGCTGGAGTCGTTTCACACAGAACACATCCATCTGCCCTATGAATCACACTCTCAGATTTCGAATCTCTGCCCAAAAGACACCTAAGTACGCCACATCTACATACATGTAGGGCGTCATTGACATAAGGTCGCCACGACGCCCTTCATATATATGTTTTGTAGGTGTTCCCTTCGCAAACCTGTTGCTTCTGAAATGACAACGATAGGCTGGTGCGCACACTTCCACCTTCCCATAGTCGAACTCATGTCATGTTGACCATAGGCAGGCTTTGCGGACTCCACGACACGGTCTATTAAACCTGGCCACAGAAACAATCCATGACATACTGAGCAAACTCTCTCCCAAAACTCTTTCAATGACCTCCGCCGTCAATAACCGCCTTCATGATATCGCTACTTCCATCTTGTATCGTGACGTTTTCGTCAAGGACGACAAAGCTATTCGATTTCTCCTTACAATCCATTCGCACTCGAAGACATCCCGGCGCTACCCCATTCTCGTCCGCACTCTCACCTACAAACTCCAGCTGAAAGCTCATGCCTGCGTGGGCTACGACTTATTCTCGCGCACACTTGCGAAGATGTCAAAACTTTCTTCCTTGACAATTTCCATCCCTACACAATGTGGAAACGTGCTGGTAGCGAGTCTGAAGGAGCATGGCCTCATTCGTGAGGTCAGTAATCTGTTCGACGCCCTGGAGCTTCTATCGAACAAAGCAATGGCATCTACACCTTACCTTCTCCCAGGGTTGCAAAATCTCACCATCGAGGGGGAGCTTGCCCTGAGCGAGCTCTGTGTTTTCAGGCGAGTTGCCACTCTCAGAGTCAACGATCTGGTTACATACACCGATTTGGCGGCCCTTTACTGCAATTTCCACGATATCACTGCGAGCAAGCAAGCACTGACACGTCTTCATATCTCACTCAACCTTCGAACGACTGAGGAAGTCGTGCGGGCAGTCGTCGGAATAGCAGACACCTTTCGGAACCTTGAGTTCCTGGACATCCAGGCTCTGTATATAAACGCACTTGTGAGTCCGTGTCACTACATCTATTTTAATTCTAATTATTTTCTTAAGGTGCTTTCAGATGCTCTTGCAAAGAATATTGGTATTCTTCACAACGTCATTGAAATTTCCTTCAACAAAAGCTCCTCGATATCACCAACGTTTTCGCCAAACAGAGATGCATGCCTTTCGAAGCAGAAAGCGCACATGATGGGAACAGGACTTCCGCGGCAATCGCTTCAAGTGGTCCAATTCGGAAGTATGCGCTGGAAAAGGAAAGAGAAGCTTACATGGGATCTTCTAGACGTTTCTCAATTAGCCGCATCGACGAAAGACCAGCGAGCACCAGAAGCACTAATCGTTTACAATAACACCGCCTCTCTCTTCTATTCTTTCGGGGATACCGACCCCTCTTCCATGTAAAGTACATAGGGCATAAATTTTCATTACTCTCCAATCCACACGTCTCTGAGTCTGCTAATGCGTAAGGTTGACTAGAGGAAAGACCAGGAACACCATCGCCAATCGGGCCGAAGAGTCGATTACACTTTTAGAGTTAAAAATAGACCTGTGCATCTATTATAACCTGCTATGATCTCCGGACGAAGGTCATACGAAAGCCACATAAGTTGTCAACAATAATGATTGAATGAAAGGGCATAATACAAAAGTCTTAATTCCTAAATTTCATGCCACTCATACACTTTGTGCCCTCTGGCTCGTAAAACTATCGAATCTTGAACGTGCCTCGATTTTCTGACCGACTCGTAGTGATTACATTGATTTTTATGTTCGAAGCCCAAAAAATGGTCGCCAATCTCGTGACGCGTGCATCGTGCCTATGTGGAGCTAACGGTATTAGACTGGGTGGTGAAGAGTCAACAGCTTGAAAGCCGTCTCATCTCCAGGGCATAGGGCCGATGGGGGTGCCGGCGGATAAGCTCTCTACTGTGTTCCCTATCAATCCGAGATGAGAGAATGGGACAAAGATAAATAAATAAATAAGATTTCGTTTACAGGGAGGCGAGTGGGTAGAAAAAAGTACACGGAGCCGAGGTCGAATAGACGCATCTCTTCAGACGAGTGCGGTGGTAAAATGGGAGTGGCGCTACCACATGACCTCCTTCGCACGAGACACCAGACTCACCGACTTCGCCGAATGTTGCAATTACCAAATCAGGAAAACGCATCGCAACACGATGAATTCTGCGCACATACGTATGCGTCCTCCGCAAACGCACACGTACCTCATAATCAACACATTTGATTTCTATTTTACTTACTCTGAAAGGTCTGAACTAAATCATACCGGTATTCAAACATTAGACATTTGTTTTTATTCATCTTCGGTAAAGTAGGAATACAATCTGTCACCGACCATTCGAAAAACAATGCTTAACATTGCGCACGCATGCAAAGAATTCTGACCCTACATATTCTGTTATGCTTCTGCATGACGCAAATAAGTGGAGTCGGTGAAGTGTAAATCAGAATTCAGCCTCTTGGTTACTGTTCAAAGATAAATAAGTTGAAATTAACCAACTGTAATCGTTCTTACAATGTAAATCGTGTTTGCTCCAATCCCTCTGCCTCAAAGGCTACGTGCGCCTTTCGATACGATGAGACCGGTCTCTCAAAGAAATTAGCCTTTCCCTCCATCGAAATGAATTCCATGAATGGGAACTTTAAAAGACCCCATCCATTTGTTCGAAATCACGATAAGCTTCTGACCTGATTTCAAAGTGAGTTACTCACAGGATTTACTGCCTTGTAGTGTGCTTGATACCCAAGCATCACCATCAACCTATCAGCGACAAACTCGATATACTGCGCCATCAATCCTGCGTTCATTCCCAGAAGTGGAACGGAGAGAGCATCTATTATTTTAAAAATTAAATAAAGTATAGAAGAACACTGAAGATACCAACATAAATTTACCTTTCACGAAGGTCTTCTCCAGATCCACTGCGCTCGAAATAATAGAAAAGACGTTTTCCTCCTTCGGCTTGTTGTCAAGCGTTTGAAACAAGAGACAGCCAAATTCCACATGCAGTCCTTCGTCCCTCGAAATAAGTTCATTCGAAAAGCAGAGCCCTTTCATCACACCCCTGCCTTTCAACCAGAAGATAGATGCAAAAGAAGAAGAAAAAAAAATCCCTTCCACTGCAACGAACGCTATGAGACGAAGCGCGAAGCTTTCGGAGCTGTCATGAATCCATTTCAAAGTCCAATCAGCCTTTGCTTTGATGGACGGAATGGTCTCGATGGCATTGAGGAGTCGATACTGCTCCTCGGCGTCCGTCACCAAAGTGGTCAGCAGAACCCCATACATCTCCGAATGAATGTTTTCCCTAGTAAAACATGTCTCATGATCTATTGTAGGTACAGAGGAGCCTAAATTGAACGTACATTGCAATTTGAAATCCATAGAAATTCCTTGCTTCGGCTATCGCTACTTCTGCGCAGAATTTAGTAGCAATATTCTCATTTACAATACCATCAGATGCTGAAAAGTAGGCCAAAACGGTGGAGAAGAAGAGTTGTTCGTCGCTGGTGAGAGCTTGCTTCCAGTCTATGACGTCTCGAGACAGGTCCACCTCCTCAACCGTCCAAAAGGACGCTTCAGCCTTCTTGTATAGTTTCCATATCTAGCAAAACTAAATTCCCGGAGCATTGGTGGCTAACAAACTTTACAACACTTACTTCGTGATAAAAAATAGGAAACAAGACAAATCTTTTCTTGTCTTGTGTAAGAATGCGTTCAGAGACGTTTTCAAGATTGACTTCGGCCATTTGCAGGCAAGTCTATGCGGGGTTTCCAAGCACGAACTGCGCGGCTTTTCTATGTGGTAACCCCCATCTTTTGAATCTGAAATCCAGATCTGAATACCATTCTAAAACAAACCAAAAAAAAGATCGCTTCTGCAAGATTTACAAGAATGATCGTATCATATCCACTCCGAACTTCGAGATCCGAGCTCGGAGATCACCTGCATCACTCTGCAAGATCCTTTTCCCAATATGATCTCAACTTAAAAGGGACTAATATATTCGTTTCCTGCTCTATATTTAAAGCACTTAAGTGGACCCACAATATGACCTCTTAGGTAGGTTTAATACTGTATATTAAACCTACCTAAGAGGTCCTTCTGACATATGTCATTGGCCAACAACATATTCTACAAAACATATGTTGTCCACT
>Ga0247741_1000290_pt1 | contig 30848 bp, 21 predicted proteins | sample UWRJL213509R2_FD_180945 | JGI IMG/M metagenome (GOLD analysis project Ga0247741, IMG submission 180945) | Plant litter microbial communities from Arlington Agricultural Research Station in Wisconsin, United States - UWRJ-L213-509R-2 | ecosystem: Environmental > Terrestrial > Plant litter >... | reverse complement strand
AATTTGGTATGTATTTATATAGGCGTATTTGCCTATAAACATTTTCAGCAGGATCTCACTGATTCAGAAAAAACAAATCGCAAAATTAACAGACATAAAAAAAGCCCCTGTAGGGGCTTTTCTTTGGAACGAATTTGGTAGGTGGTAGTGGCGGACCGGACGGGGCTCGAACCCGCGACCTCCGGCGTGACAGGCCGGCATTCTAACCGGCTGAACTACCGGTCCGCAAAAACATAAAACCTTTTGTTGAAAACACGTTTGCCTTGTGAGCTAAGTGATTACCTGAAAAAGAACTGGTGGGCGGTACAAGACTCGAACTTGTGACCCATGCCTTGTAAGGGCATTGCTCTACCAACTGAGCTAACCGCCCGATCAGGTGCCGCGCATTTTAATGATCTGCAGGCCTAGGTCAACCTCTTTTTTAAAGATTTTTTTATTTTCTATAAATAACAGATGTTTTGATTAAATATCAAACTCTAGCGCTGTTTTTTCGAACATGAGCGGCAATTCTTCCTTACTTCTCTTCACTCTTGTTATACTCGCTGAATTATTTTTTTGGGGTTTATCATGGAGCTTTCAATAAAAGGCTTGGCCGTCGCAAAAGGTTCTGTTGTGAAAATTTTTCTGTTGTTTTTCGTTCTTTTACTTGTTCGAGAGAATGCATTTGCTGCTATTGAAACACATGATTTTGAATCAGATCTGCAGCGTCAGCGCTACCAAAGTTTTACTGAAGAAATGCGCTGCCCAAAATGCCAGAACCAAAATCTTGCAGGTAGTGATTCGCCAATTTCTGCTGATTTGCGTCGCGAGCTTTACGAGATGATCAAACTCGGCAAATCCGACAAAGAAATTGTTGATTTTATGGTGGACCGTTATGGCGATTTTATTTTGTATCGTCCGCGCATTACGCCAGTAACCTACGTGCTGTGGGGGGCGCCTGCTACTTTGCTGGTGGTGGGAATAATTGTATTAATCATTATCTTGCGTCGCCGTCGCCAATTGGCATTAGTTCAAACGAATCCAGAATTAAGCCTAGACGAACAAGCGCGTTTGAATTTCCTGTTAGAATCTAACAAAAATCAAAATCATAAAGTAAATAAAAAAAATATTAACGAGGAATCACGTTCATGATTAATTTATGGCTTGCCCTCGGTGGCTTATTGTTATTGGCAATTATATTTGTCGCATGGCCTTTGTGGCGTCACCGTCATTCTGCGAGCTTGGCAGCAGTTAATGAGACAGAAATTAATCAGCGCCTCTCTGAAAATGTGCGAATTTTTCGTGAGCATCTTGTTGAGCTTGAAAATAGTTTTGCATCGCAAGCAATCGATGAGCAACAATTTGCGCAGTTGAAGTTGGAGCTTGAACGCAATTTGCTTGAGGATGAAGCCAGCTTACGTTCCTTGAGTGTTCGGTCTTCGAAAAAGTTTGGAATCAAAACTGCTGCGGCTTTTTGCGTGATAGTGTTGCTGGGCGGAATTTTCTTCTACCAAAAACACGGCAGTGCCGATGATGTACAAGTCTATGCATTGCAATCCGAAAAAATGCAGCAGGACTATCAAGACATGTTAGCGGATCGCCAGCCAGACCCATCGCTTGCAAAAAATCTTATTGTGGAATACCAAAAACGATTACAAGACCAGCCTGATAGTTTGCAATATTGGTTTTTACTAGCGCGTACCCAATTGGAAATTGGTAATTATGCTGAGTCAGTAAAATCTTATCAGGAATTATTTAAGCGCGACCCTAAGTCGCCAATGATAATGGGTGAGCTCGCCCAAGCAATGTTTTTACGCGATGGCAATGTGATGTCGCCGCCAGTTGCAGACCTTGCCAAAAATGCATTTGTGTTGGACCCCAAAAATACCATGGCTCTCGGCTTACTCGGGATAGATGCTTACAGCCGAAAAGATTATCGCGAGACAATTCGTTATTGGCAAAAATCTGTTGAAATTATGGGCCCTCAATCATCAGGCAGCCAGGCATTGTCAGCGGGTATAGAAAGAGCCAAACAATCTTATGTTGCTGAAGGTGGGAAACTCGATGATCTTTTGGTGAAGTCTCCTTACACGCTAAAGCTTGAAGTTAGTCTCGGCGCAAAACCGAAGGTTACTCAAGACCAAGTCGTATTTGTTTACGCGCGTGCCTGGCAAGGTTCACCCATGCCCCTTGCGATTGCTCGAATCAAAGTGAGGGATTTACCTACTACTATCCAACTTGATGAAACCATGGCTATGTCGCCAGCGGCGAGTCTTGCAACTGCCAATGACATTGAAGTGGTCGCAAGAGTTTCACCTTCCGGTTCCGCCAAGGCTGAAGTGGGTGATTGGTTAGGTAAGCAAGGGCCCATTTCTATGAAGGCGGTGCCTGAATCGCTGCAGTTGGAAATCAATGAGCAATTCACTGGCGACGCCGCTAAACCGCAATAAATTAGTTAATCTGATGAATTATTGCTCAACCCAAAACAGGGTTGAGCAGAATTTACCCAGCTTGTCGTAGTTTCCGCTTTTTCCCGTCCAATTCAACTGCAAATGCCTTTCGTTAGCCGCCCGCAAACGTGTAGAATCCTGCCTTTTACAGGTTTCTTGCGTCGATCGCGCTTTCACTTAAATAATAATGAAATCAATCGACTAGACGCTCGGCGCCTTTAATGAAAGACCATAACGAATTTACGAGTGACATGGAACTATGCGGCTAAAGTGCATCAAGCTGGCAGGCTTTAAATCGTTTGTTGACCCTACCACGGTCAACTTTCCCAGCAATCTATGCGCGGTTGTCGGGCCTAATGGTTGTGGCAAGTCCAATATCATTGATGCTGTACGTTGGGTAATGGGTGAGTCGTCCGCTAAAAACTTGCGCGGCGAAAACATGACTGACGTTATTTTCAATGGTTCAAGTGGCCGTAAACCTGTTGGTCAAGCCTCCATAGAATTGGTGTTCGATAATAGTGACGGAACTTTATTAGGCGAATACGCCGCTTTTTCCGAAATTTCCATTAAGCGCAAGGTAACGCGTGATGCGCAAAATCATTACTACCTTAATGGAACAAAATGTCGTCGTCGTGACATCACCGATATTTTTCTTGGTACAGGTTTAGGACCGCGCAGTTACGCGATTATCGAACAGGGCATGATTTCGAAATTGATCGAGGCCAAGCCAGAAGATTTACGTGTTTATATCGAAGAAGCAGCAGGCATTTCTAAATATAAAGAGCGCCGCCGCGATACCGAAAGTCGTATGCGTCGCACGCAAGAAAACCTTGAGCGTTTAACCGATATTCGCGATGAACTCGAGCGCCAACTTTCGCGTCTACAACGTCAAGCGCAGTCGGCAGAAAAATTTACCGAATACAAAAAAGAAGAGCGCTTATTAAAAGCTCAACTGCAAGCGCTTAAATATCAAATTCTGGATGAACAAGCCAAAGCCAAACAAATCTCCATTCGCGACCTCGAATTGCGTATGGAATCTTTTGTAACTGATCAAGTCAACAAAGATACTCAAATCGAAAAATATCGCAGTCAGTACACAGAGATGGGCGATAAATTTAACGAAGTGCAAGGCCGTTATTACGCGATAGGTGCTGATATCGCGCGCATCGAGCAAACCATTCAACATGCAAAAGAGCGCTCGCGTCAATTGCAAACTGATTTGGATCAAACTCAACGTGATTGCAAAGAAGCCGAAGAAAATTTATTAATTGATTCGCAAAAAGCCGAAGGCTGGGAAGAAGAGTTACTTGTTATTGAACCTGATTTGGAATTGGTAAAAGCTGCTGAAGAAGGCTCAAATGAAGTGCTGCTTGAATCTGAAGAAGCAATGCAGCGCTGGCAAACTGAATGGGACACCTTCAACCAACGCGCTGCGGAACCGCGTCAAAAAGCAGAAGTACAACAATCGCGTATTCAACATTTGGAACAAGTTCAACAACGCTTATTGCAGCGTATTGAAAAACTAAAAGAAGAAAAAGCGAATTTACAAATTGATGGTATTGACGAAGAAATCGGTCAAGTTACTGAGCAGCTTGCTGAATTAGATTTGGTTGCAGACGAAAAGCGTAATCGCGTTGAAAAAATTACTGAACAACTCGATCAGCGTCGCAACGACAACACGCGCGTTAGCAACGAATTGGATCAAACGCGCAGCCAATTGCAAACCATGCGTGGTCGTCATGCGTCATTGGATGCACTGCAACAAGCGGCACTTGGCGAAAAAAACAAAGCTGTTACACAATGGCTTGCTGCGCAGAATTTAACAAGCCAACCACGCCTCGCTGAATCCGTAAGCGTGCAGGATGGTTGGGATAAAGCACTCGAAACCGTGCTTGGAAATACACTTCAAGCCGTTTGCGTGAATGGTTTGGATGCAGTGACGGGCGTTATTGAAAATCTAACGCAAGGCGAATTGGTTTTGTTTGATACCAGCGCTAAAGCTTCTACAAACGATGCAAAAAAGGCAGAGCTTTTAAGCAATAAAGTTAAAGCCGATTGGGATGTAGCAGGTTTATTAAACGGAATTTATGTCGTCGAAGATTTACCAACCGCGTTGAAGCTGCGCTCACAATTATCCGCGCAGGAATCCGTAATAACTAAGGACGGAATTTGGTTAGGCGCACATTGGTTACGCGTAGCGCGGGATTCTGATGCAAGCTCAGGTGTGATTGCGCGCAAGCAAGAGATTGAAGAGTTATCAGCTAAAATTGCTGAGACGGAAGAAAAAGTTGAAGACCTTAATGCCAAGCTTGACGAAGGCCGCCAACAGATAAAAGAATTTGAACAAAACCGCGAAACACTAAGACGCGAAGCCGATGAGCAAAGTCGTCGTTATGGCGAGTTGCGATCCCAGTTATCTGCAAAACAAGTTCGCGTTGAGCAAGTCAGCATGCGCCGCGAACGCGCCGAGAATGAAATCCGAGAAGCGCGGGAACAGCTTGAACAAGAAGCCGAGCATTTGTCTGAAGCGCGTATGATCTTGAGCGAAGCTATTGAGATCATGGGGCAAGACACAGATTTGCGTGAAGACTTGTTGAAGCAACGCGATGATATTCGCACCGGTCTCGATCAAGCACGTCAACGTGCGCGTCACGATAAGGACAAGGCTCACGAGTTGGCCATGCGTTTCCAATCACTCAAAACGCAGTTGGATGGCATACGTTTAAGTATTGGCCGTTTGCGTGAACAAACGGCGCGCTTACAAGAACGTCGTGAACAATTAATTGTATCGCTCAGCGAAAATCGCGACCCGATTGAAGAATACAAATTAGAGTTGGATGCAAATCTCGGTAAACGTTTATCCGTAGAAGCTGCGTTAACAGAAGCTCGCCGTGCATTAGAAACTGTCGAGCACGAGTTGCGTAATGCTGAGCAAGGTCGCAGCCGTGCTGAACAGGAAGTGCAAGCCGTGCGTGCGCATTTGGAGCAAGAACGTTTGGCGGCGCAACGTTTTGAAGATCAGCGCAATGCAATCGTGGAGCAGCTCGAAGAGGAAGATTTAAATCTGCAAACCATTATTGCAGAAATTCCGGAAGGCACAGAAATCAAACCCATTGAAGAAGAGTTGGAGGCTATTGCAGGGCGCATCACGCGCTTGGGGCCAATCAATCTCGCTGCAATTGACGAATATAAAACTGAGTCTGAGCGCAAAAATTATTTGGATGCGCAAAATGCAGATTTGAATGAAGCGCTTGAAACTCTGGAAAATGCGATTCGCAAAATTGATCGCGAAACGCGTACGCGCTTTAAAGAAACTTTCGATCAAGTGAATAAAAGTTTGCAAGAACTTTTCCCAAAAGTATTTGGCGGCGGCCACGCTTATTTGGAACTAACGGGTGAAGACTTGCTCGATACTGGTATTACCATTATGGCGCGCCCACCGGGTAAGCGTAACAGTACAATTCATTTGTTGTCGGGCGGTGAAAAAGCGCTTACAGCAATTGCATTAGTATTTTCGATTTTCCGTTTGAATCCAGCGCCATTCTGTATGCTGGACGAAGTAGACGCACCGCTCGACGATGCCAACGTGGGCCGTTACGCGCGCATGGTGGAAGAAATGTCAGCGCAAGTGCAATTTATTTATATTACCCACAATAAAAACGCGATGGAGATGGCTCACCAACTATTGGGTGTGACCATGCATGAACCTGGTGTATCGCGTTTAGTAACAGTGGATGTAGATGAGGCCGCCGAATTGGCGGCTTCGTAATAGAATAACTTTGAACACACGACGGATAACTTTATGAGCAACTGGCTAACCGGCATTATTGTTCTTCTCATTATTATTATTTTGGCAGATGGTTTTCGCAGAACCTGGAATGCGCGTCGAAATCGATTAGATGTTTCGCCCGCGTTGAAAAAAAGCCTTAGGAATCACGAACCGGATAAAGAAGAAATTAATGAAGTTCCACCGAGTTACATTAGCGAATTACCAAACGGTGGTGCACGTGTTGTTGCGGTGCGCGATCCATCTGAGCGTCGACAACGTGAAAGAAAACCTTCTGCGCGCGAATTAAAAGAGCAGCGTCGTCGCGAAGCTGCAGCTAGGCGTACCCCGGAACAAACGCGACTAAATCTTGATGAATCCGTTCCAATTTTAATGGAATCGGTTGAGCATCATGATGAGCCAAAACATGAATCAAATCCTGTCGAGTCAAACCGCGATCAAGATGGCCGTATAGATCCCAGCTTTTCTGAGCAAGATAATAAAGAGCTCAGTCATCAAGAAAATGAATTGCGTGATGAGCATGATGACTATGACGATCATTCAGAAGATGAAGATAGTTATGATGAAGAGCAAGACGAAGACAACGAAGAAGATTATGAGGAAGATGAGTCTGACGATTATTCGGAAGAAGATGATCTCGATGAAGATGAATTAGCAGAAGAAGAAAACAAATCTGCTGCACCTCAATCTGAACCTGAAGAGGTTTTAATTATTAATATTATGTCACCCAAGGGCGATGTGTTTAATGGCAGTGATTTGCTGGACATCGTTTTAAAATGCGGATTGCGTTATGGCAGCATGGATATTTTTCATCGCTACAGCGACACCAAAGGTGAAGGCGCGCTTTTATTCAGCATGGCTAATATGGTAAGGCCGGGTACGTTTGATTTGGATGCTATGGAAGAATTCACCACTCCAGGCGTTAGTCTATTTATGACTTTGCCTATCGATGCAGATTCAATGCAATCTTTTGATTTGATGGTGGAAACAGCGCAAGCGATTTCGCAAACATTGCAGGGCGAATTAAAAGATGAACAACGCAGTGCGATGACTAAACAAACGTTAGAGCATTCACGCCAACGCATTCGTGATTTTGAACGCAAAAAATTATTTCGTCGTCCAAGATAATTTTTACATGGTAGGTAGAGTTTAATTTGTAGGAACTCTACCTATCGATAAATCCTGTTAAGTTTTAAATTTTTCAAGGCATGAACTTTTAATTAAACCTGGAACAACTTCATGTCAAAAAACTCTTCATCTCCTGATATTTCCATCGAGCTTGAACAACTCCGCTCTGAGATAAATCATCACAACTACCGTTATCACAGCATCGACGAACCAGAAATTAGCGATGCTGAATACGACCGCTTAATGCAACGATTAAAAAATATCGAAGCTGAACATCCAGAATTAATAACACCTGATTCGCCTACTCAACGTGTAGGCTCAACACCGCTTAGCGCTTTTGTTACCGTCGTGCATGAAATGCCCATGTTGTCGCTGGATAATGCTTTCAACGATGATGATTTAATTGCGTTTAATAAGCGCGTACAGGATCGTTTAAAATCCAAAGATGAGATTGAATTTGCGTGTGAAGTAAAGCTGGACGGTATTGCTGTAAGTTTAATGTATCGCGACGGAGTTTTGGTTCGCGGTGCGACACGAGGCGATGGCACAAATGGTGAAGATATCACGCAAAATGTGCGTACCATTCAATCAATTCCCCTGCGGTTAATCGGCAAAAATTTCCCCAAAGTCTTAGAGGTTCGCGGTGAAATTTACATGCCTAAAGCAGGCTTCGAAAAATTTAATGAAAAAGCACTTGCCGCAGGTGAAAAATTATTTATAAATCCGCGCAATGCTGCAGCGGGCAGTTTGCGTCAGTTGGATTCTCGCCTCACGGCATCGCGTCCGTTGGAAATGTGTGCTTATAGCGTGGGCTTGGTAGAAGGTGGAGATTTGCCACCGCGCCATACGGATATTTTGAAAGCGCTGCAGACATGGGGTTTTCTAATTAACCGTGAACTGCAAACAGCAAAAAATATTCAAGGGTGCATAGATTATTATCGCCACATCCAGGAAAAACGTAACGCGCTTGCTTATGACATTGACGGTATAGTATTCAAAGTTAACGCTCGAAAGTTACAGGAAGAGCTAGGTTTTATTTCTCGTGCGCCGCGTTGGGCCATTGCATACAAATTTCCAGCTCAAGAGGAAACTACAGTTTTACAAGACGTAGAATTCCAGGTTGGCCGCACAGGTGCGGTAACGCCAGTTGCGCGTTTAAAACCTGTGTTTGTTGGTGGCGTAACTGTTTCTAACGCGACGTTACATAATCGCGATGAGATAAATCGTCTGGGAATAAAAATCGGCGACACAGTCGTTGTTCGTCGCGCTGGCGATGTAATTCCACAAATTGTAGCGGTCGTTGAATCTAAACGTCCGAGCGATGCAAAAGATATTGATTTTCCAACGACATGCCCTGTATGCGGATCACCTGTTGAAACAGTACCTGGCGAAGCTGTGGCGCGTTGCGACGGAGGACTAATTTGCGCCGCACAACGCAAAGAAGCTATAAAACATTTTGTATCACGTAAAGCCATGAATGTGGAAGGTTTGGGCGATAAACTCGTTGAGCAACTTGTTGACCTCAAGATGGTGAATAATCTTGCGGATATTTATTCTCTCACACGCGAGCAGCTTGCAAATTTAGAGCGCATGGGCGAGAAATCTGCCGATAATATTTTGGCTGCATTGGATCACAGCAAAAAAACGAACTTGGCTAAATTTATTTATGCGCTCGGTATTCGTGAAGTTGGGGAATCAACTGCGCGTAATTTCGCAAAACATTTTGGAACCTTTGAAGCTTTTGCCGCTGCCGATGAATTAAATTTGCAACAAGTGAACGATGTAGGTCCTGTGGTTGCGCATTTTGCGTTTGAATTTTTTCAACAAGAAAATAATCGCGCTGCAGTTGAACAATTAAAAGCAGCAGGAATTCACTGGCCCGACGAGATAGCGACAGCAGTAGATGCGCCATTGCTTGGGCTGACCTATGTGTTAACTGGCTCGCTGGAAATTTTTAACCGCGATGATGCTAAAGCGCATCTATTGGCATTGGGTGCAAAAGTATCTGGTAGCGTGTCTGCCAAAACAGATTATGTTGTCGCTGGTCCCGGAGCAGGCTCTAAATTGCAAAAAGCAGAAGAGCTAGGCATTCCCGTGCTAACAGAAGAAGATTTGACAGTACTTTTAAAACAGCATGGACAATTGCCTGAATGAAATTACTCTCATTATTAATACTTTTTTCTGTTGCTTTTATGAGCGGTTGCGCAACAATGCCGCCCTCAAATCCGAATAATATCTGTGATATTTTCGAAGACAAACCAGACTGGTATAAAGCAGCAAAAAAGTCAGAGGATAAATGGGGCACAACAGTTCCGGTGATCATGTCGATCATGTATCAGGAATCCCAATTCGTGCAGAAAGCTAAACCCGCACGCACCAAATTTTTGTGGATTTTTCCTGGCCCACGTCCAAGCAGTGCTTATGGTTTTGCGCAGGTGAAATCCGAAACATGGGATGACTATCAGCGCGACGAAGGTGGCATATGGGTACGCCGCGATAATTTTAAAGACGCTGCGGACTTTATCGGCTGGTACAATTATCAAAGCCAAAAGCGCAATAAAATTAAAGCTAATGACGCATACAATTTGTATCTTGCTTATCACGAAGGCCAAGGCGGCTTTAATAAAAAAACGTATAACGGTAAAGCCTGGTTAAAATCTACTGCGCAAAAAGTTGCGACACGTGCGACGACTTACACCAATCAGCTGCAAGGCTGTGAAGATAATTTGTCTAGTGGTCATTGGTGGTGGCCATTTTAAATATAAAGAAAGTGTTCGTGCGGCGTGTAAATGGAAAAAGAAATTTTATTTAAGTAATTTATTTTGATTTATCGGTGGAGCCTGTATGGATCAAGAATCAATTGTGTACGGTTGCATAAAAGACATTCCCGTTTTAACTAATGAGTCGGAGCGTTTGCGTATTAATCGCGATGCCATGTTAACCTTACCTCATGCTGAAGAATGGCCCTTTTTATGTCAGGAAATGTTTGCCATCCCAGACGCGAATGCATTCAATAATTCGTATCAAACTGAAGTCATGCATTTCGGCGCGTCTTATAAAGCAGTTGAATACGAATGGGATCAATGGATCGCGCAATTTGAGCAACTACTCAGTAAAATGTATTGGGTCTCCGCCACAGTGCATTTGGAAACAGAATTATCCGGCACTCACACGTTTACATGGGAAGCCAATGGTAATAGCCATATTCCTGGCTCGGGCAATATGCAAGTGCGTTGCGAGTGGAGTCATGAAGGGGCGCTGGGGATTTAAGTTTTTAGAAATTTTTTTTAATACTTAATCTTCCTAGCTTCAATTAATTTTAAGTTATTTAGATACAAAATCATTATCCTCGGACTATTATCCTTTTAAATAGGGAGTCGTCATCCTCGTGCAAACGGGGATCCAGCACTCGCAGTTAAAGTAAATTAAAAGCCGGATTTCTGCTACGCGGGGGCGCCTAGCTGAGGATGACGAGTCCCAAATAAACTGCATTATCGCTCTCAAGCTCCAGATTTCGAATGCATTTAAATTTTAAATTGGTAAACATCATGACAAGCAACCTAATCACTCCCGACTTCCGTTTCCGCCGCCTGCGTAGAACAACAGCGCTACGCGAATTAGTGCGCGAAACTCATTTGCATATGAGCAATTTTATTCTGCCGATTTTTATTGAAGAAGGCATTACCGAACCGGTTGCGATTAAAACCATGCCGGATGTTTACCGATATCCCGAGTCGCAACTTGCTGAAGTAGTAAATCGCGCATGGAGCAAAGGCATTCGTGCTGTGCTCCTGTTTGGTGTATCCACTCACAAAGATGAAATTGGTTCAGACACCTGGCACGATAACGGTTTATTAGCGCGAATTATCCGCATCGCAAAAGCTGCGCGACCGGAAATGTTGGTGATTAGCGATAATTGTTTTTGTGAATACACAACTCACGGTCACTGCGGCGTTGTCTTCAAAAATGATGTAGATAACGAGGCAACTTTATTAAATTTACAAAAGCAAGTTGTGCTCGCTGCGCAAGCCGGTGTTGATATGATTGCCCCCTCCGGCATGATGGACGGAATGATTGCCGCAATTCGCCAGGCGTTAGATGAGGCAGGTTTTACACATATTCCGGTGATGTCCTACTCAACAAAATTCGCCTCTGCTTTTTATGGCCCTTTTAGAGATGCTGTTGATAGCAGTTTCAAAGGCTCACGCAATACATATCAAATGGATTTCGCAAACGCACGCGAAGCTCTTGCAGAATCTTTACAAGACGAAGCCGAAGGCGCCGATATTTTAATGGTAAAACCCGGCACAGCTTATTTGGATATTCTCGCGCACATCCGCGCAAATTCATCGCGCCCATTAGCGGTTTATCATGTGAGTGGTGAATACGCCATGATCAAAGCTGGAGCTGCGGCAGGTGTGATTGATGAGAAAGCAATTGTATTGGAAACCATGACTGCGTTTAAACGTGCGGGTGCAGATTTGATTATTACTTATTACGCAGAAAAACTGGCGGATTGGATTTAATAAAAGGAGTGAAGCAGGATGCTGAAGAGCATTGTTTTTGTATTGGGATTTTATATGCATTTGTTTGCTCAGGCTGAGGAAATTGAACAGGAACCTTCGAGATTCGTTAGTTTAACTTGTGAGCTGAGTGTAAATGATGATCGAATGATTATATCAGCGGATATCACAACAAATGCAACTCTGACTTCTGATAGCGAGGGAGTAGTTGAGTTTTCGGAAAAGAAAAATTCCAAGCGAACCTTTAATGTAACTGCTGGTAAGGTTGCGGAATGTATTTTTCCGAGTGGAATATCAATAAGATTGAAAGCTGGTCAAGATCAGGCTCAAGGGTACGGTATGTGTGGTGCAGACCCTGATTTTTATTATTCTATCTGGGTAAACAAACGAAAAATTGAAAGTGCAGACGTGATTGCAGGACGGTGTAAGGAGGTTACGGGAAGTAATATATTTAGATTTACTATGTATAGCCCTGATGGTTTGAATATGAAAAAGTGTAGAGTGCCGCTTCCCAATAAAAATGACGGAGAAGTTTGCATTAATTTGCCTAACATTTACAACTATTCAATTGATCGGAACGAATATCCAACTTCTAAAGCTAGGGTCGTTAGGGAGAATAGTTTTGATGTGATTTCTGGGGTCGATAAAAAAATTTGTACAAGTGTTGCGGCTGAATTGGCAAAATCTTGGTCTTATGCTGAACCAAACTATACTAATCAGTATGAAAATTTACCCACGGAATTAAATGTAGCTGAGGTTTCCGAGTACGATTTTGACGGAGATGGAAATTTGGATCGTATTTTTCAGAAAAATTATATCAATACCTATCAAGATGGCAGTGTCATAGCGGTTCAATTAGGTTCATCGCACAGGAAAGTAGTTGTCGATTCGAATATTGTGTCTGAAAAAACTTGGTTATTGCCATGCCAATTTGATAAAAATCAATATTCAATAAATGAATGTCCTCCATTCTCGCAACACGCTGACGAGGCTGGATTAGTGGTTAGTAGCCCTAACGGAGATGTTAAATTTAGAGGAAGATATACTCGATTAAAACAGTTTTATTATGCACACAGCATTTATTTACTAGCTGAGAAGTCAGCCACTACTTATGCTGTTATAAAGCCAAGACCCAACAAGCAATTTGAAAGTGTGTGCTTGATTCAAAAAGAAGTTGAAAATTTTTAATTGAGACTGAGTGGTGGATGTTCTTCCAGCGTTGATTAGGACAAATAGGATCTCATGTGATTTTTGTTTCGTAACAAGTCGGTTGGACTTAGGTGGCGCACCCTACAAGATCAGTTTCGCAATGCACTTGCTATTTGCAGCTTGTGCAGATTGATCTTCACGTTGGAGTGCATCGTTCGGCAGCCCACTCTGTACCCCAAACTACAAAATGCAATACCGATTTCGAGTGTAATAAATACCTAATGTTCTTCAGTGATTCCCGTCAGCATTTTTTTAATCCGCTTACCGGTAAATACCGTGAGCTGGTTGCCCAGTGTTTGAGTCTGTTGTATCAGCGTCTTTATACTGATCTGCGCGATTATGGTAATGCCATGAATCGTGAGCAGCTTATGGATATTGTTAAAGAGGCGATTGCGCGTGCTCCGATTTTAGATACGGATAGAGATGAAGAGGAATTCAATGCGCAAGGAGAATTAATTGAAACTCAAGAAGGGCGTTTTAAAACTCAACGTGATTTAGCAAGTTTTATCATTAATCGCCTTTTGGAAAATTGCTGGCTTGAAAAACAAGTCGATGAAACTACGCTGCAAAGCACTTATGGTTTTAGTCGCATGGGGCGTTTATTTACGCAACCATTCGCTGACAATCAAGCTAATCATTTTCGCACTCGCAATCGCAATACGCGTAACACTCGCAATAGTTTGCAAGCTTTTTATGAGCAGGGCGAGATCCATGATCTGCTCGATGCTTATGAATATTCCGAGCGCATTATCAGTGATTTCACGGATGTTATTGCAGAGTTGGAAGAACGCAAACGCCAATTGGTTCGTGAAGTGGAGTCGCGTCAATTAATTCAGCAGGCGAGCGATGAATTTTTCGATTTTATGGAAACTGTTTTTAAACCGGATCTGGAAGTGCGTTTATCTGCAGATAGCGTAGAAAAATATCGCGATCAAATTTCTGACATCATCACGAAAACTCGCCGTAAACGTAAATATGGCCAAGGCGATGTCGAAACCGCTGCAAAAGATTGGCGTGCGGTTATGGAAATTCGTTTGCGTAAAGCGTTGCCACAACGTGTGGTGCCAGGCGTTTCATTACTCGATACTTTGTTGCAAGCAATTGAATCGCGCTTGAAAAATGCATGTGAAATTATGTTGCCTGCATTGCGTCGAGCGCTTAATACCTTTACGCAGCGTGCCGATATTATTATTCGCCAGCTTAGCTACATTAATAGTCGTAGCCAGGATGAACTAATGGACGTATACCGTTCTTTGGCGCAACTTCCTCAAGAACAACAAGATAATTTATTTCAATTACATAGCGAAACTATTGTCGGTATGCAGTTGGGCTTTATTGACCCTGCGCAAATTCAATTACGTGCCGCACGTCAACATCAAGTGGTACGTTCAACAGTGGATGGCGATAAGGCGTTGGACGTGAATGCACAAAAAGAAATATTTATCCAGCAAGCGCTTGATCAGGCATTTATTTTGCAGGGCAGCGAAATTCGTGATTATGTGCAACATGCACTCAGCACCAACGGCAGTGTTAAAAGCAGTCAGTTAGGTGCAAATAACATGAAAGAACTATTAAACCTCGCTCATGCAATTGAAGTAGGTGCTGCAGATAATTTGTCCTCAAGATTTCGTTTTGCTGTTGAACAAGAACAACATTGGTTGTATGCCGCACCACAAATTCAGAATGATCATTACTTCAAGCGGCGCGATCAATTTGTGATAACAATTATTGATCGCGACTTGAACACTGCCGGCTAATACCTTATGAAAGCAAAGTAATTCAAGTAGTTTTTGAATTGGGCACTATTATTAGCCAGGTCTAGTAACTACCAAGATTGGAAAAAACATGAGTAATATTTTTAGTGCTGTTTTAGACGAGCAGCTAATTAAACACAATCTATCGCATGATGATTGGCGTGAATTAATTCAGCGTCTTTTGGATTATGGAGTGCTTTGCCGCGATGATTCACAAGTAGAAGCAGAGCTTTATGATCGATTTGTACGCATCCATGAATTAGTGAATGATTATTTGGCGCTAATGGGTGTTCGCTTTCAGCATGATGCACAATTTAATTTTGTTCGGCTTTTGCCACCCGGCGCTCGCTTGCCCGGAATGGAAGATGAAAGCGATGAGCCTTTTAATGGTGGTTTCCGCAGCAGATTAAATCAACATGAAATTGCATTAATTTTAGTGCTTCGCGCTGAATATGATAAAGCGCTACGTGAAGGGGTGATTGATGAGCAAGGTTGCGCTACCTTATCTTTGGAGGCTATATCGCTCGCCATGAAAAGTTTATTGCGTCGCAATTTGCCGGAAAATATCGGCGAACGTCGCCAGGCATTTAAACGCTTACGCCAGTTGCGTCTAATTAATTATTTTGCTGAAGCTGATGTAGACTCAGGTGAGAGCTGGATAAAAATCCGTCCGCTTATTATTCAACTGGTAAGTAATGAATGGCTCAATCAAATTCGCACAAATCTCGCTGATAATTCTTTATTAGTCGAAGATGATCCAAATCAAGAAGAAATTTTTCCTGCTAAAGCAGCAAAAAAACCGGCGCCACATTTAACTAAATCAATATTTGATACCCAATCTTAAGTAATTTTAATTATGTTTCTTAAAAAGTTTATCTATGTAAATTGGGGCAATGTTCCTAACACCGAGTTTGAATTCGGCCCCATTAATTTATTTTCTGGCGGTAATGGTTCAGGTAAAACTACAGCAGCTGATGCAATTCAAACGATCATGACTGCAGCGCACGATAATTTGTTTCATTTCAACCCTGGGCAAGACGAATCCAGTCAGCGCGGTCGCGGTGGAAAATTGGTGCGCACGCTCGCATCCTATGTTCTCGGTTGTGATGATGGTGCTTATTCGCGTCCGCAAGGTTGCGATGGTTATTTGGCGGCGATATTTCACCCCACACAAGGCGAGAGTGGAGAGCCGTTCACTGCATTAATTGGTATGCGCGCATTTATTGAAACTGCAGGGCAGGGAACCAATCAACAAAAAGTAGCACGCTTGGATGATTGCCAGTTTTTTATTTTAAATGATGTGTCATTAAGTCTTAATGATTTATTGAAAGAGGAAAAGTCTCATAAATACATTGTGCCGCTTGATCGTATCTATGCTGGAATAAGACGCCAGTTTGGGCAAGAGCAAGTTGAAAAATACGATAAGAAAAAATCCTACCTCTGCCGCTTATACGGTGCCCTACGTGGTAAAAAAGATGCAGTCTCCGAGCGCGAAGCAATGAATGCAGCGCGAGCCTTCTCTCGTTTTATGGCATACAAACCGATTAAGGGTATTGATGAGTTTGTCGCAAACGAAGTTTTAGAGTATCGCGATTTAGGTGAAGCGATTCGCACCGTATCCGCTATGTTGAAACGTATTCATACTATGGAATCGGATGCGCGCAATTTGCGACACGCAATTGATCGTATGGCTAGTGGGCGAAACTTAAGTGATAACTTTATTGCAGCTTGGCTTGAACAGCAAGTGTTACATTATTCACTTGCCAAGCGTCGCTTTGGCGACTGTCAGTCGTTATATTTGGATGCAAAACATAAACAACAATTATTGCGAGAGAATGTTGCAAGTCACGCACAGGCATTAGCACTATGTGAATCCAGACGCGATGAAATTAATCAATTGATTCTTGCTGCCACCGCACGTCGCTTGGGCGTACCTGCATTGCGCGATAAGGATCAACTTGAGCAGGAAAAGGTTGTACAAGAAAAAATTATTCACGGCAATGTACCAGAGTTGTTGAAGCAAGATAAACAATTGCAAACTAACGTAGAAGCCGCGCGGCAATGTGTGCAAGCTTTACGTAATACGTCAATTGCTTTAGAAATTCCTGCGTTAAAGGATGGCCATTTAAATCAGCTCGCAAAAACACTGGCTGCAGATTTGGAGCCTATCAATATTCACCAATTACTTAATCGCGATTGGATTGATGTTAGCCCGCTTGCGCAACATTTAGACGCAGTACTTGAGCAACAAAAAAGTCATAATCTATTTGTGCATAGCTTGTTTGCGTTAGACACAAGTGCAGCCGTTACCCATCAAGGTAACAAAATTAATTTGCGCGATCAGTTGGCGCAAGAACGTGATAAACGTCGCGTTAGCGCGGAAAGATTACAAAAATCGATTGAAACAAAACGCCGTGAAATACAAACGCTGGAAGCCCATCAAGTAAATTATCCACCCTTTGTAAGAGCTGCGCTGGATGCTATCGCAACGCAATGCCCCAAAGCAGATGCACGTGTGTTATGTGATTATGTGAATGTTTTGGACCGTGAATGGCAAGCAGCTATTGAAGGTTATATTGGCGCTGCGCGATTCGGAATTATTGTTGCGCCAGAATATGAAGCTGAAGCTATTGCGATTGTGCGCAATATGAGCGGGCAGGCAAACCGTGCGCGCATTATTCAAGGTGAAAAAGCGCGTAAGGATTGGGAGAAATCCGGCGACTTCCCGAATAATTCAGTTGTGCAAGTCATGAGCTTTTCTCACGCAACGGCGGAAGCTTATTTAAAAGCGAGCTACGGTAATGTGCAGCGCGTAGAAACCGCTAACGAATTGCGCAACACACGTCGCGGTATTACCAAAGATGCAATGGGTTCTGGTAATTACGCCATGTTTCGTTGCGATATGTCCGACACAGATTTGGTGTTTGGCCAAGGTGCACGTGAACGCGCACTGGATGCAAAACGCAATGAGTTTCATACGCTAAATATGGAATTACAAGCCGCTACCGATTATGTAAATGAAGCTCAGCAATTACTGCTAGCCATTGATAAATTAAAAACGCTTAGCTACGCCGACATTCTGCAAACAATGTTGAGTGCGCAAGATCGTATAGCAGCAATTGACCTAAGTTTGCAGCAATTGGATTTGAGTGATACGAAGGTTTTGGATCAGGAACTAAACGAATTAAAAGCTCGCTTGCAGGAACAGCAGAAGAATTTTAATGAAATTAATAACGCACAAGTTGATTGCCGCGCAGAATTAAAAAACTCAGATGCGCACTGTAATAAGCTAAATTCTGAGCAGGACAAAACGCTTTCGGTAGTGGATGAGTGTGAAGCTAATTTGCAAACTATTACCGGGCTATGGCCAGACTTTAATGTAGACCAACGTTTGCAAGCTGCCGACGAATCTATCAGTCAGCATTCAATTAATTATTTTGAAAATAGTTTGAATACAATTAATGGCGAATTGAAATCTATTTTGCATCGATTACAGCAATCCGTTATGCAACACAATCAATTTTGTCAAAATACTGATTCAATTTTATTTAACGTGGATTATAACGATGAGCTAGGCAGTAATAATTTCCGTCATGTATGTGATATGCGTCGTCAATTCGATTCACTTTATAATCGCGACAAAAACCATATTCTCGCGCAACGCCATCAAGAAATTGAATCTTTACGTTTAAGTTTTAATAATGCGTTTGTTTCCAACTTGTGCCATTCGATTTATCAAGCGATCAATGATGGCAAGAAAACCCTGGAAGAACTTAACAGAGAACTTGAACATCATCGCTTCGGTGCTGATCGTGAGCGTTTCCGTTTTGATTGGGAATGGGTGCCTGAATTCAAAGAATACTGGCAATTTTTTAAAGCTGTTATTGATAGCCCCAACCTCAGTGATGGCGAAACGCTATTCAATATGAAGCTGGATGAAAAACATCAACGCGTGCGTGAACGATTGATGAGCATGTTATTAGATGAGGACGAACAAAAAGCGCTTCGCGATTTAACGCGCATTGCAGATTACCGCAATTATCGCCGCTACGAAATTTATAAAGAACCTGAAGGTAAAGCGCCAATTGCATTAAGCCAATATGGCACAGGTTCAGGGGGCCAATTAGAAACACCCGCTTACATCATTCGTAGTGCGGCAATTACCTCGGCGTTTCGTTTCAATGAGGGTAATAGCCACTTACGCATGGTGTTGGTAGACGAGGCTTTTTCAAAAATGGATGAACATCGCTCCCGTGAAGTTATTAATTACTTGACTGAAAGTTTGGGCCTGCAGTTAAATTTTATTATGCCAAGCAGCAAGTCCGGTCCCTTTATGGATTTAATTTCGAATCAATTTGTGTTTAGCAAATGCCCTACAGCAGAACCGGTTGGCGAATTAAAAACACGTGTAGTGCTTGATAGACAAGTTTGCGATCAAGAAAAAATTATTAAGTTAATGGCCAATCACAGAAAGGCGATACGTCAGCAAGCGAGCCTGGATTTTATGGCGGAAGTTGAAAATGCCTAGTGCTTCAGCGACAACTATGCGTTGTCGCTTTTTGGTTCTTCGTTGGTTTCTGCCGGGATAGGAATTTTCGGAAAGTGTCGCGCAATTTTTTTAATGGTTGTATGTTCTTCAATGGGTTTGACGATGTAATCGTCCACACCTTCTTCAATAGCTGAGCGAATTTGTTTGGCTTCAGTGACGGCGGTAACAAGAATGAAGCAGGTGTCCATGTAGCGCTCAGCTGCGCGCATGGCGTTGTGAACATCCAATCCATTTTTTATAGGCATGTTCCAATCACACAAAACGAGATCATAAACCGGGTTGGCGTCGTAAAGCATGCTGATACCTTGCAGGCCATCCGCTGCTATATCCACTTGAGTAACGCCAACGGATTGCAATAAAGCTTTCATCAACGACGCAATTAATTCATCATCATCCACAATTAAAACATTTATTCTTCTTGGCTCCATTTGCGCGCGTTTTTCTGTGGTGGAAAGTTTGATTGGCTTTTGAGAAGTTTCAGGAATTACTTGTAAAGATTTATTGAGCAGCGTCAGTTTTGCGAGCGAACTTTCAATTAAATCGAGCGTTTGTTCGTTTTGCTGTTTGTTGGCCGCAAACTCAGGATTGCTGATATTTTTTTGTAACCAATCACGTCGTTGGCTTAATGTTTTAGCGACAACCATAATTTCAGATTTGGTGAACATATCGTCCTCATTCTGGAGCCTGAATGTTTTTAATACATAGCATTAGCTCAATTCTCCGAGCAACAACTAAAGATGAATTTATTTATAATGCACTTGTCGGCTAAATATTCGTATAAGACTGTTTGTTTAAGTGATATCGCGTGGTTTTAAAACTATAGCGCATCCTGAACCGGTCACAAATTTCCCAGGAGTTAACCGTGACACAACTAGATCAATTTCTTTCCCGTTTAGAGCAACTTATTGATCGGGTCGAACGCATATTGCCGTCCGGTGTGCCAAGCGTCGATTGGAGTGGAAGCGCATTTCGCTGGCGCCTAACACCGGAAGGCAGAGGTTTTCTACAGGTGGTGAAAAATCCGCATAAGGTTAATCTAAATTCACTTATAAACGTAGAAACCCAAAAGCAGGCCATTATTCGTAACACTGCGCAGTTTTTGGCGGGGCGTTCAGCGAATAATGTGCTTTTAACAGGTGCGCGTGGCACGGGGAAATCTACATTAATTAAAGCCTGTTGGAACGAATTTGCTGAACAAGGTTTGAAGATAATCGAAGTTGACAAGACTGAATTGATTCAATTGGCAGATATTGTTGATTTGGTTAGCGACCGTCCAGAAAAGTTCATCATTTTTTGTGACGATATGTCATTTGAGGAAGGTGAGCTGAGTTACAAGGCGCTTAAATCTGCTTTAGATGGGTCAATAGCGGCTCCTTCTTCAAATATTTTGTTTTATGCCACATCTAATCGCCGTCATTTGATCCCGGAAAAAATGCGCGAAAATCTTGATGTAAGTAATGAAGATGGTGAAGTACGCCCTAGTGATACCACGGAAGAAAAAATTTCGTTATCCGAGCGTTTTGGTTTGTGGTTAAGCTTCTACAGTTTTTCACAAGAAGATTATTTAAGCACCGCGCGTTATTGGGTTGAGTATTTGGGCGGCACTTGGGAAGAAACATCGGAGTTTGATGCTTTACTATGGCACCGTAGCCGAGGCGCGCGCAGTGGTCGCATTGCGTGGCAATTTGCAAAAGACTACGTAGGTAGAATTAAGTAAAAGGGTTCAAAAAATTTAAGTTAAAAAGATTAAGCAAATAGAGCAATATTCAATAAAATGAATATTAAATTTAAGATCGAAATTCAATTAGGGTTCAGCAGCCTCACGCGGCATGCCATAAGGTGAATGATTATGCATTCAGTACACAACGCAATGTGTAAAGAGCGTCAGTTAAAAAATTTTTCCTGCAAGCAAACGCTATTTACGCGTACACCGAATTTGCGAGAAGAAAATACCTTGGCTTTGCGTCAGCAATTGCATGAATATTTTGTTACTACATTTGATCGTTACGAATCCTTATTTGAAACTCTTACGTGCGATGCAGCCTATTATGAAAAATCAATTCCGCTGCGTCACCCGTTGATTTTTTATTTCGGTCATACCGCCACTTTTTTTGTTAACAAACTACTGCTCGCCCATATGATTGATGCGCGCGTTAATCCGCGCTTTGAATCGATTTTTGCTGTGGGTGTGGATGAAATGAGTTGGGATGATCTCAATGATGCTCACTACCAGTGGCCGACTCCTGCAGAAGTAAAATTATATCGTGATCAAGTACGCGCGTTGGTTGTTAATTTAATTGAAATAGCGCCGTTAAAATTGCCTGTGGATTGGAACAACCCCTGGTGGGCGATTATCATGGGAATTGAACATGAGCGCATCCATTTGGAAACCTCATCAGTATTGATTCGGCAGCATAAGTTAAGCTATGTGAAAAATCATCCGCAGTGGAAGCCATGCCGTGAAACTGCTAATGCGCCGCAAAATGAACTGGTGAGTGTAGATGCAGGCATCGTCAACTTAGGCAAAGATAAATCGAATTCTTTTTATGGGTGGGACAACGAATATGGTACTCACAGCGCGAATGTTAGTGAGTTCCAAGCAAGTAAATTTTTGGTCAGCAATCAGGAATTCTTAACTTTTGTTGAAGCGGGTGGTTATAAAAATAAAAAATTTTGGGAAGAAGAAGGGCAGGGCTGGCTCACTTTTTCGCAAGCGCAGTACCCTACATTTTGGCTAAAGCGCGGTGGACAATGGCACCTCCGGCTAATGACTGAAGAAGTAGCTATGCCATGGGATTGGCCGGCAGAAGTAAACTACCATGAAGCAAAAGCATTTTGTAATTGGAAAAAATTTACCACGGGTCTAGCAGTGCGTTTACCCAGCGAAGATGAATGGTACCGCTTGTATGAAGTATCGAATCTTCATAACGTGGCTGCTGAAAAAGCGCGGGCGAATATCCACCTGGATTATTTCGCGTCGTCTTGCCCCGTGAATAAATTTTCTCATGGTGATTTCTATGATCTTGTAGGAAATGTTTGGCAATGGACGGAAACACCTATTTATCCCTTTGATGGATTTGATGTTCACACTATTTATGATGATTTTACAACGCCGACTTTTGATGAGCGCCATAATTTAATTAAAGGTGGCTCATGGATTTCGTGCGGTAACGAAACTTTACGTGAAGCGCGCTACGCGTTTCGCCGTCATTTTTTTCAACACGCGGGTTTCCGCTACGTTGTTTCAGAGGAATTAAAACCAGTGCCAGGATCTCATTACGAAACGGATAAATTATTATCAGAATATGCTGAATTTCACTATGGCGATGAATATTTTGGCGTGGCTAATTTTTCAAAATCATTGGCAGAACTCGCTATTGAAATAGTGGGTGATAATCCAAAAGCTAAAGCCTTGGATATTGGCTGTGCATCCGGTCGTGCTACTTTTGAGTTAGCAACTCATTTTGATTTTGTAACAGGCATTGATTTTTCTGCCCGTTTCATCGGCCAGGGTGTTCATCTAGCAAGTGGCGATACATTGCGCTATACCCTGACCGATGAGGGTGAGCTAGTACAATACAAAGCGCGAAGCCTCGCAGACTTAGGTTTGCAATCTGTAAAAGATAAAGTGGAATTTTTTCAAGGTGATGCGTGCAATTTAAAACCACAGTTTAGCGGCTATGATTTTATACTCGCTGCCAACTTAATTGATCGCCTTTATAATCCTGCGAAGTTTTTAAATGCAATTCATGAGCGCTTAAATATTGGTGGGATATTAATGTTGTCATCGCCATATACCTGGCTCAATGATCATACGCCTCGTGAAGATTGGATTGGCGGGTTCAAGAAGGATGGCGAAAGCTTTACTACCTTTGACGGTTTGAAGGCCCATTTAGTTGAGCATTTTGAATTATTGCAGCAGCCTGTTGAAGTACCTTTTGTTATTCGTGAAACCAAGCGAAAATTTCAACATACACTTTCTGAAGTTACTTTCTGGAAGCGGATTAAATAAATTATCAATAAAAAATATTATCGTCATACCCGCTTCGGCGGGTATTCAATTTTTATAGCGAGCATGACGATGAGAAATAAAAAGGTCGTGTATGTCATTTGATTTCGATAAACCCATCTCCCGCGAAAACACTAACTCTGTAAAATTCGATGGTCGCCAAAGTTATTTTGGCACAGTGGATGTTGTACCTGCATGGGTTGCTGATATGGATTTTGCTATTCCAGACTGTGTGACTCGCGCCTTGCAAGAGCGCCTGCAACACCCTGTACTGGGCTATACGCTTTACCCGGAAAGTCTTTACGAATCTATTATTAATTGGTTCTGGCGACGCCATCAATGGAAAATTGACCGCGATTGGATTCTTATGGCGCCGGGTGTTGTTCCGTCTCTCTTTGCTGCTGTGCAAGCATTTGCTAAAGAAGGAGAGGGTGTGATTGTTCAGCCTCCGGTTTACTTTCCTTTTTTTTCTGCCGTTACTACTAACCATCGAAAATTAATTTTAAATCCATTGCGTGAACTCAATGGCCGCTATGAAATTGATTTTGAGCATTTGGAAAGTTGCGCGCAAGATGGTGCACGATTATTAATGCTTTGCACTCCTCATAATCCGGTTGGAAGAGTTTGGAGTGAGCAAGAACTGCAAAAAGTATTAACTATTGCGCGCAACTATAATTTAACAATTCTTTCTGACGATATTCATTGTGATCTGGTTTACCCAGGCAATACGCACACGATTCTAGGTAAGCTAGCGCTGCCTGACGATAAAATTATCACCACCATTGCACCCAACAAAACATTTAATATTCCAGGCTTGGGCTTATCCGCGCTCGTTATTGCAGATGCAAGTCAACGTAAGGCCATGAAACAAACCTTTGAATCCTTACATGTCGGCAACACCAACCCATTTAGTATTGTTGCGTTTGAAGCTGCATATAGTGAGGGAGATGCTTGGTTGAATGCATTAATGAAATACCTGGAAGAAACTCGGAATTTTGTTGCGGATTATTTACAAAAAAATATTCCGCAAATAAAAATGACCAAACCAGAAGCGACCTATTTAATTTGGTTGGATTGCCGTGAGCTTGGAATGACAGATTCACAACTGCGCGATTTTTTCATTAAAGATTGTAAGGTTGGTATGAGCCCCGGAATGGTTTTTGGTGAGGGCGGAAGTGGCTTCATGCGATTGAATATAGGAACGCACAGAGCGGCTATAGAACAAATTTTGCTATCGATTGCCAAAGCAATAAATAAATAATTTCTTCGAACATTGGTTTCATGCGCTATCGTAAGTAATGGAATTTATAGATGGTTGTGACTTAAAACTAATTAGTAGAATTATTATGTCTGATATTCACAAGTCGTTACGTTTAGGCGATCTTTTAGTTGAAAAGAGACTGATATCCGCTCCACAATTGCGTCGCGCGATTGAGCTGCAAAAAGTGAGATACGACGCAAAGGATATATCCTCAATTCATACCAAACATGAATTGGGTGAAATATTAATTGAGCTCGGTTATATAAGTCGCCATCAACTCAACACTAATTTAAGTTGGCAGAGGCGATTAAAAGCAACCACTGCAATGATGGTGTTTGTCGCGCCCTTATTAACGGCTGCGTGTGGCGGAGGCGGAGGTAGCAGTAGTCCAAGCGCTGCAGGCACCAGTAATCAGGCGGCTATTTCAACATCACTGATTACAACCGAACAGTCCTCGCTGGCCGCTTCGTCTAAATCATCGAAGGCTTCATCAGCACCTAGCTCCTCATTTTTGTCCAGTTCTTCAATCCCTTCTGAAACTGTTGAGGGTGCAGTTCAACTTATTTGGTCGGTTCCTACCGCGCGGGAAAACGGCGAATATTTGGATATCACCGAGATTGGTGGTTACGAAATACGCTACAAATCAGAATCTGAAGCCGATTATGCGAGTGTAATTATCAAAGACGCATTTATTGATACGTATTACTTCAATTATCTCAAAGGCGATTATCAATTCGAAATCGCCACTTTTGATAAAGGCGGTTTATATAGTAAATTCGTACCGGTGGGTGCGGTAAATTAACTAAAACCCGGCTCTATGTCGGGCGTCCTCTTCTAAATTAACTTCAATTTTTTAATGTGAAACCCTCTTCGAGTCGTTATAAAATTTAATCCAGGAATTTTCCTTAAGTAATCCCCCGAACTTCCATGCAAAAAAATGCCTAAACGCCTACAATAGCGGCCTTTTTATTCCGTCTCATTTCTGGCCTTATCTATGACATCCAATACCAACGGTAACCCTACAATCGGCTTCGTTTCACTGGGTTGCCCTAAAAATCTAGTGGACTCCGAGCGTATCCTCACCCAGCTGCGCACTGAAGGTTACAACATCGTGCCCAGCTACAACGACGCCGACATGGTGATTGTTAACACCTGTGGTTTTATTGACAGCGCGGTACAAGAATCCTTGAGCGCAATCGGTGAAGCATTGGCAGAAAACGGAAAGGTATTGGTGACAGGCTGTCTGGGCTCGAAAAAAGACGAGATTATCCAAATTCACCCCAATGTCTTGGGCGTTACAGGCGCCCACGCTTATGAAGAAATTTTGATTCAGGTGCACGAGCATCTGCCACCTAATCCCAAGCACGACCCGTTTACCGATCTGGTTCCACCACAAGGTATCAAGCTTACGCCGCGGCATTACGCTTATTTGAAGATCTCTGAAGGGTGTAATCACTCCTGCAGTTTTTGCATAATTCCGGATATGCGCGGCAAGTTAGTGAGCCGCCCGATTGGCCAAGTGATGGGCGAAGCCGAGCGATTAGTTAAAGCTGGGGTGAAGGAAATCCTGGTGATCTCCCAAGATACGTCAGCATATGGTGTGGACATTAAACATCGTACCGATTTTTGGGATGGTCGCCCGCTGAAAACCGATATGTATCAGTTGGCGGCTGCTTTGGGTGAGTTGGGTGTGTGGGTGCGCTTACACTACGTTTATCCTTATTTGCACGTTGATAACGTGATTCCACTCATGGCTCAGGGCAAGGTGTTGCCTTATCTGGATATTCCTTTTCAACATGCCAGCCCAACCTTATTGCGCAAGATGCGCAGGCCGGGGCAAGTGGAGCGTACGTTGGAACGAATTAAAAGCTGGCGTGAACAGGTCCCCAATTTGACGATTCGCTCAACATTTATCGTTGGCTTTCCGGGTGAAACAGAAGATGATTTCCAACAATTACTGGATTTCCTGAAAGAAGCGCAATTAGATCGTGTAGGTTGTTTTCAATATTCGCCCGTTGAAGGCGCCAAAGCCAACGAGTTACCAGATCATGTTCCAGACGACATCAAACAGCAGCGCTATGACCGTTTTATGCAACTGCAACAAGAAATTTCTACTGAGCGTCTGAAATTAAAAGTAGGGCAAACCCTGCAAGTATTAATTGATGAAGTAGACGATGAAGGCGCAATTGGCCGCAGTTTTGCTGATGCCCCTGAAATTGATGGTTGCGTATATTTGAATGGCGAAGAAAATGTTAAACCGGGTGATTTAGTTAACGTGCTTATCGAACATTCTGATGAATATGATTTGTGGGGCACTAAAATCGATTAGTTTTGTGCCGCTGGTTTGATCGCTAGCGGCGTCATTGTTTTACGGGAGTTAACGTCGTTTGAGAATGCTTACATCAGTTCTGCTTGCATTGTACCGTTCAATAATTCTGCGCATTTTGATTATCCTCGTTGTGCTGCTTTGCCTCAGTTATTATTTTTTGGTGTTGCCCTGGGTTAATCGCGCAATATCTGAAAATTATTTTCAACAGACCGGGCATCAACTTCAACACGACAAAGTGAATGTTCAGTTATTTAAATGCAACGTCAGTGTCGGGCATTTAAAAGATTCTGCAAATCTGTGGCAAGCGGCCGGGATTAATCTTAACCTCGCTTGTAAGCAATCATTTCGCGAACGCGGCTTGGTTATCAATGAAATTACCGTCCAACAATTAAAGGCCACTGCTACACAAAGTGAAAATGGCTTATGGAATTTTGATGATGTCATAAAGCATCAGCAAGTATTAGCTAAAAAATCCGCACCTCAAAAAAATACGGCTGAAACTCCTTCAGTTGTTATTAAAAAACTTACTCTGGTTAATTCTGCAGTTCATTCAAGTTTGCTGGCGTTGGATAGCACGCCAATGGACGCGTCACCGTTAAATTTCACCATATCGAACATCGACTTGCGCACTAAAAACGCGTCAGGTTTTTCGCTCAATGCCGAACTAAATAAAACGGCGAAAGTGACTGTGTCGGGGAATCTAAATTTGTCATCACTTTCAGGTGATGTGAACATAGATGCAAGCCAAATTCCGTTCATATGGTTCAATAAATTATTGGAGCCCTATGTAACGCTTGAAGTATTAAATGGCGCTTTTGAATTCCATAATCATATTGATTTAGTAGCAGGTGCCCCGCAAAAAATAACGGGCAATGGGAAGTTAATAGATTTAAAACTGCGTCCTACCAACATGGAGCAAGATGCGGTTAAGTGGAAAAGCCTGGAGTGGGAAAATGCTGAGATATTGTTAGCTGAAAAATCCATCCATATTCCATTAGTGACACTCAATGAATTAGATGGTCAATTTATTATCGATAAGGATAGAAAGACGAATGTTCAGGCGATGATTGTAACGGCTCCAGTATCACCCGCAACAGCGGTCACTGCCGAGACAAAACCCTGGCAATTTGCGGTAGATCGCTTTGCAATTAATAATGCTGCAGTAGGTTTTTATGATCAATCGTTAACGCCGTCATTTACTGCGATTGTGCAAAACTTTACCGGTGACATAGTTGACATATCATCCGATGAAAATACCCTTGCTACTATTAATATGGCGGGCAATGTGGACGGTTATGCTCCGGTGACATTGAAAGGGAAGGCGAATGTTTTTAGAAAAACTCCCAAGTTGGATACACTATTTTCATTTAAGCAAATGGATATGGGCGCGCTGTCGCCTTACTCCGCTGAATATGCTGGGTGGAAAATCAACAAAGGTTTGTTAAGTGCAGATTTAAATTATCACTACGAAGATGGAAAAATTTTAGGTAAAAATCACGTGGTGATTGATCATTTGGAATTTGGTGAAAAGGTGCGTGGCACTCGAGTCATTGATGTCCCGCTGCGATTGGGATTGGCACTTCTGACCGATGAAAATCATATTGCGGTTTTGGACACGGTCATATCGGGCACTCCTAGTGATCCGCAGTTTGATATCAAAGACGTCATTACTCGTGCCTTGAGTAATACGTTAAAAAAGATTGTGACTGCACCATTTAGGTTTATTGCTAATCTTCTTAATACCACAGAAGATCTTGGCAAAGTTCAATTCACTCCCGGTGAGTCGCAATTGACTGAAGAGGCAAAAAATAAAGTCAGGCTATTAACCGATGCCTTGAAAAAACGCCCTAAGATGCGCCTAAGTGTACAGGGTACTTACGATCCAGAAATTGACTTGCTTGCATTAAAAGAGGAGCAGGTTAAGAGTTCGATGCAAAAGGCGGGGCTTTCAATTGAAGCTTTAAAAAGCCACGGTGAAACTTGGGTTGCTGCGGTTAGTAATAAGTACCAGGCGCAGGGGTTGGCAAGTCCTGCGAATACAACGCTAACGGCAGATCAAAAGTACCAGGCATTAATTGCGGCTGAAGGTGTTGATCCAGAACGCCTTTCAAAATTAGCTCATGAGCGCGCTCAAGCAGTCAAACAATATTTTATTTTGCAGTTAGGTGTAGCAAGCGAAACTATTTTATTAAACTCCGATGCTGGCTGTGGGAAGTCGGAGCAGTGTTCTTCCGAGGTAATTTTTACATTGGAAGTGTAGTCATTGAAAGTTTTCACAGACAATAAATCAACGGTTGTTGATGTTTTAACTTTAACTATATGAACTTGGAATAATTTATGGACAATATCCGACATATACCTGAACAGTTTCGCTTTGTAGTTGATTACCGTGGGGCGCAGGCCATACTTCAGTATGCTGTTTTAAACCCGGGCACCGGAACTACAATTTTAGATATCACCAGCACTTACGTGCCGCCAGAGTTTAGAGGTCAGGGTTTGGCTGAAAAATTGGTGCGTAGGGCCATGGCGTGGGGGAAAGAGCAGGGCTACGAATTACGCGCGAGTTGTTGGTACGCCGCGAAATTTATTCGTTAAATCTGTATAGATAAGTTTCAGTGGAGGCAGTCTTATGCAAAAATCCAGGAAAGATACTGGTTTTACCTTGCTTGAATTAATGGTTGTAATCGCAATTATCGCCATTCTTGCAGCTATAGCCATGCCTTCACTTGAACCAAAATACACGCGTGCGCAAATTGTTGAATCAGTAGATTTGTTAAAAAACTTAAAGGAAAGCGTTAATTTATTTTATGTGACTGCGAAAAAGTTCCCACGAAATAATCTTGAAGCGGGGATTCCAAAACCTGAGCATTTGATTGGGAATTATGTGGAACGAATAGATTATGTGGCAGGTTCCTTTGATATTAAATTCAGTAGTAAGGCAACCGGTAGATTGAAGGGTAAGACTTTAAGTATTCGTCCTATAGTCGTAATAGATTCTCCTGAAAGTCCTATTTCCTGGATTTGCGGTAATGCAAGTGTACCGCCAAAAATGGTTGCTGTTGGTGTTAATAAAACCGATATTGAAAATCAATTTTTGCCATTGAATTGTTATTAAGTATTTCTTAATCCTAAGTTTAATATTTTTCCTTATTCCAGATTTTACATCTACCCATCCGCAAATTTTCCACTTATCCGTAAAAATCCCCACTTGGCATCTTTTTAGTTTGCCTAATGTATCTCCCATCAATAATTAATTCTCATTTTATCGTCAGCGCAAATACGCGGTGACTTCTGAGAATTTATTGAAGGTTATATATGTTGAAATTATTTTCAGCTGTAGTTTTTACGAGTCTTATGATTCCTGAAATCGCTTCCGCGGGTGAGATTAACCTAGTGGAACAACTCTCAGAGGGAGGTGTGGCGCTGGTAATTATTTTGTTTCTTTCGATCTTATTTTTGTCAGTGAGTGTTGAACGGCTGATTAATTTTCGTGAAAAAGATATTTTTTCTTATGAATTACTTGAAGATATAAGAACTCTATGGGCGAATGAAGAGTTTGATAAAATTCATCAGTTATTGAATACACAGAACAACACACTAAGTCGTGTGCTGGGTTTCATTGTTAATAATCGTTATAAGCAGTTTGAGTTTATCAGTAACCGAGCAGGCGAAATCGCCTCCGTGGAATTGCGCAGGCACCAACAAAAATTTTATGCACTCGCTATAGTAGCTACAGTTGCTCCAATCGTTGGTTTACTGGGTACGGTAATAGGCATGATCGAGGCTTTCCATGTTATTGCACATGCGCAAGGCATGGGCAATCCTGCGCTACTTGCAGGCGGAATTTCCAAAGCGCTTATTAATACTGCT